>Ga0307417_10000155_pt1 | contig 29444 bp, 26 predicted proteins | sample SalMarWE160210MG_2_FD_202514 | JGI IMG/M metagenome (GOLD analysis project Ga0307417, IMG submission 202514) | Salt marsh sediment microbial communities from the Plum Island Ecosystem LTER, Massachusetts, United States - WE1602-10 | ecosystem: Environmental > Aquatic > Marine > Intertidal zone... | reverse complement strand
CGAGCCTTGTCGTGGGTCTTGATGGCATCCCTCAGCTCGGCGACGAGCTCTTCTCGTATTACCATCGACAACTCCGTCTCTCGGCGCTTGCACAGTAGCCCGCAGCAGCACCACCTGCCGACCGGCCCCAGGGTCCCGGCCGGGGTCCCGACCGAGGGGGGCCAAAATACCTCTTGAAGCGCGCCGTTACATCGCCTTAGACTGCGCATTCGAGGTTACCTATGTTTATTCCGGTGGCTTTCTATTGACATACACCTTGTGAATGCGTTCACATTCACAAGAGGGGACGAGGAACGAGGCAACAAAGCATGCTCACACTGACCGACTGGCGCGAACTCTCAGCCTGTAGAGACAGCGATCCGGAAGTCTTCTTCCCGATCGGTACAACTGGACCCGCCGTTGGTCACATCGAACGGGCTCGCGCCATTTGCTCGGCATGCTCGGTGGGCGAAGAATGCCTCCAGTACGCCCTCGAAACCAACCAGGAATCGGGTGTATGGGGCGGATACCCCGAGGAAGAGCGGCGCCGTCTCCGCAAGCGCTGGCTCGCCGACCGCCGCCGCCGTCGTCAGGAAGCCGAGCGCCGGGCCTCCTAGGACACCGCCTCCCTTCCCGCCAAACCTCACCCTTTTTGGGAATCGTCCCGAACCCCTGGGCCATCCGGCCCTTACATGCCTGCCTCCGAATGTGCTGGTATCCCTGGTAGGAACGAGGAAGATCTCAGCACGACCGGGTGTCACGGTGCAACAATGAGCCGTCAGCATCAGATCCGGTCGATGCGCAGGAGGAGGAGAAGATGAGCAAGCGGTTACCCGCATTCGGTGTGCTTGCGATCGGCGTAATCGTGCTGATCGTATTGTTCGCCAACAACCTATTCACGGTGGGCAGCTCCTTCGAGCAGCTGACCGACGAGTTTCGCCCCATCATGACAACCGCGTCGATCGACGCGGCCAAGGCCGACGTCAAGGCGTTGGGTGACGTGAGTGACGAGTTCAGCAATAAGGTGGCGCCGGCGCTGGCGGGGGCGCTGCAGATGAGCCCCGCGGACCTGAACGCGTTCCTCGGGACCAACTTTCCCGCAGTTGCGGCCGGCGTGGCGGCTCTTCCCGACATCGTCCCGCAGTTCACCGGAGTCGTGAACCTCCTGGGAGAGCAGCAGTCGAACTTCGAGTCTGCCGACGCCATCCCGACGAGCAGTCTGCCGGCAACTACGGTGCCCTGGATCATCCTGCTCATCGGCGTCGGTGCGGTCGTCGTATCCGTCATCATGTGGCGCCGAACCCGGTTCGCCTGGCTGATCGCGGTCGGATTCGGTGTTCTGGTGGTCGTCTTCACTGTCGGGCTCTCCTTCTTGCCCAAGTCGGCAGCCGCTGATGACATGAACGCGGCGCTCAAGCCGGTGTACAACGAGCAGCTCGTAGCCGGGGCCACCCAATCGCTCGGTGTGGTCGGTGCGATGGGCGATCAGATGAGCACTCAGATGTTGCCGGCCCTCAGCCAGCAGCTGGGCATGGATGAAGCGACGATGCAGGGCTTCCTGAGCCAGTTCCCCGCGACAGCGAAGGCACTCCAGGATCTCCCAGCGATGAAGGGCCGGTTCCAGGCCCTGGTGACGGCATTCGACAGCCAGCTCGACAACTACAACACAATCAAGGACACGGCGCTCAACCCGATCGCCCTCGTGGTCCTGGTCGCCGGGTTGTTGATCATCGTGTGTGGAGCATGGAGCTTCATGGCCGATCGGAAGGAACCCGAACCCGCCACAGACGAGAAGTAGCCGTCCTAGACGCATAGCTACACGGCAACGGCCCCCGGGCGATCCCGGGGCCGTTGCTAATTCTGAGAGATTCCTCGGCGGGGTCTAGCCGAATCCGACGGATCGATCGGCAGCACGCTCCACCTCGACGAAAGCCACGCGGGCAGCAACGACTCCATAGCGTGCTCCCTGCCGATTGGTCAGCCAGATCAGCGCAGCGCCGGCGGCGAGGCCCTTCTCCAGGTTCGATACGGTCTCATCGAGGTTCTCGACTTCCATCGCCAACTCGCGTGCCCCATCGATTCCGATACGGAGCTTCCCGCCGTCGCTCATGTCATCCATCCTGTCTCGTTCTGCGCCGAATCGTAGCGGTTGGGCGCTCAGTTGATCACCAGCTGCGGATGACTTCTCAGCCGGGGCTTGCGCTTCTCGATCTCGTCGGCCAGGGCGGCGAACGCCTCGGCGGCTTCGCTATGGGGCTGGGCGACCGCAATCGGCGCACCTGCGTCGGCCGCCGAACGCATCTCGGCGACCAGCGGGATCCTGGCCAGCAGCGGAACATCGAGTTCGTCGGCGAGCGCCTGGCCTCCGCCCTCGCCAAAGATCGGGTAGCGCTTCCCGTCATCCCCGGTGAACCAGGACATGTTCTCGACCACCCCGAGAATCTCCTGATTGACCTTTTTCGCCATGAGACCTGCCCGCTTCGCTACCCGCTGTGCGGTTATCTGCGGCGTGGTGACGATCAGCGCCTGTGCCATCGGCAGGAACTGCGACAGCGAGATCGAGATGTCGCCCGTTCCCGGCGGCATGTCGACGAGAAGGTAGTCGGGATCGTCCCAGTGGACATCTGCGAGGAATTGCTCCATGGCCTTGTGCAGCATGGGGCCCCGCCAGATAACCGCCTGGTCGTCGGGTACGAAGAAATCCATCGACATTGCTTTGACCCCGTGTATCTCCGGGGGAAAGAGCACTTCGTCCACGATGGTCGGTGGTCGATCGATACCGAGCATGCGCGGGATGGAGAAGCCCCACACGTCTGCATCCATGACGCCGACGCTACTGCCGGCAGCAGCCAGAGCGACCGCGAGGTTGGTGGTCACCGACGACTTCCCGACGCCGCCCTTGCCTGATGAGACCGCGATGACCCGGGTGGGGCTCCCCGCCCGAGCAATCGGGATCGTCGCCGGCTCGACGCCACCTCGCAGATTCGCGGTCAGCTCGTTGCGCTCCGCGTCGGTCATCGAAGTGAACGACACGCTCACGTTGGTGACACCGGAAACGCTCATTGCAGCTGCGGTGACGTCCCTCGTCAGCTGGTCCTTCAGAGGACAGCCGGGAATCGTCAGAGCAACAAGGGCGCGTACCGAGCCGTCGTCATCGACCGCGAGGTCGCGCAACATGTTGAGTTCTTCGAGGCTGCGATGGATCTCGGGATCCTCTACCTGGCCTATCGCGGCACGCAAAGCTGCGACATCGATCACGGACACCATCTCCTATGCGCGTAGTGGATAGAAACTATAGTGAGTGTGGAACCCGCCAATCCCCCATCGCGCGGAGCCCGTCATGATCGACACAAGTGAGATGAGCCGGCAGATCGGTGACCTGGCGGCAACCCTGGGCGATGCCACCAGACGCGGCATCTACATCACGGTCCGCGAGTCCATCGAGCCGGTAACCGCAGCGCAGATTGCCGACCTCTTCCACATTCACGTCAACGTCGCCCGTCACCATCTCGACCGTCTGGTCAGCGACGGATACCTTCAAGTGACCACGCTGCAACGCACCGAGCGGCGCGGGCCGGGAGCCGGACGACCGGCCAAGTACTACGAGACAACCGCCAAGGAAATCTCGGTCCAGTTCCCGTTGCGACGTTACGACCTGCTTGCGGAGCTCCTGGCGCGCATGGTCGAGCGGCTCGCTCCGGACACAGCCGGCGAGCTCGCCGAGGACATCGGCCGTGAGTACGGTCGGGAGTTGGCGGCAGAAGTCGGCCTGGCACGGGATTCTGGCTTCGAAACGGCGGTGCAGGCCGTCGCCCGTGTGATGCTGGGCGTCGGCTTCGGTAGCGAGGCCGACACGGCTGAACGGCGCATCGTCACCAGCTTCTGCCCATTCGGTGCCACCGCATCCAAGCACCCCGAACTCGTCTGCAAACTCGATCAGGGGATCGTTGCCGGTCTGCTCGAGTCGGCCAACGCCGCGGGAACCCCGGTCGTAACCCCCCACGTGCACCCCGGTGGGGACTGTCTCACCGAGATCTGATCCGCTCAACCAGACGCGCCATGTGCCGATAGTCATATATGAGCTGACGTTTCAGGGGGATCCTTGCGAACCAACCATGCGCTTGAGATTCTGACGGTGTGCCTGGCGGCCGTCGGGCTGCTCGCCGTGGTGTTCGGCGCCCCCGGTCCCGTGACGATCCTGGTGAATGCAGCCACCATCGCTACCGCATTCGGGGCGATCATGGCCCGCAACGAGGGGCCCGAGCAGACCGATCTCATCGCCGAGGTCTCTCACGAGCTTCGTACCCCGCTCACCGGCATCCTCGGAACCTTGGAGCTGCTCACCGACCGCACCATGCCGCTCGAGCCGTCGGAGGTCGACGAGTTGCTGGTCGGGGCGCACAGCGACGCAAACCACCTCCTGCATGTGGTCAACAACCTGCATGCTCGATCGCGGCTCGATCGCGCCATCCTCTCCCCGGAGGCCGTGCCGACAAATCTCTTTACCCTGGTTGGCAAGGCGATCGCCCGCTCCCCCAAAGTGGCGCCCCGGTGCTACATCTCGGGCGGTCACCAGGCAATGGCCGTCGGCGATCCACAACTGATCATGCAGATTGCTACCAACCTGGTCCAGAACATAGAACGCTACGCACCCGACGGCGACGTGCGGATCAGCGTCTCCCGATCCGGCGATGACACGCTGGTGGTCTTCACGGACTCCGGCCCCGGTGTTCCCGCGCACCGGGCGGAGCGCATCTTCGACCTCTCGGCATCTGCCGAAGGACTCGGGCTCGGACTGTCACTGAGCCGGCAGCTGGCACGAGCCATGGGTGGTGATCTCACGTGTGACAACGCCGGTAGCAAAGGTGCGGTCTTCACCCTGCGGTTGCCCGCCTGCGACGATGTGGTCGTCGAGGACGAGATGGTCGATTTCCTCGCAGACGAGCGCTACCAGGCCCACTCGCCAAGGGCTCGCCTCCTGGTCGATCTGGCCGGGGCACTGAACAGCGACTCGTTGGGACACGTCGTCAACGGCATCGCCAAGATCTATAGCGAGCTTCTCGGGGCAACCGGTGCAGTGCTTTTCGTTCCAAGACGTGACGGGAGCTTCCGCTCGGCTTACTACAACGACGAGCGCTCAGAGGTGCCCGCCGGTGAGGCGCGTGACGTAGAACAGGTTCTCCGCAGCGGGAACACGCTTCTCGTGGAAGACGTAACCAGCACGGGGTGGGGCTCGACAGACAACCTCGGCGGCAAAGCCGCTTTGCTCCTGCCCGTTCACGATGGCAATCGGGTAGTCGCGGTCCTCGCCGTTACTTGGAAACGCGTCGAAATGATCCCGACAGGTGCGCCGGTCAGCGTTGCAGGGGCCCTCGCCGAGTTAACGTCGTCTGCCATCGCCCGGAACGGGCTGACTCGCGACATCGTCTTCGAGCGCCGGCTGCGCTCCTCGGTGTTGAACGAGCTGCCCATCGCCGTTTCCGTTTTCGCCGGGGACCCGCCACAGCTCATCGACTGGAACTCGAAGGAAAGCGAGCTGCTCGGGATGGGAAACGACAAGACCCGCCCCGGGGATCTGGACGCAAGCCAGCAGCTCTTCGACGTCAGGTTCGCCGACGGTACCCCGCTTGACTTGGAAAATGCCCCGGTGACCAACGCTATCCGCACCGGTCAGGCGACCGGGCCGTTCATTCTCAGGATCACACGCACCGATGGAAGTCGGGTGCACACGCGCACGTACTGCGCCCCCTTCTTCGATGCAGACGGTCACGTCGCCGGCGCCGTCGTGACCTCCGAGCCGCTCGACCTCGGCACGACTCGCAGACCGGCCTCGGCACCCGCATTTCCTAGATAGCGACGCCGATTCCGGGTCCGGTTAACCTGACGCCCATGGCGACACTCGTATTGACAGCGATCGGTGACGATCACGCGGGATTGGTGCGCGCTCTCTCCGGAGTCGTGGCCGACCACAACGGCAACTGGGAAACCAGCCGCATGGCTCATCTCGCCGGCAAGTTCGCCGGCATCGTGATGGTCACCGTCCCCGACAACCAGGTCGACGCTCTCGTTGCGGACCTCGGCCCACTCCGCGAGCAGGGTCTGCTCGAGGTCTCCGCCGAACTATCGGCGTCACCCCGCGCTGCCCATCAACCCAGGGTCACCCTGGAGCTGGTGGGACTCGACCGCCCCGGCATCGTCCGTGAAGTATCCGAGGTGCTGGCGCGGCGGAACGTCAATATCGAGGAGCTCGAGACGGAAACGATCAGCGCCCCGATGGAGGGCGGCACGATCTTCAAGGCGCACGCTATCTTGACGCTACCCGACATGGTCTCGGTCGACTACCTGACCGAGGCCTTCGAGGATCTGGCGGGACAGCTCATGGTCGACATCGAAATCGAAGCTGATTCGCACTGACAGGGCTCGAGGTCGAGCCTGAACTGGAATTATTCGGCACACGTCTCACGCTCAGCCGGCCGCCATGCGGCGCAGCACCATGTGCAGGATGCCGCCGTTGCGTAGGTAGTCGATCTCAACGGGCGTGTCGGCACGACATTGCGTCATGAACTCGACGGTGGAGCCATCCTTTGTGGTTGCGGTCACCCGCACCGGCTGGCGCGGTTGCAGGTCGTCGTCGATGTCGATCGTGAAGGTCTCGGTGCCATCGAGCCCGAGCGTATCTGCGTTCTCTCCTTCGGCGAACGTGAGCGGCAACACCCCCATCATCACAAGATTCGAGCGGTGAATCCGCTCGTAGCTGGACGCAATCACCGCCTTGACCCCCAACTCGAATGTTCCCTTGGCCGCCCAGTCACGCGAACTGCCCATCCCGTAGTCGATCCCGGCGAGGACGATCAGCGGGATCCCCGCCGCCTTGTACTCGAGGCTTGCTTCGTAGACGGTCTTGACCTCACCGTCGGTGAAGTCGGTCGTGAACCCGCCTTCGGTGCCGGGAGCGATCTGGTTGCGGATGCGCACATTGGCGAAGGTACCTCTGGTCATGACCCGATCGTTGCCCCTGCGGGACCCGTAGCTGTTGAAGAGACGACGCTCGACACCATTGTCGGTCAGGTACCGGCCGGCCGGTGTGTCGGGAGCAATCGCCCCCGCCGGACTGATGTGGTCGGTCGTGATCGAATCTCCGAGCTTCAACAGAACCCGTGCCCCCACGATCGATTCGAGCGGAGTTACCTCTGCGGTGAGGTTCTGGAAGAAGGGCGGTTCCTGGACGTAGGTGCTCGCCGGATTCCACTGGAACAACGCATCGTCCCCTGACCGGATCTCCTTCCATTCCGCCGATCCTTCGAAGACCGCCGAGTACTCCCTGGTGAACTGGTCACTGCCGACATCGCTGGTAACGATCTCATCGATCTCCGCCTGCGATGGCCAGATGTCCGCCAGGAAGACGTCGTCGCCGTTCGAATCCTGACCTATCGGGTCTCTGGTCAGGTCTATGTCGACCGTGCCGGCGATGGCGAAGGCAACGACCAGCGGCGGTGAGGCCAGGTAGTTGCCCCTAACGTCCGGCGAAATGCGCCCCTCGAAGTTCCGGTTGCCGGAGAGCACCGACGTCACCACGAGATCGTTCTCGTTGATGGCAGCACTGATCGACTCGGGCAGTGGGCCCGAGTTGCCGATACAGGTCGTGCACCCGTACCCCACCAGGTAGAAGCCGAGAGCCTGCAGGTCGTCCATCAATCCGGCCTTGGTCAGGTAATCGGTAACCACCTTCGAACCGGGAGCGAGCGAGGTCTTCACCCACGGCTTGCGTGTCAACCCGCGAGCTCGGGCCTTGCGGGCCACGAGCCCGGCACCCACCATGACGTCTGGATTCGACGTATTCGTGCAGCTGGTGATGGCCGCGATCACGACGTCACCGTCGCCCAGCTCGAACCTGGATCCCTCGTACTCGACGGGCACCGGTGCCGTCGCAGGCACCCCCTGGCGGCGCAGCCCATCGACGTCCTTCGCCCACTGCGTCTTCATCGCGCCCAGATCGATCCGATCCTGTGGTCGCTTCGGGCCCGACAGCGCTGCGGTCACCGTCGCCATGTCGAGCTCGAGGTTCGAGCTGTAGACGATGTCTCGTGCGTCGTCGCGCCACATTCCCTGCATGCGGGTGTATGCCTCGACCGTCTCGATCGCCTTCTCGTCGCGACCGGTGAGGCGGAGATAGGTGAGTGTCTGCTCGTCGACGGGGAAAAACCCCATCGTCGCCCCGTACTCCGGAGCCATATTGGCGATGGTGGCCCGGTTGGCGATGGGCATCTCCGCCAGACCCGGTCCGTAGAACTCGACGAACTTGCCGACTACGCCGTGCTCGCGCAGCATCTGGACTACACGCAGGACCAGGTCGGTAGCGGTCATCCCGTCCTGGAGCTTGCCGGTGAGCTTGAAGCCGACCACCTCGGGCAGGAGCATGTAGATCGGCTGCCCGACCATCGCCGCTTCGGCCTCGATACCTCCGACCCCCCAGCCGAGCACGCCGAGACCGTTGATCATCGTCGTGTGTGAGTCCGTGCCCACCAGCGAATCGGGGTACAGCCCGGCGCCGTCATCCCAAACCACCTTGGCCAGGTACTCGAGATTGACCTGGTGAACGATCCCGGTCGCCGGGGGCACCACCCGGAAGTTCTCGAACGCCGACCGCCCCCATTTGAGAAATTCGTAGCGCTCGTGATTGCGCTCGAACTCGCGCTCGCTGTTGATCTGCAGAGCCATGCCCGAGTTGAAGGCGTCGACCTGCACCGAATGATCGATGACGAGATCCACCGGGATGAGCGGGTTGACCTTCTGGGCCGCGTTCACATCGCCGGTCATCCGAACCACCGCCGCCCGCATCGCGGCGAGATCGACGACGGCCGGAACCCCCGTGAAATCTTGAAGAACGACCCGCGCCGGTTTGAAGGCAATCTCGGTCTCTTCGACTTTGGATGCGTCGTATTGGGCAAGGGCCCTCACATCTTCGTCGGTGACCGTCACCCCGTCGTGGCTGCGGAGTGCCGCTTCGAGAAGCACCTTGATCGAGTACGGCAGCCGATCGATATCGCCCATGTCCCGCAGCGCGTCGATGCGGTAGACCGTGCGGGGCCCCGCGGGGCTGGTGAATGTCTCCTCGGCGCCAAACGGGTCGGTGCTGCTCATTGCGGGGCCGTCCTCTCGTTGTTTCGTCTCTATAGTCTCGTCTCTATAGATTGACCAAGGATACCGACGGCTGACATCCCCATTCGGCTGGAAAGATCAAACGGAAACGAGCGGCGCCGCAAGAACTGTCTTTCTTTGCCGGTTGTTCGCTGTGGCAGGTGCGCACAATGCACGATTCGCCGGGATGCAATGACCGGAAATGTCACTAGTGTCACGGCTCATGGGCCCGGATGAATCACACGCCAAAGGCGGTCGATTCCGCACCTGGATGATGCTCGCTGCGGTGTTTATCGCGGCCGCCGCCGTGACCGTGGCCATCGGCAGCCGCGGTGGCTCGTCCACTGAGCCCACCTACCCCGACCTGGGCGACATCGCCGCAACGGACCCCAATCTCCCCAGCAAGAACAAACCGGCACCGACCTTCGCCCTGCCCACACTGGACGGCTCCACGTTCGACCTGGCCGAGCACATTGCCGACGACGGCCGCCCGGTCGTACTCAACCTGTGGGCATCGTGGTGCGCCCCGTGCCGCTCGGAGATGCCCGACATCAACAACGCCTCAACTCAGCATCCCGAAGTCGCCTTCGTGGGTGTGTCGGTGCAGGATGAGGTGGCAGACGCCACGGCGTTCGTAGACGAAATCGGCGTCGGCTATACGATCGCGTTCGATGACGGAACCGTCGATGACGCGTATCCGGTTCTCGGACTGCCGGCAACGTTCTTCATCTCCGGCGATGGGACCCTGCTCGAGACCCACTTCGGTGCGCTCACCGTCGACGATTTGGACGCAGATATCGCCCGACTCTTCGACAACTAGCGCCCGCGCCACTCGGGAGTGCGCTTCTCCAGAAACGCGCTGACGCCTTCCACGGCGTCCTCGGTCATCGCGACCGCGGTCAGACCCGTGTGCAGATAGTCGAGTGCCACGTCGAGCGGCATGTCCTCGGTGGCGTAGAACGAATCCTTCCCCATGGCGAGCACCGCGGGAGACACCTCGATCAATCGGGCCACGGCCTCATCGACGGCGGCGTCGAGCTTCTCCCGGGGCACAACCCGCGACACCACACCCAGACGCAACGCCTCGTCGGCGTCGATCCTCCTCCCGGTGGCCATCAGATCGAACGCGGCACGTGCCGGCATCACCCGGCGCAAGATGGCGGTGATCATCATCGGCCAGAGACCGACCCGAACCTCAGGGGCTCCAAAGGTGGCGTCTTCCACGGCAATGACGATGTCGCATGCGGCAGCCAGCCCGAATCCGCCGGCAACCGCATGCCCGTTGACGCGTGCAATCACCGGCTTGCCACACGTCCGTATGGCACGGAACAGGTTCGCCAGCGCTCCCCTGGCGTCGTGGTCGGCCAGCGGCGAGTCGACGAATCCCCCGCTCAGATCCCCCCCGGCCGAGAATGCCCTGTCCCCGGCTCCGGTGATGACGATGACGCGAACCCCGGGATCAGCGGCAGCCGCGGTCACGTGGCCGGCCATCTCCGCCATCGTCTCGAGGGTCATCGGGTTGCGCCGGTCCAGATCATCGATCGTCACAACGGCTACCTGATCGTGACACTCATATCGCAACATCGTTTCCTCCTCGAGGTCAATTGACGAGGATACTCACGGCTTCGTTTCGCGACTCGGCTAACGTCGCGTCATGCTGTGGTTGTTCGTGGTCATCGGCATTTCAGTTGCGGTCTCTCTACTCCGGGGCGGGAAGCTATCCAACGTAGCGGAGATATATGCGCGCGGCTGGTGGCTGCTGTTCCTCGGGCTCGGTATGCAGACCGCGGCCAACTTCATCGATGCCAAAAACCTGGCCGTCTCGCTCGTGCTCCTGTCATACCTGCCACTGCTCATCGTTGTCCTGCTCAACCAGCGTCTGCCGGGAATGTGGATCGCCGGTATCGGGATCTTGATGAACCTCACCGTGATCGCGCTCAACAACGGTATGCCCGTCCTCCCCGAGGCGGTCCACCTCGCCGGAGGCGAGATCGGCAAGTTGCACCTCGATGCCAAGCACGTCTTGCTCGACGGCAGCTCGAAGTTGCCCTTTCTGGCAGATATCGTCCCTATGCCGGGGTCGGTCATATCGCTGGGCGACGTCCTGCTCGCCGTGGGGCTGGGCGTGTTCGTCGAGGATCAACTCCGGCAGCCGATTCGTTTGTTCCGGCGCGGAGCGCAGGGCCTCCCGGGATCGGCGGCAGACCGTCGCGGTGAGGTCTAGATCCCCGGGTGAGGCCGGGAGCTACCGCTCGTCGAGCTCGCCGCGGAACTCGAGAACCCTGCGTAGCGAGCTGGTTACCCGGGGGTCGAACTCGTAAGCGGAGCCCTTGTGGAGCTGCTCGAGAGCCAGAATCGGCGCCATGTGATACTCATGTACAAACTGGTCGTAAGCGCTGACGACCTTGACGATCTTCGAGCTCACCGACACGCTCGGATCGATCTCCATTCCCGGTGAGCGATAGGGAAGGTATTGATCACCGACGATCTTCGAAACCTCTTCCAGGTGAGGCGCTTCGGAGACTATCTGCGAGCCCCAGCGGGCAATGTCGACCTCGGTGTAGCCGGCTCGGAGGATCGCCGGTTCGTTGAGCGTGATCCGTCCGATGTCGTGCATGTAGCCGGCGAACTCGAGATCCTCGACATCTTCGGGGTGGAGACCCATCTCGCGACCGATGTCGGCAGCCAGCCTGCCGGTGCGTACCGCGTGGCCCACAGGCGAAAGACCCGCCACCTCGGGAATCTGCGAGAGCGCCTGGATCGTCTGGCCGTAGGTCACTTTCGTCCCGTTGTAGCGCTCGAGCGCCTGATGGGTGAACAAATACGGGGCGGCGGCGACAATTATCGCCTTCCATCCGAGCCCGGCATACGCGGTGCCGATCATCGTCCCGCTCAGGACGAGCACGGTGATCGCCGACCAGTCCTCGAGCCCGGCGAGCCATAAATACCGCGGTGAGAAGTCCGCCCGCTCGAGACCGATCAGCGACCGGGTACTAGCCCGCAGAACGTGATAGACGATTCCGCCGGTGATCACGCAGATGATCGCCACGTAGCCCTCGTGGGGAAAACGGTCGGCGAAACTGAACCCGTGTACTCCGAATACGGTGGAAACAAGGTGATAGGTGCCCCCGAAGCCGAGGATGGCGATGACCTCGGCGAGGTATTCCGAATTCAGCCACGTGCGATCGACCAGCTGGAACGCCAGATACAAGAGCCAGGCGGCGGTCAGAGATGTCGTGTATATCGCGGCCGCCAAACCTGCATCCCCCACCGCAACGGGGACGGCCGCGGCGGCGGCGACACCGAGATACACGCGGTTGCCGCTCATCGCCGGGACGTGCAGCATCAGCGACGCCGTCATCAGCGCCGTACCGATGATCAGCGGGAGCGGATCACCGACGTGCGCATAGACGAGAATCCCCGCCGCAGTTGCCAGGGCGACCAGCACCATCATCGCAAGCCGGTTGAAACGCGTTCTAGCCAACCTTCCAGATCCTCAACGTTCGCTTCTAGTTACCGGGCGAGTTGCCGGGCAGCCGTCATGTTCCCCGCCATGCTTCTGCCCCGCTTCCCGAGCGCCTTCCCTGGCGCATTGGTACGTTATCCACAGGGGGTGATTCCTGCAAAGAGGCCCCGGGGCACAGCTAGTGTGCAGCCCAGAGAGCGCAGCGTAGGAAGGCCGGTGACGGTGTTCGACAACGAGGAATTCGAAGAGACACTTGCCCAGCTCGAGTCGGTTGAAGCAGCCCGGGTCGTGAGCAAAGGAGGCAACATCGTCGAGCTGCACGTCCTGGCGGTACCTGCCAAGCTACCCAAGCAGATCTCCCGCGACATCCAATCTCTGGCCATGGCCAAGTTCGGCATCAACATCGACCGCAGGGTGATATCAATAGTGCAGCTCGCTCCGGACAAGATCAAGGAGCGGGCGATCCCGAGACCGGTGCTGCGAAGGGTCAAAGAGAGCATCGACCAGAACAGGGCGACTCTCACAGTCACCCTCGGATGGCAGCAAGATGAACACATCGGCTCGGCGGTCGGTCCCGACGCCGCATCGGCTCGAATGCGGCTCCTCGGTGAGGCGACCCTCCATGCGATGGAGTCGATATTCACCGACACACCACCGCTCGCTCTCGACTCGATCGGCACCGCAAACGTGGGCATGCGGACGGTGCTGATAGCTGTGATCGTCTTCGCCGGCAAAGACGGCGAGGAGCTCGTCGTTGGATCCGCGCTCTCTCACGGAGACGACGACGAAGCCGCGGTGAAAGCTGTCCTCGACGCCCTCAATCGCCGGTTGCCCGCGGTCTTGTCGTGACCCTACCCGGAAGGCTCGCGGGAGCCCGGGTCACATCGCACGGCACCCGGGCGGCGGTGACACCGCACCATCTGGCGTCCCGGGCCGCGATCGAGATCCTCGACGGCGGTGGAAATGCCGCCGACGCGGCGGTTGCCGCCAACGCAACGCTTGGTGTCGTCGCCCCGGAGACCTGTGGCATCGGCGGCGACCTGTTCGCTCTCATCCAGGTGCCCGGGCGGGAGACCCCGGCGGCGCTCAACTCATCCGGCCACGCCGGTGCGGGGGCCCGGGCTGAGGTGATTCGGGGCGAGGGTCTCACCCGTATACCGGTCGAGAGCCCGTATGCAGTGACCGTTCCCGGCTGTGTCGACGGTTGGGAGGCGATCCTCGAGGAGTACGGCTCACTGCCGCTGTCCCGGGTGTTGGAGACACCGGTAGCGCTCGCCGAATCCGGATTTCCTGCATCACCACAGCTCGCCCGGGCGCTCGAGATGCTGGCGGGGGACCTGCGCCCGCAACCGGCCTCGGCCGGGCTGTATTCGGACGGTACGCCACCGGCCGCCGGTGCTCTGGTGACGCGCCCCACGCTGGCAGCGACGCTCCGGGCAATCGCAGCGGCGGGGCGCGAGGCGTTCTATGCCGGGGACGTAGGCGATGCAATCGTCTCGGCCACCGCCGGGGTCATCGACCGTGACGACCTCGCCCGACGGCAGGCTGACTGGATTGATCCGATCCCGGTCGACGTGCTCGGGTGGACCGGCTGGACCATCCCGCCGAATTCGCAGGGATACCTGACGCTGGCCGCCGCCTGGCTGTTTGAGAACCTCGATCCTCCGCACGACCCCACCCATCCCCGGTTCACCCATGCAGCCATCGAGGCGTACCGGGCGATGGCGTGGGAACGAGACCGCCTCGTGTGCGACGACCGGTTCTCACCAATCGATCCGGATGATCTTCTCGACACCGGCCGGCTGGAAGAGCGACTGTCCCGGATCGACCTCGACACCCGCACGGATTGGCCTACGCCACCACCGGCGCCGGGCGGGACCGCCTTTCTCTGCGTCCGTGACGGCCAGGGCATGGGGATATCGCTGATCCAATCCAACTACCACGGGATCGGTTCCCGGATAGGCGCAGGCGATCACGGATTCTTTCTCCACGACCGCGGCTCGGGCTTCACGCTCGAGCCGGGCCACCCCAACGAGATCGCACCGGGCAAGCGCCCGCTCCATACCCTCTCCCCTACCTTGTGGACCTCAGATGGTTCGCTACAGATGCTCCTCGGCACGCGCGGAGGTGATTTCCAGCCGCAAACGCTGCTGCAGATGGTCACCTACATGCGTTGGGCCGGCCTCGACGGCACCACCGCCCAACTCCAGCCTCGCTGGACGACCGCAGAATGGCGGACCAACGACCCGGGCGTCGTCTTCGAGCCGCATCTCGACACCGGCGTCGTCGAGGCGCTCCGGGAATGGGGTCACCATCCCAGACCGGCACCGGGATGGATGCCGGGCTGGGGACCTGTGTCGGTGATCACCGGGCACGGCGACGGGGTGGTGGGTGCCGCCGATCCCAGGGTCGCCGCCACCGCAGCCCTCTCTTGAACCGAAGCCAGGGCTCTGAGCTGTTGTCGAGCTTGTCACGAGCCTGAACTCGGATCCTTCAACTGTCCCCTAACTCTGTGCGGCCCACGCCAGGGTCACGAACAACGGGTAGTGATCCGACCCCTGAGGATCACCGAGGTGCCGGTCGACGGTCGTGAGTTGCGGGCTGTGCACCAGATGGTCGATCGGGATGGCATCGAGCAGCCTGCCGGCCGGCCAGGACGGTTGCAGGCCGTAGCCACGTTGCGAGTTGACCAGTCCGGCCTTCGTGACGAGGCGGAACCCGTGCGACCAGGTCGACGCGTTGAAGTCACCCACAACGACAACCGGGTCCTGCTGGACCGACGCCCACTCGCCGATTGCCGCCAGCTGCTCGTCACGAGCCCGGGCACTGGATGAAGAGACCGGCGATGCCGGATGGGTCCCCAACACCTCCAGCTCTCTACCGTCGAATTGGAGCGTGATCTCGACGGACCCGGATCCGGGAACACCGAATTGGAGGACCCGGGCATCCATGTCCTCACGCACGAGAGCAGCGGTGCCGAGTTGCTCGTGGGTCGCTCTCGCGCTGACCAATCGATAGGGAAGATCGGCTTCCTGGAGCACACGCTCCCACGCCGGTGTTATCTCGTGGAGCAGCACGATGTCGGCCCCCGATGCCGTTATGTATGAGGCGATCTCCGTCCGGTTCGGATTCCAGGCGTTCACATTGAAACTGAGAATCTCGAGCCGGGCCTGGTCGAGCGGTGCGGTTGGCGTGTCCAGGTAGAGCGGGGCGATGAGGAATACGTTCATCATGAGCGCAACAGCAGCAACGCCGGTAGCGCGCCACCAGCGCAGCAGCGCCAGCGTGGCCGACACGACACCCAGAACCAGCGCGTATTGGACCCGGAAGTTGGCGACCAGATCGAAGCCCCACCACAGACCGCCGAGAAACCCGATGACCGTCAGGGCCGCTGTGACCGATGCCGCCGCGGTCGCAGCCCAGCCAACGAGTCTTCGTGTCACATCGATCCGCAGATGCTAGGGGCCTGACGGTTTACCGTCGTGAGTACTCCCGGCGGAACGCCGTCTAGCTACCCGCACCCGGCCCGAACACGGCCTCGTCCGGGGGCGGAGTCGGGAATCTGGCTGCGGCGAGCCGGTTCTCGCGATGTTTCGTCCACGCCATGAGAATGGCGAGGAGCAGAAACACAACTACGATGCCGACACCCCACCAGACCCCGAAGTTGCCGCGGGGATACTGGTCCCTGATAGAGATGCGCCACTGCTTCTCCAGCCCGGCCCACGTTGCCTGGTCCAGATCGCGCAGAACCCCCATCCCCCGCTGCGACACCGCAAAGTCGACGAACACTCCCATCGGCGACCCCAGAAACTGGGGGTCGAAGAAGGACGGATCGGCCTTGCGCTCGCTCACCCATTGCACCGCGTCGGCGTCGGTTCGTTTCTCAGGGTTGGGGTCGTCGAGGAACATGGAGATCACGAGCCCCGCGCGGTAGCGCTCGAGACGGTCGGTGGCCCGCGCCAGATACCAGTTGGCGATAGTCGACCCGAGCGGTTCCGGGTATCCACCATCAATGCCCAGCTCGATGGCGACCTGTGCCAACGCCAACTGAGGCAACCCATAGGCGATCGCATCGTCGACCATGCGTGTCTCGACCGCAGCCAACACGAGCACCTGCTCGTCTGCGAACACACCGGCATGGAGACGCTGCCCGAAAGGTGCGTATGCGCTGAAGGCGTCGGCGAGCTCTGAAGTGGCAAGACAAACCGTAGATCCCGGCAGCCCCCCGATCTCGGATTCGATGAGCTTCGATTGCTGGGAAACAACGAGAGCGAAACGCTCCGACTCTGCCTCGTTCATCCCAGCGATTTCGAGAGCGGTCGGCCCATCGAGCGTCTGCGGGACCCAGGTAACGTCGGGAAACAGGTCGGCGCAGCGGGACGAATCGGACGCGGCGGCGCCGGGTGCACCGAGCAGGACGGTCAACGCCATGAGCGCGATGATCAAGGAATGCCTCACGGCGCGAACTCTACACGCCGATGGTATGGCAGTACATGCCAAGGCCCGGCTTGCTTGCGGCGTCGCTCAAGCCTTAAGGTTGCCGCAGGCGTGCGTTGCGCCTGGTCGTCAGACCATTGAGGAGCGGAACAACTTCAGTGCGGGTTCGCTTTCAGATCTCGTTGGCAGGATCATTGATCGTGGTCCTGATTGCCGCGCTCGGATTTGCTGCCTTCTCAGCGAAGAGCCCGGGCACCGAGCCTGTGGCGACGACCTCAGCCGAACTTCCCGACGCACTCAGCGCCCGGGTTGCCGCGGGAGCGTTTGCCAGCATGATGTCGATCGACCTGCCCGAGGAGACGACCACAACCGAAGCCACGCTGATGACAGTCGCGTCTTCTCCCGCTCCGCTGACCGCGCCTACGGCAACGACAACGACGACCACGACGACCACGACAAAGCCGCCCGCAACCACCACAACCACGTCGCCACCGCCAACCACCACCACGACGACGACCACGACGACAACGACCACCGCTGCTCCGCCGCCCGCGACGACCACTACGACCACCACGCCACCGACGACGACCACAACCGAACCGCCGGTAGAAGGCGGCCCCCGTGACGTCGAGGAATGGCGACCGCTCGCCTCGGAGTACTTCCCCGAAGAGCGCGTCGACGAGGCGCTGGCGGTGATCAAATGCGAGAGTCGGGGAGACCCGCTCGCATACAACGCGGGATCGGGCGCTTCCGGTCTGTTTCAGTTCATCCCCGGGACGTGGGCGTGGGCATCGCCAAACGCCGGGTTTGCCGACGCCTCAGCGTTCGACCCGGAAGCCAACATCGCGACCGCGGCGTGGTTGGTGCAAAGGTCGGTCGACCAGGGCGACGATCCCTGGTCGCATTGGAGTTGCCGTCCCTGATACGCCGGTGCCGGCCGTTTGGCAGAGCACCCGCCGCGGTCACGTACAATCATGCTCGTGTTGAAGAAACTACTTCGTGTCATCACTTTGCTGGCGGTCCTGGCGGCAATCGTCTGGTTGACCAGGGAGCATCTGCTGCCGGCGCCCAAGGTCGAGGACGATCCCCGGCCCCACTACCGATCGACGCCACCGCCACCGCACCGGGAACCGGACGACCTAACCGCGATCAAGGGGATCGGCCCGGTCTTTGCCGCCAGGCTCGAACAAGCCGGAATACGATCGTTCCGAGGATTATCGGAGATCGATGCCGCCACCATCGCCGATGGCGTTGGAACGACCGAAGCCAGAGTCGCCGACTGGATCAGCCAGGCCAGAGCCCGGCTCGGCTGACAAAGCCGTGACCTCCCCGATCAGCGCCTACCAGCTCGACATCGATGAGCTGGCGACCATGGTTCCCGGCGAGCCGGCATACCGCGTCGATCAGCTCAAGCAGTGGCTATACGAGCATCCCGTGCTCGATGCCGGCCAGATGACAAACCTTCCCGGCGAGTTGCGGGAAAGGCTGAGCGACCGGATCTGGCCGTTCTCGGTCGAGGTAGAACAATCGGCCGACGGTGGCACGACGCGGAAATGGCTGCTCCGTGCCAGCGATGGCGCCTCGATCGAAGCGGTGCTGATGGGGTATCCACACCGCAATACCCTGTGCATCTCCTCGCAGGCGGGATGCGCCATGGGGTGCACGTTCTGCGCCACCGGTCAATTTGGGTTCGAACGCCACCTCGACGCCGGCGAGATCGTGGCGCAGGTGACCTTCGCCAATGCCTTTCTCCGGGAGCATCCTCTTCCGGGGTGTCCCGACCGGGTTACCAACGTCGTCTTCATGGGAATGGGTGAACCGCTGGCCAACTACCGGCATGTTCGCGAGTCGCTGCACAGGATGATCGACGTTGTCGATCTCGCCGCCCGATCGGTCACGGTATCCACCGTCGGCGTCGTTCCCGGCATCAGGCGTCTCGCCGAGGAACCCTGGCAGGTGGGTCTTGCCGTCAGCCTGCACGCCGCCGACGACGAGCTGCGCTCGACGCTCGTGCCGCTCAACAACCGCTACCCGTTGCGCGAGCTCATTGACGCTGCGGCCTACTTCTTCGCAAGCACCGGCAGACGTGTGTCCCTGGAATGGACGATGATGGAGGGTGTCAACGATACGAGCGAACAGGCGAGAAAGCTGGCCGCCATCGCCGCAGAGCTGCACGCTCACATCAACGTGATCGCTCTGAACCCCACCCCGCTCACCTCCTACCGGCGTCCCGGCCGGCTCGCGGTCGCGGAGTTCGTAGCTCAGCTGAACGATCTCGGGGCCAACGCAACCCGACGCGAGACACGCGGTCGGCAGATCGATGCGGCCTGTGGCCAGCTCCGGGTACGAAGTGCGCAGGAAACGGGCAGAGACGGACAGTCTGCAAACCACGATTAGGGTGAGCGCAAGAGTTCGCAGAGCAAACTCAGTTCGCGAGGAACAGCGAGGACGGGATGAAACTCGAACCAGGGACCAAGATGCCCGGCTTCAGCCGGATCGACGACCAGGGCAGCCAACGGACGGACAAGGACTTCGCCGGTCGCGGTCTCGTCATCTACTTCTACCCCAAGGCATTCACCCCCGGTTGCACGGGCGAGTCGTGCGACTTTCGCGACAACTATCACCGCTTTCTCGACGCAGGCTATGACGTAGTCGGCGTCAGCCCCGACCCCGTGGCGCGCCTTGCCAAGTTCCGCAAGGACTACGAGCTGCCGTTTGCCCTACTCAGCGACGAGGATCACTCCATGGCAATTGACTTCGGTGCCTGGGGGATGAAGAAGAACTATGGCAAGGAGTACGAGGGCATCATCCGCTCCACTTTTGTGGTGGACGGGAGCGGGGTGATCGAGCACGCCTGGTACAACGTGCGTGCCAAAGCCCACGTTGCCCGGGTAGGTGACGCCGTCCTCTAGCGTTGACGGCGTTATGGCCGGCGGCCGGCTCGGGTGGGGTGCCAATCTCAGGCACGACCGATACGATGCACCGTGCTCCATGAAGGGCGCCATGAAGGGAACGTCATCTTGAAACCTGTTCGCAAGGCAATCTTCCCGGCGGGAGGGCTCGGTACCCGATTTCTCCCCGCTACCAAAACTCTGCCGAAGGAGATGCTGCCGGTAGTCGACAGGCCGCTCATCGAGTACGTCATGGATGAAGCGAGGGCGGCTGGAATCGAGGAGTTCATCTTCGTCACCGGCCGTGGCAAGAACGCCATCGAGGACCATTTCGACAGCGACTTCGAGCTCGAAACCACCCTCACCGAGCGCGGCAAGGACAAAGAGCTGGCATTGATCAACGCTCCGAAGCTCGAACCGGGCCAGATCGCCTACGTGCGTCAGATGGCGCCCCTCGGACTCGGCCACGCCGTGTGGTGTGCCCGGAACCTCATCGGCGACGAGCCCTTTGCCGTCCTGCTCGCAGACGATCTCATCAAGGCCGACAAGCCGACACTCGTCGAACTGGTAGAGGTGTACGAGAAGCACGGTGGCAGCGTCGTCTCACTGATGGAGGTTCCGCCGGAACAGACCGCGCGCTATGGCGTGATCACCCCGGGCGAGGTCGACGGCCGGCTCGTCGAGATCAAGGGTCTGGTCGAGAAGCCCGCCCCTGAAGACGCACCCTCCAACCTCGCCATCGTCGGCAGGTACATCCTGCAACCCGAGGTGATGGAGTACCTCGGTCGCGGCAAGACGGGCGCGGGTAACGAAATCCAGTTAACAGACTCCATGATCGACCTCGTCGGCAAGAGCCCGTTTCATGGTCTCAAGCTCGCCGGCACCCGATTCGACTGTGGCGACAAGCTCGGATTCCTGGAGGCCGGGATCGCCTACGGTCTGGAGCATCCGGAGCTGGGGGAAGCTCTGCGCGACCGGATCGCCGCCCTTCTCAGGTGAGCGCACACGTTTGCATACGATCCCATACGGGTAAGGTTGGCTTACGCCACGACTACCCAAACCAGAAAGAGGAATTCCGATGGGCAAGCTCCACGATCTGCACGATGTAGGCCAATCGGTCTGGCTCGATTTCATCCGTCGCGACATTCTCGAGAACGGTGAGCTGGCGTCGATGGTCGACGACGGAATCCGCGGGCTGACCTCCAACCCGGCCATCTTCAAGAATGCCATAGCCGGCTCCGCCGACTACGACGGCGCCATCGCCGCGGCAGCCGATGACGCTTCGGCCGTCGCCGTCTTCGAGAGCCTCGCCGTCGCCGATATCCAGGAAGCGGCCGACTTGTTGCGCGGGGTCTACGACTCGAGCGGCGGTGACGACGGATACGTCAGCCTGGAGGTCTCGCCGCACCTGGCCTACGACACAGAGGGCACCATCGCCGACGCTCATCGTCTGTGGAACCTCGTCGACCGGCCCAACCTGATGATCAAGGTCCCCGCAACCGATGAGGGCGTCCCCGCGATCGAGGATTTGATCGCCGCCGGTGTCAATGTCAACTCCACGTTGATGTTCTCGCTCGGGGATTACGAGGCCGTCGCCCAGGCGTATGTGAGGGGCCTCCGCCGGGCGCAACAGCCTGAGAAGATCGCGTCCGTCGCCTCGTTCTTCGTGAGCCGCGTCGACACCAGCACCGACTCCGCTCTGGAGAAGAACGGCTCGGATGCCGCCATGGCGCAGCGCGGCAAGGCCGCGGTCGCCAACGCCAAGCTCGCCTACGACCGCTACCGCGAGATCTTCGAGACCGCCGATTTTGCCGACTTGCGCGCCCGCGGCGCCCGGGCGCAGCGCGTCTTGTGGGCCAGCACCGGGACCAAGAACCCCGCGTACTCCGACGTGCTCTATGTCGAGCCTCTGATCGGCCCCAACACGGTCAACACGATGCCACCGGCAACGATCGATGCGTTCCTCGACCACGGAGACGTCTCCAAGGCAGATCTGGCCAACAACGTGGCAGACGCTCGACACGACATTGCCGTGCTGGCCGAGTTCGGCATCGACTTCGACGAGATCACCGCCGATCTCAAGGTGGCCGGTGTCAAGGCGTTCCAGGACTCGTTCGACGACCTTCTCGATGCGGTAGCAGGCAAGATCGCCGAGTTGTAGGTTCACCGGGTTTGTGGAGGCCCCGGCTCGACACGACCGGGGCCCCTGCTAGATCGCCGGGTCAGAATGGAATGCCGACCGCCTCGCACAAGAACTTCATCAAGGGTGCCGAGCGCCGGCACACGTCGGTGAAGTCATCCATGAGCCGATCCGAGGTGACCGTCGCTTGTGTCAGCGGAGTCGATGCTATGAAGTCCTTACGTTTCAGATCGTCGATCAGAGGGTGATCCGCATCGAAGCCACGCGGTGGTCGTGACAGCGAGTCGCCTCCGAGCGCCAGGCGCTCGGTGAACCGCTTGGACCTGGTGGCCCGCTTCCACGCCGCCCTGTCTTCGTCGATCTTCTCCCGAATGGCATAGGCGGCCGCAGTCTCCGGATGCCACAGCCCGGCACCGACGAAGCACTCCCCCGGCTGTAGGTGGATGTAGAAGCCCGGGGCGTGCACATCCTTGCCGGCGCGGTGGCGGAACTGCATTCCCGTGTTCGGCTTGTACGGCGTCTTGTCCTTGGCGAAGCGCGTATCACGCTGGATGCGAAACAGCGAGCCGCCCACCTTGCGTGAATCGACGACGAAATGGCTGCTGATCCCGGCGAGAGGACCGGCGAAGTCGTTGATGAAATCCAGGGCGGGTTCCCGCACGTAGCTCTCGTAGACGTCCTGGTTCTCCTTGAACCACTCGCGGTTGTTGTTCTTAGCGAGGTCTCTGAAGAACGCAAACAGTCTTGGCGTGAAATATCTCTTGCTCATGGGGCCAACCTACCGGGTACCCCCGACAAAGAACAGACCCCCGTCGGCGTATGCTCCTGGCATGTTTCGCAAGCGAGCCGACCGGATCAAAGGAGTGGCGGGTTCGTTCGAAGGCAGGGCGGTCCTGATCGCCGACGCCGTCGCCGGCCCCGGGCCCGGTGTGCTCAACGTCATCGCTCGCGCCGGGGCAACGGTCACCGCGGCGGCAACGGACACCGCCCTGCTCGATGTGGCGATCGCCAGGATCGACAACCCGCCGCACCCGATCGACACCGTCCTTGTCGAGCGTCTGAGTGCATCACCATCGATGCGGATCGACGACCTCGTCGTCAACCCACCACGGGACGACGATTTGGAGTCGTGCCTGCCCTGGATCGACCTCGCCTCCACCGTGGCCACCGGGATGCAGGATCGGGGGCACGCGGGCAGCATCGTGTTCGTGATACCGATCGAGCGAGCCGGCCCCGCCGGTCCGGTTGCCGCGTTCCTCCGCAGCGAGATGGAGAACCTGGCGGCCCGGGTGGCCCCGAACGCCATCCGGGTCAACGCCGTGGCCTGCGGACCGGTGGGATCGACCCGGCACGGGCAACCGCACGGCAACAGGGCCACGCCGCTCGGCCATGTCACCGTTCACCCCGTCGATGTCGGCAAGGCGGTCTGGTTCCTGCTCAACGGCGACCTCAGTGCTGCGGTCACCGGAACGACGCTACGTATCGACCGGGGAGCCACCCTCGTCCGGCCCGACTGGTAGTCAGCCATCCACCACGATCCGGCCGTCGACCCATACCGTGGCAATGTCCACAGGCGCCGCATTGTTGAGGATCTTCTGCACGATGTCCGCCGGGGTGTCGAGATCCGGCCAAACGATCAGATCGGTATCGGTCCGTGACGTGTCTACCGCAACGGCATCAAAGCGATAACCGGGCTCGATGAGACCGATGGGGAGACCCAGGGCCTGACCCCCGCCACTCGTTGCCATCCACAGGGCCTCGGCGAACGACACCCGGCTCCCGGCGACGCCGCGTACATCGGCGGGGAGATGCGAATCGACACCGTCCTCCAGCATCCGGGAGACCACGACCGTGTCGGCCGCCGTACGCATGAGGGACGGGTGCGGACCGCCTGAGACATCCGTGCCCAGCCCGACTGTGACGCCTCGCTCCAGAGCCTGCCGCACCGGGAAGACGGCATTGGCGAAGAAGGCGTTAGAGAGCGGGCAATGGGCCACCGCGGCACCGCGGGCAGCGACCAGGTCCATGTCCGCGGCGTCGATGAAGTTGGAGTGGGCGAGCACGGTTCCCCGCCGCAGCAGACCGAACGCGTCGTACGAGAGCACATCGGAACGCCCGTACCGATCGAGACCGTAGTGGTGCGCCCAGTCCGACTCCGAACAGTGTGTCTGCACCAGACACGACGTTGCGGCGACGAGCTCCCCCATCCCCGTCAGCAACTTGTCGCTGCAACTCGGGATGAACCGGGGAGTCGCGGCCGCCAGTACCAGCTCGTTCTCGTTCTGGGTATGGGCCCTCACGTATTCGATGAAGTCGGCAGTGGCCGAGATCGCCGCGGCCGCCGACTCGTCGCGGTAGTAATCGGGACAGGTCTCCTCCAGATCCATAGCCACCTTGCCCACCACCGCCCGCTGGCCGTACTCGAGGCAGATGTCCACCAGCAGCCGGGTCGCTCGTTGGTGCACTGTGCCGAAATAGACGGCTGTGGTGGTCCCATTGCGCAGCGTCCGATCGACCAACGATCGATAGACCCGCTCGGCGAACGCGGGGTCGGCAAAACGTGCCTCCAGCGGGAACGTATAGCGATCGAGCCAGACCTCGAGCGGCACGTCGAGTGCCTTGCCCAGCTGGGGCCATTGTGGCGCATGGTTGTGCAGGTCGACGAACCCCGGGAGAAGCACAACGCCCCGACCGGCAGCAAACAGGTCGCCGCTCGCCTCGAGGGCCTGCCTCTGAATGTAGTACTGGCCGTCGCCCGGCTGCACAACCATCTCGATCCGCCCTTCGGGATCACAGACGATGAGGGCACCGGGGCGAAACCGGATCTCACCGCGAACCGGTGTGTCCGCGGTGTCGGCGAGGACCCCAAACCGGCCGGCCATCTAGGACTCGGGGGCGACGATCTGCGGAGCCGGGTCCGTCTGCCACGTGCCGAACTGGGGGTCGACGGTGATCGCGGCGTCGGTAACCGAGGTCAGGTACCACCCGCCCACCAGGTCGGACAGACGCTGATCCGCAAGCTGGCTGATGATCTCGTCGGTCGTATCCTCGGTACGGCTCGTGACCAGGATGAGGTGGAACCCAAACTGAGTCTCCACCGGCCCGGTCACGGTGCCGATTTCAGCGTTCATCGCGGCGTCGGCGAAGTCCGGGTCCCACTGCGAAGGGGATACACAACCGAGGTCCCCGCCGTTGGCGCCGCTCGTGGTATCGATCGACACATCGGTCGCCACCGTGGCGAAGTCCTCACCTGCGTCGATCCGGGCGAGAGCGGCATTCGCTTCGTCCGCGGTCCCCACCAGAAGGTGGGATGCACACACCGTGGTCCACGAGAGCGGATCGTCCGCCAGAGCCTGCTGAGCCTCCTCAGCGGTGGGAGTCGCGACCTGGGGCCGGAAGATCTCCAATACCTTGTCTGCGATCAGAAGCTGCTCGGCATAAAGCAGAAAGCCATCCTCCGAGACCTTATTCTGCTGCAGGTAGTCGTCACGGGAGACACCGGCATCGGTGACCATGCCGTCCGAGTAGTCCGATATCTCCTGGTCGGTCGGCTCGATGCCGAAATCGGCACTGGCGGCATCGTTGATCGCGGTCCACTCGACGATGGCGGTGAGGACACCACGGAAGTCGGCATCGGTCATCTCCTGATCGGCCGAGACCAGGCTCCTCACCGTCGCCTCCTGTATGTCGGACCCGTTCACAGTGGCCGCGACATTGCCACCGCCGCCGCAAGCGGCAGCGAACATGGCCACAACCGCGGCACAAATCAGATAGCGCTTCAAATCAACACCTCGGGGAAATCGAATGCAAGACAGCCACGATACTCGCTCAGCCGCGGTGTGCGGATCGGGGAGGAGGAATGGCTCGATCCGCAATGGAATCTGGGGCGTGGCGGTTTCGTCAGCTTCGCTCTGTGCGTGGACGCGATCCCCACCGCGATCACGGTGGGGCCACGCCAATCGAGCGATCCGACAACCTGAAACCGTGGATTGCGGCTCAGGCCGGCGACAATCCGGTCTCGTCTACGGCCGGGTCCCTCGGGACCTCGAACGTGGCCGGCCGGTCCGAGCCCGTCGTCGTGTCTGCGGCGATCTCATCCCACACGCCCGACATCGCGGTGTCGTTGTCGACGCCGGTCTCCTCCTCCTCGGCACTGGCACGTCGGGCCACGACCCGACGGGCGGCGTCGAGCGCAGAATCGAGACGAGCCAGTGCTTCGTGTGCGGTGGTAGCGGAGGTCGCCCCGACCTCATCAGCGTCCGATCGACCGGCGGCGAGAGCATCCGCCTGCTTTCTCGCGTCTTCGAGGATGCGCTCCGCCTGCTCGTGTGCTTTCTCGAGAGCTGCGATGCCTTCGTGCTCGACTTCGGCCCATCGCCGCTGGAGTAGCGTGCGCTCGCTCACGAAGGCTTCCTGCGCTTCCGCCAGCAACGCCTGTTTTCTGTGCAGCTTCTCGTTCTCGGCGGTGAGATGCTCCCGCTCGGCGCCGATGCGCTCATGCTCCTCCGCAAGAGAGCCCTTCTCTATAGCCAGAGCTTCCTCCCGCAACGAGAAAGCATCCTGCGCCGCAGCCAGCTCAGCTCTTGCGTCGAGCACACCATGCTGCTCGGCCGTCGCTTCGGCCACCGCCTGCTTGGCCACATCCTTCGCTTCCAACTCCGCGTTGGCGATCAGATCCAGCGCCCGTGCGGTCGCAGCCTCACGATCGGCTTCCGCCGCCGACCGGATCTCCTCAGCATCAGCCTCCGCACGACGAACCAACTCGGCAGCCTGCGCCGTCGCGTCCTCCGCAAGCGCCGCCAACCGCGCCTGCTCAACAGACGCCAACTCCGCAGCCTCCTGCTCCGCCCGAGCAATCAACTCGCCAGCCGTCCGCGCCGCCGCCTCACGCTCGGCAGCCGCCGCCGACCGAACCTCATCCGCCTCAGCCTCCGCCCGCCGAACCAACTCAACCGCCTGCGCGGCAGCGGCCTGCTTCTCTGCGGCCATCGATTCCGTCTCCGCCGCGGCCACCCGCTTAATCTCCTCGGCCTCCGCCCTGGCCTCGTCCACCAACCGAGCCGCCCCGGCCTCCCCTTCCATCCGTGCTCGATCTGCCCCAGCGCGGATCTCCTCAGCCTCAGCCTCCGCACGACGAACCAACTCAACCGCCTGCGCGGCAGCGGCTTCCCTCTCAGCAGCGATCGATTCCGTTTCCGCCGCGGCCACCCGCTTGATCTCCTCGGCCTCGGCCTCCGCACGGCCGACGAGCTCTACCGCATGTGCAGCCGCATCCTCGCCGAGCACCGACAGGCGGGCCTGCTCTGCGGCCGCCAGCTGCGTCGCCTCCTCCTCGGCCCCGGCCACAAGGTCCGCCGCGGTCTGCCTCGCAGCCTCTGCCCTGGCTTCCCGAGCGGTCTTGGCGGCCGCATCGATTGCTGCGGTCTCTGCTTGTATCGAGGCGAGAATCTCGTCACGCCTCCGCGTCGCCTCGGCAACCATGTCGTCGGCAAGTCGCTGACCGTCGGCCCGCACCCTGCCGGCCGTTGCTTCCGCCTCGGCGGTCAAGGCGGCGGCTCTCTGCTCGGCGAAGGCCACCGTCTCCGTGGCCGTTTGCACGGCGTCGTTCTCGATCTCCCCGGCGCGCGCCAACGCCTCGTCCACCTTGACCCGAGCCGCTTCGCGTCCGGCGGCCAGCTCAGCAGCCAGCTCCTCGCGCCGGTCTGCAAGCTCGCTGTCGAGCTCGATGATTCGCTGCTTGCGGAGCGATTCGGCGCGTTTCTCGGCAAGCGCAGTCAACTCGGCGCCACGGTCTTCGGCCTGGATGATGAGCGCGGCGGCCGCGGATCTTCGGTGCTCCACGTACTGATCCGCCGCCTGGCGACGCCCCTCTTCGACGAGTCGCGCCGACTCTTCGGCCGCGGCGTGGATCGACGCGGCCTCGGCCACCGCATCGGCCAGACGGACGGATGCTTCCTCCCTCACCTTCTCTGCCTCGGCACGCGCCGCGTTTCTAATCTCCTCGGCCTCGTGCTCGGCCTCCATGCGTGTGGCGTTGGCGGCGCCGACCGCCTCGGCGGTGACCTGCTCCACCTCCGTGCGGCTCCGCTCCAACGCAATCGAGGCCATATCCGCCTCCTGGCGAAGCCTTCTCGCCTCTTGCTCGGCGTCCTCGCGCACCTGCCGGGACTCACGCTCTCGCAGCTCGCTATCCGCCAGTTTGCGCTCCGCCGTCGCCAGCCTCGTCTCGGCATCCGCGAGCATTTCTGCGGCGCGCCCCTCTGCCGACTCCTCCGTCTGGCGAGCTCGTTCTGTTGCCGCCGCCAACAACTCGGCGGCCTCTGCCTGACTCGAGGCAATCCGCGCCGCCGTCTCCAGCTCGACCGCCTCGAGCTCGTGGTTGAGTTTGCCGACCTCCCGACGGCGCTCCTCGATCTCATGGTGGACTGCCTCGGCTGCCGCGGCGGACCGCCGCTGCATCTCAGCGATTTCCTCCTCGACGTCGACACGCATTTGGATGACTTCGCGTTCCCGGCGAGCAACTGCAGCAAGCCGGTCGTCGAGGTCCGCATTCATCTCGGCGATGCGGGAGGTGGCCTCAGCGAGCTTGATCTGAGCGACAGCCTGGTCGTCGGCGGCTGCGGTCTTGATGGCGTCTGCAAGCACCTGTGCGTCGTCGAGAACCGATTCTGCGGCACGGTGGGCGTCGGCGACATCAGACGCGGTACGGACTATCGCGTTGTCGAGATCGGCGCGAGCCTCGTCCACGGCGCTGAACAAGGCCGCGGTCTGATCTTCGGCATCGGCACGTCGCTCGGCAATCTGGCTGTCGGCAGCGCTCCGCAGCTCCGCGAGCTCATCGAGGAGCCGCTCTCGGGCTTGCTCGGCTTCTCTCCTGGCCTTCATCACGATCTCGGCCGCCTCGTGCCGCGCCAGATCGAGCTGCTCGTCGACGATCAGCCGGGTCTCGGCTTCGCTCTTGGCGGCTTTCTTGCGGGCAGCCTCGAGCAAGGCGCTCGCTTCCTGGCGAGCCGACGCAAGGATCTGGGGCCCATCGACGCGGACGCGCTCCAGCAACGCCTCTGCCTCTTCACGGGCAGACCGGGCCTTGTGGCGGGTCCTCTCGGCATCGTTCGATGCGGTTGCCAGCGCCTCGCGCGCCGTCGCCGACAGCGAGGCGGCCTCCGAGCGCATCCGGGCGCTTGCCGCCAGCGCGTCCGCTACCTCGACCTCGGCACGAGCCCGGATCGAACTGGCGCGCGCCTCGGCAGCTGCCAGGAGATCACGTGTCGTCTCGTCTGAGTTTGCGCCGAGCCGGTCGAGTACCGAGGGTATCGGGGGTCGCTCAGGCTGACCGGCGCCGGCTTCAGCGACGGGCTCGGTGTCTATCGGTGAGTCGTCGCCCTCCGAAGGA
>Ga0307417_10000154_pt1 | contig 29527 bp, 22 predicted proteins | sample SalMarWE160210MG_2_FD_202514 | JGI IMG/M metagenome (GOLD analysis project Ga0307417, IMG submission 202514) | Salt marsh sediment microbial communities from the Plum Island Ecosystem LTER, Massachusetts, United States - WE1602-10 | ecosystem: Environmental > Aquatic > Marine > Intertidal zone... | reverse complement strand
TTGGACGCGCTGCTGCTGCTCAAGGCCCAGGACGAGAGCCTGAGCTTCCGCCGCTCCTGCCGGGAGGGGGTGTGCGGCTCGGACGCGATGAACATCAACGGCCGCAACGGGCTGGCCTGCGTCACGCCGCTGGCCTCGCTGAGCGAGCCTATCGAGCTGCGCCCGTTGCCCGCGCTTCCGGTGATCCGCGATCTGGTGGTCGACCTGGGGCCCTTCTTTCGCCAGTACGAGCGGGTGCGTCCCTTTCTGATCAACGACACCCCGCCGCCCCAGGGCGAGCGGCTGCAGACTCCGGCGCAGCGCGCGGTCCTGGACGGCGCATACGAGTGCATACTCTGCGCCTGCTGCACCACCGCGTGCCCCTCGTTCTGGTGGAACCCGGACAAGTACATCGGTCCGGCCGGACTGCTGCAGGCCTACCGGTTCATCGGGGACAGCCGAGACACCGCCACCGCATCGCGACTGGACGACTTGCGCGATCCCTTCAGCCTGTTTCGCTGCCGAGGGATCATGAGCTGCGTCGAGGTGTGTCCCAAGGGACTCAATCCGCTGCAGGCAATCGGCAGAATTCGTGATCGTTTGATGAAGGACGGGCCATGAGCGAGGTCACACGACGCAACGACGACTGGCAGGCCAGCTCCTATCTCAGTGGCAACAATGCCGCCTTCGTGGAGGATCTGTACGAGCAGTACCTGCGGGATCCGGAGTCGGTGGCCGCCGGCTGGCGGACCTACTTCGAGAGCCTGCAGCCCAGGGTCGGCGTCCGCGACATCGACCACGCCCAGGTCCGGGCGCGCTTTGAGCAGCTGGCCCGGGAGGCGGGCGGAGCCCGCCGGGTGGCGCAGTACAACTGCGGCGACTCGGAGGTGGAGCGACGGCAGGTGGCGGTGCTGCAGCTGATCAACGCCTATCGCTTCCGTGGCCACCAGCGCGCCATGCTCGATCCCCTCGGTCTCACGGAGCCGCCCGATCTGGCGGAGCTGGACCTGGTGCACCACGGCCTGGCGGATGTGGCGCCGGACACCGTGTTCAACACCGGCTCCCTGGTCGGACCGGACACGGCATCCCTGCAGGATATCCTGCGCGGCCTGCGCGATACCTACTGCGGTCATATTGGCGCCGAGTACATGCACATCGCCGACACTCGGCAGAAGCGCTGGATTCAGCAGCGCATGGAGGGTACTCGCTCCAAGCCGGAGCTGGCCGCGGAGGCGCGGCTGGCGCTGCTGCGCCGTCTCACGGCGGCGGAGGGCCTGGAAAAGTACCTGCATGCCAAGTACGTGGGCCAGAAGCGCTTCTCCCTGGAAGGCGGGGAGGCACTGATACCCCTGGTCGACGAGACCATCCAGCGAGCGGGCGCCGGCACGGTGCGGGAGATTGTGATCGGCATGGCCCACCGGGGCCGGCTCAATATGCTGGTCAACGTGATGGGTAAGCAGCCCCGCGGCTTGTTCTCGGAGTTCGAGGGTCAGCACCCCGGCAAGCCCCTGGGGACTTCCGGTGACGTGAAGTATCACCAGGGATTCTCCTCCGACATCATGACGGAGGGAGGCAGTGTGCACATCGCCCTGGCGTTCAACCCTTCCCACCTGGAGATCATCGACCCGGTGGTGGAGGGCTCGGTGCGCGCCCGCCAGGACCGGCGCCGGGACCGGGAGCGCCGTCAAGTGCTTCCCGTGCTCATCCACGGCGATGCGGCGTACGCGGGTCAGGGCGTGGTGATGGAGACCCTTAATCTGTCCGGGACTCGGGGCTACGCCACCGGCGGCACCGTGCACATCGTGGTCAACAATCAGATCGGCTTCACCACCAGCGACCCCTTGGACTCCCGCTCGACAATCTACTGCACGGATGTGGCCAAGATGGTCCAAGCGCCCATCTTCCACGTCAACGGCGACGACCCCGAGGCCGTGGTCCATGTGGCCCGTCTGGCCCTGGACTATCGCATCGAGTTCGGGCGCGACGTCGTGATCGACCTCGTCTGCTACCGCCGCCATGGCCACAGCGAGGCGGACGAGCCCTACGCCACCCAGCCGGTGATGTACAAGACCATCGCCGAGCATCCCACGCTGCGCCAGACCTATGCCGGCAGGCTCGCGGCCGACGGCGTGATTCGGCCCGGCGACGAGGACGACATGGTGAGCGCGTATCGCGACGCCTTGGAGGCCGGGGAGGTGGTGGCGCCACATACGGTCACCGGCGCCACCCCGGCGTTTACCGCCAACTGGAAGGAGTACGGGGTCGTCAACGGCCCGCTCAACGTGGACACCTCGGTGACGCCAGAGGCGATTCAGGAGCTGGGGGAGCACCTGATCACGGTGCCGCCGGACTTCACCCTGCACGCCCAGGTGCAGCGGGTGATCGAGGCGCGCCGGGAGATGCTGGCGGGCACCCGGCCGTTGGACTGGGGCTTCGCCGAGACCCTGGCCTACGCCACGCTGCTCAAGGATGGCTTCGCCGTGCGGCTCTCCGGCCAGGATTCGGCGCGTGGCACCTTCTTTCACCGCCATAGCGTGCTGCACAACCAGACCGACGGGCGGCGCTACGTGCCTCTGCGCAGGCTCTATCCTGGCCAGCCCGAATTTCTGCCCATCAACTCACTGCTCTCCGAGGAGGCCGTGCTGGCCTTCGAGGTGGGCTATGCGACCGCCGAGCCCGAGACGCTGGTGATCTGGGAGGCACAGTTCGGGGATTTCGCCAACAACGCCCAGGTGGTGATTGACCAGTTCATCAGCTCCTCGGAGGCCAAGTGGCAGCGCTATTGCGGGGTGACGCTGCTGCTGCCTCATGGCTACGAGGGGCAGGGCCCCGAGCATTCCTCTGCCCGTTTGGAGCGCTATCTGCAGCTCTGCGCTGAGCAGAACATCCAGGTGTGCGTGCCCACGACCCCGGCCCAGATGTTCCACCTGCTGCGCCGGCAGATGTTGCGCAAGCTCCGCAAGCCTCTGGTGGTCATGAGTCCGAAGAGTCTGCTGCGGCACAAGGCATCGGTGTCAGCGCTGGAGGAGCTTTGCGCGGGCACATTCAAGGCGGTCATCGACGAGGTCGACGACATTCCCGCGGAGCAGGTGAGACGGATCGTGGTCTGTGCCGGCAAAGTGTACTATGACCTGCTGGACGCGCGCCGGCGGCGCGCGCTCACCGACACGGTGATCCTGCGCATCGAGCAGTTCTATCCGTTTCCCGACGATCCCTACTGCCAGGCGCTGCGCCGCTACGAGAACGCCGACATCATCGTCTGGTGTCAGGAAGAGCCGCAGAACCAGGGGGCGTGGTATCAGAGCCAACACCATCTGCGCTGGTGTCTGATGCCCGGGCAGCGTCTAGTGTACGCCGGCCGGCCGCCGTCGGCCTCGCCCGCGGCGGGGTCGCTGAGACGCCATCTGGAGGAGCAGGGAGCGCTGGTGGATCAGGCGCTGGGTGCGAACTAGGGGGAAGCAAGGCTCCGATGCACATCGAGATCAAGACACCGGTGTTTCCGGAATCCGTCTCCGACGCCACCCTGATTCGCTGGCACAAGAAGGCCGGCGACCGGGTGGAGCAGGGAGATAATCTCATGGATCTGGAGACGGACAAGGTGGTGCTGGAGGTGCCGGCACCCGAGCCGGGGGTGCTGGCTGAGATCGTCAAGCAGGAAGGGGACACGGTCACCAGCGGCGAGGTCCTGGCGCGCCTGGACGTCGACGCAGACAGGGGGCAGGCCAGGCATGATGCCGCGGCGGTTGAGGGCACGGGTTTGGAGCCAGCGGCTGCTAAGCCGGTGCCACGCATGGGCCCGGCGGCGCGCAAGGCTGCGGCCGAGCGCGGGGTGTCCCCTGCGGAAATCTCGGCCAGCGGACCGGGTGGCCGAGTGACTAAGGAGGACGTGCTGCGCCATGCGGCGGAGCCCCAACCGGTGCAGCCCGCCGCCCCCGCTCAGCCGGCACCTCCCGAGCCCGGCGAGCGACCGCAGCAGCGGGTGCCCATGAGCCGGCTGCGGGCTCGGGTCGCCGAGCGCCTGGTGGAGGCCCAGCGCAGCGCCGCCATGCTCACCACCTTCAACGAGGTGGACATGGGGCCCGTGAAACAGCTGCGGGAGCGCTATCGCGAGCGCTTCGAGCAGGCCCATGGAGCGCGCCTGGGCTACATGTCGTTCTTCGTCAAGGCCACGGTGGAGGCGTTGAAGCGCTATCCGGTAGTCAACGCCTCGGTGGAAGGCTCCGACATCATTTATCACGGCTATTTCGACATCGGCATCGCCGTGGGCAGCCCCCGGGGACTGGTGGTGCCCGTGGTGCGTGATGCCGACCAGCTCTCCTTCGCCGAGATCGAGGCAGCCATTGCGGATTTCGGCAAGCGCGCCCAGTCGGGGGGGCTCAGCATCGAGGAGCTGACGGGCGGGACCTTCACCATCACCAATGGCGGCGTGTTCGGCTCCTTGCTGTCCACACCCATCCTGAATCCGCCTCAGAGCGCCATTCTGGGCATGCACAAGATCGAGGACCGGCCCGTGGTCGTGGCTGGGCAGGTCGTCATCCGTCCGATGATGTATCTGGCCCTGTCCTACGATCACCGCATCGTAGATGGCCGCGAGGCGGTGCAGTACCTAGTCGCCTTGAAGGAGTTCATCGAGGAGCCCGCCCGGCTGCTGCTGCAGACCTAACGTAATGCAGAAGTTCGATGTCGTAGTGATTGGCGGGGGGCCGGGCGGCTACGTGGCGGCCATCCGTTGTGCGCAGCTGGGTCTCAGCACTGCCTGTGTGGACGAGCGCCTGGACAAGGGCGGCAAGCCGGTGCTGGGCGGCACCTGCCTCAACGTGGGCTGCATTCCCTCCAAGGCCCTGCTGGATTCCACGAGCCTGTACCAGAGTCTGGCGAACGTCAAAGACCATGGCATCGAGGTCGGCGAGCTGCGGCTGGATCTGGGCGCGATGATCGCGCGCAAGGACCGGGTGGTGCAGACCTTAACCGCCGGGGTGGCGGGTCTGCTGCGCAAGCACAAGGTGAGCTGGCTCAAGGGCCACGGGCGCCTCGCCGGCCAGATGCGGGTAGAGATCGTGCCGTCCGAATCCGAAGGGACTGCGGGGACCGTGGAGGCGGACCACATCATCATCGCCACCGGCTCGGAGCCCGCGCCCTTGGACGTGGCCCCGGTGGACGGAGAGCGCATCATCGATTCCACGGGAGCGCTGGATCTCACCGAGGTGCCGGGGCGCCTGGGAGTCATCGGCGCGGGGGTCATTGGACTGGAGCTCGGCAGCGTCTGGCGCAGGCTGGGCGCCGAGGTGGTGGTACTGGAGGCCCTAGACAGCCTGCTGCCCGCGGTGGACACCGACCTCGGCCGGGAAGCCGCCCGTCAGTTCCGTCGCCAGGGCGTGGACATACGCTTGGGAGCCCGGGTCACCGCCGTGGAGCACGAGCGGGAGGCTCTCAGGGTGGCCTATGAGGACGCCGCTGGCGCCCAGGCACTGGAGGTCGACCGGCTCATCGTGGCCGTGGGTCGGCATCCCCATACGGTCGACCTGGGGGCGGAGGCCGCTGGTCTCAGCGTGGACGAGCGCGGCTTCATTGACGTCGACGAGCGCTGCCGCACCGCGCTGCCCAGGGTCTATGCGATCGGCGACGTGGTGCGCGGCCCCATGCTCGCTCACAAGGCCTCGGAGGAGGCCATCATGGTGGCCGAGTGCATTGCCGGACAGCACGGCGAGGTCAACTACGGGGCCGTCCCGTGGGTCATCTATACCGCCCCGGAGATCGCCTGGGTGGGGGAGACGGAGCAGGCGGCGCGGGCGCGGGGTGCGAAGGTGCGCAGCGGCAGGTTTCCGTTGACGGCCAGCGGCCGGGCGCGGGCCATGGGCGAGACTGCCGGTCTGGTCAAGGTGGTTGCCGATGCCGACACCGACCGGGTGCTGGGCGTGCATCTGCTCGGGCCGCACGTCTCCGAGCTGCTGGGCGAGGCAGTGCTGGCGCTGGAGTTTGCCGCCAGCAGCGAAGACATTGCCCGTACCATCCACGCTCATCCGACCCTCTCGGAGGCGCTGCATGAGGCGGCCCTGGCGGTGGACGGCCGCCCCATACATATCTGACCATGCATGGATTCAGACCCGGAAGCCTGAGCGACGATGAACATTCACGAATACCAGACCAAGCAGCTCTTTGCCCAGTACGGCGCGCCGGTGCCGCCGGGAGATGTGGCTCTCAGCGTGGATGAGGCGCGCGCGGTGGCCTCCCGTCTGGGAGGCGAGCGCTGGGTGGTCAAGGCCCAGGTCCACGCCGGCGGGCGCGGCAAGGCGGGAGGCGTGGTGCTGGCTTCCAGCCTCGCGGAGGTGGAGGCGGCGGCCCGGCGCCTGCTGGGCTCGCGTCTGGTTACCCACCAGACCGACGAGCAGGGCCAGCCGGTGAACACCCTGCTCATCGAGCAGGCGAGCGCAATCGCGCGCGAGCTCTATCTCGGCGCCGTCATCGATCGCGCTTCGCGCCGCATCGTGCTGATGGCCTCTACCCAGGGCGGCATGGACATTGAGCAGGTGGCGCAGGCCACGCCGGAGCTGATCCTGCGCACCGTCATCGATCCCCTGGTGGGCTTGCAGCCCTATCAGTGCCGGGAGCTGGGCTTCGCCCTGGGGCTCGACGCCGCCCAGGTCCGCCAGTTCTCCAGCCTGGTGCAGGCCCTGGCACGCATGTTCCAGGAGCGGGATCTCAGCCTGCTGGAAGTCAATCCGCTGGTGGTCAGCGATGGCGCAGATTTGGTGTGTTTGGACGGTAAGGTGAACATCGACGACAACGCCCTATATCGCCAGCCAGCCCTTCGAGCCCTGCGCGACACCACCCAGGAGAACGCCAAAGAGGTGCGTGCCCGAGAGTTCGACCTCAGCTACATCGCGCTGGACGGAAACATCGGCTGCATGGTTAACGGCGCCGGGCTGGCCATGGCGACCATGGATCTCATCAAACTGCATGGCGGCACCCCGGCAAACTTCCTCGACGTCGGCGGCGGCACCACGGCGGAGCGGGTGGCGGAAGCGTTCAAGCTCATACTCTCGGATTCCCGAGTGAAGGGTGTCTTGGTCAACATCTTCGGCGGCATCGTACGCTGCGATCTCATCGCCGAGGGCATCATCGCCGCGGTGGGCGAGGTGGGCGTAACGGTGCCGGTGGTGGTGCGGCTGGAGGGCACCAATGCGGAGCTGGGCTCGCAGAAGCTGAGGGAGAGCGGCCTGAGCATCATCTCCGCCCGCGGACTCACCGACGCGGCACAAAAGGTCATCGCGGCAGTGGGGGACGGCGCATGAGCGTTCTGGTCGATCGGAGCACCCGAGTCATCTGCCAGGGCCTTACCGGCAAGCAGGGCAGCTTCCACACCGAGCAGGCGCTGGCCTACGGCACCCGCATGGTGGGTGGCGTGACCCCGGGCAAGGGTGGCCAGACCCATCTGGGCCTGCCGGTGCTCAATACCGTGCGGGAGGCGGTGCGGGCCACCGGGGCGGACACCAGCGTACTGTACGTGCCCGCCGCCTTCTGTGAGGACTCCATCATCGAGGCCTGCGACGCCGGCATCCGGCTCATCGTCTGCATCACGGAGGGCATCCCGACCCTGGACATGCTGCAGGTGAAGGCCTATCTGGAGAGACGTAGCTGCCGGCTCATCGGCCCCAACTGTCCGGGCATCATCACCCCCGGGGAGTGCAAGATCGGGATCATGCCGGGGGCTATCCACCGTCCGGGCAAGGTGGGGATCGTCTCCCGTTCCGGCACGCTCACCTATGAAGCCGTGCACCAGACCACCGAAGTGGGAGTCGGTCAGAGCACGTGCATCGGCATAGGCGGGGATCCCATTCCGGGGACCACCTTCGTGGACGTTTTGGCACTCTTTGAGGACGATCCCGCGACCGAGGTGATTCTGATGGTGGGCGAGATCGGCGGCACTGCCGAAGAGGAGGCGGCCGCCTATATTCTGGCCCATGTCTCCAAGCCAGTGGTAGCCTATATCGCCGGCGTCACCGCGCCCAAGGGAAAACGCATGGGGCACGCCGGCGCCATCATCGCCGGGGGCAAGGGTACGGCCGAGGAGAAGTACGCCGCACTGGAGGCCGCCGGCGTACGCACGATCCGCTCACCGGCGGAAATGGGACAGGCAGTGGCGGAGGGGCTGGGCCACTGAAAGATGGGGTGCATCGCCTAGGTCGGTTGTGCTCGGCATTGGCAACGACTCACATGTCAGATCATATGATGCCCGCACTGCCGGGAATGGGCGGAAGCAGCGCTGCAGACAACAGAGGATTTCGGCAGTGGTCTCAGCTAACTGCAGCCAGGGTGCGCATTGATGGTCCAACGGATGCTCGAAGTGAGGGCGCAATGCTGAGACTACGCCTGTGGCGCCGCCCAATGCTTTCGGTCGTGGTTGTCGTCTACAACATGCGACGGGAGGCGCCCCGAACGCTCTATTCTCTGTCGCCCGCCTATCAGCGCGACATTGACCCGGGGGACTACGAAGTCATCGTAATGGAAAACGGATCCAGTGAGCCTTTGAGCGAATCACTGGTGCGTGGCATGGGACCAGTTTTTTTCTATCGGTATCTGCACAATGCATTGCCGTCACCGGCTCGCGCCGTCAACCTGGGGGCAAAGCTCGCGCGCGGGAAATATCTGGGTATCTTGATCGACGGCGCCAGGATCTGCACGCCGGGGCTGCTGGCACAGGCCTTGCTGGCTCTTCGGGCGATCCCGGGCGCCGTGGTTGGCAGTCTGGGCTATCACCTGGGGCCGAAGGCGCAGCAGGAATCGGTGACCGAAGGTTACTCCAAGACAGTTGAGGACGAGCTACTAAGGCGGGTTAGGTGGCAGGAAGACGGCTATCGTCTGTATCTGATTTCGTCGCTGGCAGGCTCGTCCCAGTGGGGCTGCTTCGGCTTGCAGCACGGCACCCACAGTCCTATCAATGAAACAAACTCCCTCTTTCTCGACCGCAAGGCCTACAGCGCCCTGTCGGGTCTCGACGAAGCCTTCGATCTTCCCGGGGGCGGGTACGTCAACCTAGACATATTCAAGCGCGCTTGCGAGCGCGATGGTGCCAGACTCGCCATTCTGCTCGGAGAGGGCACATTTCATCAGACGCACGGGGGGGCATCCACCGACATAGCGCAGCAGGCGGCCCCGTGGGAGCGCTATGAGCGACAATATATTGAGCTGCGCAGACAGCCCTGGGCGGCTCCGCAATGCAGGGTCGATTACTTCGGAGCGGTGTCTTCCTATGCCCTGCCGATGGTGCGTGCATCCGCAGAGCTGGCCATGCATGGACTCGGCGACACCGGGGCGAAGGTGAGCCTGCCATTGTGCACGCGTTTGCCGGGGGGACCCCTGGATGACGGAGCCGAGTGCAAGCCCGGTCTCGCAGATCCCTCACCTGCCCCAACGGTCGCCTCACGCTGCGAGGGATGATGGCTGAAATGGTGGTGCTGGGATTGCACCACTCTGGCACCTCTCTACTGCCGCTGATTAGCGCCGCAATAGTGATCTGAACAAGCCGTCTGGATTTGTCGGCTTTACTCACTATATCGATAGATGAAGCCAGAAACGATTGTAATTCTCGCCATGCACCGCAGTGGATCGAGTTGCCTCACCGGCAGCCTCCAAGCCGCAGGCCTCTACCTGGGTGATGTTTTCACTGCCAGTCCACACAACAAGAAAGGCAACCGTGAAAGCCAAGAGGTAATGGATTTGAATACGGCGGTTTTGCGGCATAGTGGTGGTGACTGGGATGATCCGCCGGCACAGGTATCGTGGACGACTGCGCACCAGGAGGCGCGGCATTTCATTGTCCGCACCATGAAAGAAGGCGGGAAGACCCCCTGGGGATTCAAGGACCCAAGGTTTACCTTCACGCTACCGTTTTGGCGGGAGGCTATCCCCAGGCTACAGCTGGTCGGAACCTTCAGGCATCCGATTTCCGTTGCCGCTTCGCTGGCCGCGCGCAATCGGTGGAGTCGGGAGCGCTCGTTGAAACTGTGGTTGCAATACAATAGCCGTCTGCTCGATTACCTGGACGCCGCACCTTTCCCCGTTGTTTGCTTTGACGTTGCGCCTGAGCTGTATCTGAGGGATCTGGAGGCCATTTGCCGCAGTCTCTGCTTGGAGCCAGGAAGAAGTGAGGTGCCATTCTTCGAAGCCGACTTAAGAACCCACCAGTTGCATGACAGCCGTGAGACGCTCCCGAATGAGACAGCGGCGATATATGCCAGATTGATGAGCCACTACGAGAGCCAAGCCGAGCGTTGAGGGCGGACCTACGCTGAGGACATCTGAAGTACAAGTGGTTGGACCAGCTGGCTCTCTGGCGCTGAATGGCCGCCGTGACAGTGGCCCAAGAGGCTCGGGGCCGCGTTGGCGACCCCGTCTAGGCGCCTTGATTGGCTCACAACCTAGAGCCCCAGGCCCAGCGGAGGGATACTCACCTGCGCGATCATCTGCCGGAGGAGCAGATCGTGCAATAGTTGAGGGACTTGCGCTCCGGCGTTTTCGCGAGTGCCTCGACAGGGCCTTCCCTGGCGGCCAACGAGGGTGTAACGTGAAAATGGGAAGAAATGGTTTCGATTGAATCCGCGGCTGTCTTCGTAGACGGCACTTTAGCCCAGGATCGCCAGCGAAGTCCAAGAGCTCCAGTCGCAAGCGTTCTTAACGTGCGCGCGAGGAGGAATATATGAGGAAATTAGTGGTTTGCCTGGCTGTCTTCGGAATCGTGCTGCAGGCCGCCCTGGCCCGAGCCGACGGGGTCCTAAACGTCGTGAGCGACGCCGTTGGAATCGGTGTCGAGACCCCGGCTGCGGGTGCAAAGCTGCACGTGAGGGTGACCAGCGTCGGCCCGGTCGACGCCTTCTTCCTCGACAACACTACCGGACCCACTCGACTCAACCTGCAGAACCTGTCCATCGTTTCTAGCGCGACCGCGGAAATGACGATCGATGCCGCCGGCAACCTCGTGGCCCAGAACAGTGTCACGATTGCCGGCACGACTCTCCACGTACCCGACTTCGTCTTGGAGCCGAACTACAAGCTGGTGGCCCTGGAGGACGTGAAGTCTCTTAGCGAAAAGAATCGGCGCCTTCCCGAGGTTCCGTCGGCGGAAGCCGTTTCGCGCGAGAGTCTCAACATGACCCACATGCAGATGCGACTGCTGCAGAAGGTCGAGGAGCTGACGCCTTACACGCTACAGCAGCAGGAGACCATCAAGGTGCACCAGGCCCAGATCGCCGCCTTGGAGCGGAAGATTCGCTAGGAACCTTGGTCGGGTTCTCTCGGTGAGTCAATGTGCTCATGGCCAGCCGCTGGCGAGTCCTCTGGGTCAACGTACTGTCCACCGCCGCGCTTCTTCTGGCGATAGAGTATGGCTCCCGGCTGGTCATGCGCGTCGACTTCCCCGATCCGCTGGTCACCGATCAACGCTCCGACTGGAAGCTGACGAGAGAATACGACCCGTTGCTGTTCTGGCGCATGCGGGCGAGAATCGAGCGGAACGGTGAGACACTCACGAACAGCCTCGGCCTACGGGGCCCCGAGGTGGAGCCGAGGGCTCACGGCGAGTTCAGGATCCTCTCCCTAGGAGAGTCGACGACATTCGGCATCCGGCTGCGTTACGAACACACCTATTCTGCGCGTCTCGAAGAAGAGCTGAAGCAGATCTCTGACCGGCCAGTCCGAGTGGTCAACGCCGGAGTTCCAGGCTACTCCCTGTTCCAGGGTGTTACCTATCTCAAGTATCGCGGCCTGTCGCTCGAGCCGGACGTCGTTTTGGTGTACTTCGGCTACAACGATTTCCTGCCGGTCTCTTTTCGCGTCGAACGAGACGCGGCCGCGGATCCGACAGCCGCCGGCGTCACCGACCGCGAGCTCTTCGAGCTGCGGCAACGGGCCTCTTATCGCTTCACTTACGCGCTGGCCGAGCGCAGCAACTTGGTCAGGTACCTGCTCTTCGGCAGACAGCACGATCTGGCGATCGCGACAGACTCTACGAGACCCAGAGTTCCCGAGGCAGACCGTCGACGACTACTGGACGAGCTTGCGGAACTGGCGGCGAAGCATCAGTTCCTCCTCGTGATCATTGTGCCGTGGTATCGGAGCTTCAACGAACATGCACCCTTGCTTCGCGATTTCTGCTCCGCCGCCGGCGTACCGATCGTGGATCTTCCAGAGATACTCGGAGAGTTGCCTCGACCACAAACAGACTACTTCGTTGATTCGATACATCCGAATTCCGAGGGACACGATCTCATCGCGAAAGCACTCGCTCGGGAGCCGAGCCTCATCCGACACTTGAAAGAGGCGGCACTTCGCCATGAGTAGACTCCCCGGCGCGGAGACAAATACCACAGGTGAGCCAGTTGCGATCGGTGGACTCGGAGGAAGTGGCACTCGCGTGGTCGCCCAGATCCTCGGCGACCTCGGCTTTCACCTAGGCAGCGACCTCAACCGGCCCCTGGACAACCTGTGGTTCACTCTGCTGTTCAAGCGAACCGAGATCCTGGACGTCGGGGACACCGAGTTCGAGCTCCTGGTCGGGATCTTGCTCAATGGGATATCTCCGCGACGCGACTTTTCGCCGGTCGAGCGCTCCACCATTGCCAGACTGGCCTCGAAGGAAAGGCTTCACCACCCTGTGCCCTGGCTCGCGCATCGAGCGGAGTCATTGCTTGCCCAACCGAAGCGCGGTTTCCCGATCCGGAGGGCGTGGGGTTGGAAGGAGCCCAATACACATCTGGTGGCCGATCGACTGCTCGGGCTGCTTCCCGGCCTCAAGTATGTCCACGTCATTCGCAACGGACTCGACATGGCCTACAGCCGGAACCAGAACCAGTTGAGGTTCTGGGGCGAATCCCTCCTCGGTCCGGACGAGACACAGGTGACGCTACGTAACTCCCTGAGATTTTGGTGCGTTATCCACCAACGGCTGCTTCAGTGCGCGAGGATCCGGCCGGGTCGCATCCTGCTGTTGAACTACGACCGCCTCTGCCGAGACCCGAGCCGAGCCCTGGGCTCCCTGCTGCAGTTCCTTGACTTAAGAAGGAACGACTCGGAGGAGTATCTGGCGAGGCGCGTCGTTCCTCCCCCGAGCATCGGTCGCTTCAAGGCGGCATCGCTCGACGCCTTCGAGCCAGCGGACGTCGACTTCGTGCGGTCGCTAGGCTTCGACACCTCGCCCGGCTAGCCCGCAAGTCTCACCGCAAGGCGTAGAAAGACGTCTCGATCTTGCTTGCTGGGGAAATGTTGGTGTGAAAAAAACTACTTACAATAAAGATAAGGAGGCGGAAGGGACGGAGATTCTTCAGAAGTTCTCACGTGGTCCCGTTGACTACGGAAACCCGGACCAGATCGAACACAGTGAGGTCGAGCCCGTGTCGCAGAGGGTGTATGGGATTATGGTAGGTCAACGGAAACATAAACGACCACGACGATCTTCGGCACCACCTGTTGCTGGCGACGCCGGTTGGAAAGACAGAACTCCAACCGGCGCCGAGAGGCTTCGGCAGCAGGGCGGCTTCTCGTTCGGAGGCGATACACCCACAATCGGTCTGAGCTAGCCCGAATCTCGCACCGCGCCCCGCTCATGCCGCCTTGCGAAAGTCGGAAGACCCGCATCAACGGGGGCGGTGGAAATGCGGGCTAGCTAGGGGGCAAGCGCTCAGTCGGCGGCTGGACCGGCCTGTTGATGCACCGCCAGAATCTCGGCTTCCAGCCGGTCGATCCTCTCCTGTTGCTGCAGGGTGTAGAGCGTGAGCTCCTCGATCTTCTCCAGCAAACGGCCGTTCATCTTCGTCAGATTGAGTCCTTCCCGCCGGGTGTCCTCGGCCGAGGGAACATCGGGGAGGCGCTTGTTCTTGGCGATGAAGGCCGCCAGGCCTTCCAACGGCATTAGATCGTAGCCCGACTCGAAGACGTGGTCAGCCGTGCAGCCACCCCCGCCCCCGGCGTCTGCACAGTTTCCACTCAATGTTAGGTTGCCGGAAGCATCCAATACGAACTCGGCAGTGTCGGCGCCCGCACTGATCCGGAACGTCCCGTTGCTGTTCAAGATCCAATCCGCGTCCTCCGTAGCGGTGCTGGTCTTCGTGGAATTGCGAAGGACCATTCGAGCCGGACCATTGTTCTCGAGCAGAATGCTGTCATTGGCTCCTGTGCCGGCAGTAGCAGCGACATGTACCGCCGGTGTTTGGTCGCCGGCCACCACGTGCAGTTGGGCATCGGGCGAATTCGTGCCCATTCCGACATCGCCGTCCGTATCTATGTAAATGCTATTGTCGGGTGCAGTTGGCCGAATGCGGAACGGCAGCTTCGAGCCATTGGTCGCATCCCGCACGAAGAAGTTGGTCTCGTTGCCGGCCACGTCCCAGGTCTGGGGTTGGAAGCCGGAGGAGCCGTTCTGCTCCAGGCGCAGGGTCGGGCTGTCGCCGTCCACGATGTGCAGCTCGACCACCGGGGTCTTGGTGCCAAGGCCGACGTCGCCACCACCGTCGACATAGAGCGAATTGGTGGGTGCGCCCGCTTCTATGGTGAATGGCGTGCGGCCACCGGTAACGTCGTCGATGGAAAACTTCTCGGCGCCGCCATTGTCAGACTCGTTGGCGGTCAACTGCCAGTCATTCTTCGGGAACGAGGCGGAGCTCGAGGTATCGTCGAACTTGATGCGCAGGTTGTTCTCCTTCAGGCGGAGGGTGTCGAAGCCGAAGTTCTCGTTGTTGACGCAGTCGGTGCCCACGCAGGCACTGCCTTGGACGATGAGATCGTCGGCGATGAACTGATCGCGGGTCTTGTCATCGCGATCGTCGGTGCCCACGTCCACGGTGCCTCCGCCACCGGTCGAGCCGGTGCCGGTTCCCGGAGTGCTCCCGTCCGGGCGCCCGTCGGTGCTGGAGAGAGCGAGAGTGGCGGGGGGCTCGGGGCCCTCCGGCATGAGGATGGCGCCGTTCTCGATGCGGAAATAGCCGGAGGTGGTGGTATCGGTGGGGATAGCGCCGGAGAGCTTCATGCGGGCCACTTCGGTGTCGTCACCCGTGGCCCGGGCCAGGGCCATGGCCGCCTTGGCGTCGGCACTCAGAGCCGGCGTGCCGACCCCCTCGTAGGAATACTGGCCATCCGGCAGCGGGTCCCCGTAGGCGTCGTAGGTATCGATCACCACGGCCTCGGAGCCATCCTCCTCGAAGTGCAGGCCGCCGGGTCCGTTCACGCGCACGGTCACGCCGATCTCGTCGGAAGCAGGGGTCACGGTGACCGCGTCCGGGCTCATGGAAACGCTCGGCCCGGCCCATGCGCCAGTCGCAGTGGTCATGGCGAGGGCCACGAGGATGCTGCAGTCTAGGGTCTTGGGCTTGAATCTGGTGTGCGTGCGCATGGGCATCTCCCTAATTGTGCTTAGTCGATTTCTTGGGTCCAGTGGTGAAGTCCGCTACGGCCAGCCTCCCCCCATAGGTGCCATGGCCTGGCCGTGCGTTGGGTCAAGCGCCAACGGGCCGACGAAACTCCCATCGGCCGATTGTTGACCAATTTTCTAAGATTAGTCGATCGGACTGCCGGCAACAACGGGAGGCAGGAAGATTTCACCCAGTATTCACGTGGACGGTGGCAGGCGCCTTGAAGCGCGGGGCTCGGCGAAGAGGAGTTGAGCCCCCTGCCGCCGCAGCCTATCATCCATCGTCGACCGGGCCGAGGGAGCCCTGCGGATGTCGAGTCGGCCGCAGCTTGGGCAGTCCGCCGAGGTGCTCGAGGCCGGAAGCTCGCTATCCAAGCGCCCGACACGCCTGCGGCCGGGGCACTGGTGTGCAACCCTTTGGAGCCGAGTCAATGAGCGAGCCCATTCTGATCGGGAAGGGGGAAGTCCCCGTCTATCTGCTGCCTCAAATGGCCAATCGTCATGGCCTGATCGCCGGCGCCACGGGCACCGGCAAGACCGTGACCTTGCAGCGTCTGGCCCAGTCCTTCAGTCGCATCGGCGTGCCCGTGTTCATGGCGGACGTCAAGGGCGACCTCTCGGGAATCAGTCAGCCGGGCGGCGAGCACCCCAAGGTGCGCCAGCGCATCGCGGCCATGGGCTTGACCGACTTCGCCTTCGAGGGGGCGCCCGTCACGCTTTGGGACGTCTTCGGGGAGCAGGGCCACCCCGTGCGCAGCACCGTCTCCGCCATGGGTCCGCTGCTACTCAGCCGGCTGCTGGGCATCAACGAGACGCAGGAAGGCGTGCTGACGGTGGCTTTCCGGGTCGCCGACGATCAGGGCTGGCTGCTGCTCGACATGAAGGACTTGCGCGCCATGCTGCAGTACGTGGCAGACAGCCGCGCGGAGCTACAGACACGCTACGGCAATGTCTCCGCGGCCAGCGTGGGTGCCATTCAGAGACGCCTGCTGAGCCTGGAAGAGCAGGGCGGCCTCCAGCTGTTCGGCGAGCCGGCGCTGGATCTGAATGATCTGCTGCAGACCGACGAGCGGGGGCACGGTGTGGTCAACATCCTGGCCGCGGACCAGTTGATGCAGGCGCCGCAGCTCTACGGCACCCTGCTGCTGTGGCTGCTCTCAGAGCTCTATGAGCAGCTTCCCGAGGTGGGAGATCGGGACAAGCCCAAGCTGGTGCTGTTCTTCGACGAGGCGCATCTGCTGTTCGACGACGCGCCGGAAGCGCTGATGGACAAGATAGAGCAGGTCGTGCGCCTGATACGGTCCAAGTCCGTGGGCGTGTATTTCGTGACCCAGACTCCACTGGACATTCCGGAGCAGGTGCTCGGTCAGCTGGGCAATCGAATCCAGCACGCCCTGCGGGCCTACACGCCCAAGGACCAGAAGGCCGTGCGCACGGCCGCCCAGACCTTCAGACCGAACCCGGCCCTGGACACTGCACAGGTGATCACCGAGCTCGGGGTGGGCGAGGCCCTGGTCTCCACCCTGCAATCCAAAGGCCAGCCGTCCATCGTCCAGCGGGTGCTTGTGGCACCGCCGCAGAGCCAGATCGGACCGATCACTCCGGCCCAGCGCGCCGCGCTGATCCGCCAGTCGGTCGTCTACGGGACCTACGAGCGGGAGGTGGACCGGGAGTCCGCCTACGAGATTCTCAAGGCGCGGGCGGAGCAGCAATCGGCGGCGGAGCTGGAGGCCAGGGAGCAGCGAGCCGAGACGCGGACGGCCGGTCGCGGCCGCCAAGGCGTCTTCGAGGCCTTGGCCAAGAGTGCGGCGCGCTCCATCGGCAGCCAGATCGGCCGCCAGATCGTGCGCGGCATCCTGGGCTCTCTGCTGGGCCGCCGGCGCTGAGGCTCGTCTTTGCCGACGGCGGCGCGCTGTGCATCGCCGGCGGCGCCACGGCCGTGGCGCTGCTGAGCGACGGGATCTACTTGGAGCAGGAGCGCTAGGAGCCTGGTGCGAATCGTGCCTTGGGCTCTCATGAATGTCCGCGGTCGGGCGAGACGCCGGGAGGCAGTGATGAGTGCCGGTAATGTCGTGGACTTCGAGACCGCCAGGGCGCGACGAATCGGCCACCACCACGACACCGACGCGGACCCGTGGCTGGACCCACAGCCCCTGGAGCAGGTGCACTACGGGTGCTCAATGCCGTGGCCCAGGCGCAGCGCCGGGGCACGGAACGTGAGCCGTAGCGCAGATCTGTAAAATTCGGCGAAATTCGTGATGCAGTTCGATTTACCGGGCGGTGCGGCTGGGGCTAGCATTGAGGTGTGCTCAAAACGACTCGGCCACCGGCGACGGGGCCGGTCCACAGCGCAAGAGAAGTGCTAATAACAGTTCCTGAGGAGGGACAATGTCATGCAACAAGGCAATCAATCGATCACTACCAAGCGCTCGCGTCTGGCGCCCCTGGCTGCCGCGATAACTCTCGGACTGGCCGGCAGCCTCTCGGCCATCGACGCCGCACGGGCCGACGCCATCTTCTATCCTGGCTTCGATACCCGCGACAACTGGGTGACCTTCGTCACCGTCATCAACAAGTCCGCCGCGACGTCCCTGCATTGGGTCTATCGTTACGACGACCCGAGCACGTCCGGCAACGACTGCCTCTACCTGCAGGGCTTCGGCGACACGGTGCCGAATGACTACCTCACGGTCGACGTCAGCAACACGCTGTCCGGAGGCATGGCCCTGCCTGCGGGCGACACCAGCTCCAGCGGCTTCAACATCGGCCCGGGATTCGACGGCTATCTGATGGTTTATGCCTTCACCGGGACCTACCCAGCTGGGGCGACCCCGGAGAACACCCTGGCCGGCGAGGCGGCCGTCATCAACCTGGTCACCGGCGAGATGTACAAGCTCAAGGCCAACAACGACCCGAACTCTATTTCGGAGGCCAACTTCGACGACATGGCCTACGGGGCGTTCGGCAGCAGCGTGGGCCCCGGGATGTACCCGACCGCCATCTTCCATGCGCCTTCGGCCGTGCCCACGGAGTTCGACGTGGTGGTGGTGGACTTCCAGGCCGCCAGTTCGGGCGTCACACCAACGTCGAGCATCGCCCTGGCGGATGTCAACGGCAACCCGGGCAGTTTCTATGACGTCAACGGTAACCTCATCGGCGGCGCCGCCACCGTAGATGTGACCTGCTTCGACCACCTCACGCTCTCGGACCTGCTGCCTGGCGCGGCGCTGGCGCAGGCGGCCAACGGCGGCTGGGCCAATGTCCAGATTATCGATCAGGATCTCATGACTGCCGGGACTCAGCCCCCGGGCACGCTCGACAGAGGCATTTTCGTCACCAAGCGTGAGACCTTGGCCTCACCCACCGGCGGTATGTACTCCGGTGCCACCAGCGGCAACCGCGTAGACTTTTAGTCCCCTAGCCGTCCCGCGGCCCGGAGGCGGCGACCTCCGTCTCCGGGCCGCCGTCCTCCAAATCTCGTGAATCTTCCGGGAGCCGTACGCCATGCGCCGAGTCTGCCGCCGGCTGACGCCCATTCGTGGTGCCCTGGTCCTGCTGGGTGCTTTCTGGCTGACGGCCGCGGCTGCGGCTCCCAGCCTCCTGTACTCGACCCCCGAGGAGGCTCCCAAGCCGCTGCTGCTGGACGGGCATGCGCTGGTGAGCTACTTCGATAAGCAGCACGAGCTGTGGCTGCGCCGCCGGGACCTGCCGGCTCCGGTCCAGGTATCGACCAAGCCGGGCACTGCGGCGCGAAACTCTTACAACGGCCTGGTGCAGGGCGGCGACAATCTCTATTTCCTCTGGAGAGCCCAGCTCACCTCTGGCGCACAGCGTGGTGCACGCCAGCTCTGGCTGCGGGTCTCTCGTGACGGGGGCAAGACGCTCTCACCGCCGGTGCGCTTGGATTCCGGCGGCGCGGCCTCTCACCCCCGGATGAGCGCCACCGCCGACGGCAAGCTCTATGTGGCGTGGATGGACCTGCGGGCCGGTAGTCTGCAGCAGGTCTATCTCAACCGCACCAGCGATGGCGGCCGCCACTGGCTGCCCCGGGACCAGCGCATGGATCCGGGCAGTCGAGGCAGCTACGACGTATTCGTCGCCGCCCGTGGCGCCGATGCGGTGGTGGGCTGGGTGGAGAAGGTCGAAAGTGGCTGGGCACTGAAGCTGCGCACTACCACCGACGGAGGCACCCGGTGGTCGGCGGTACAGGCGCTGCCGAACACCTCCGGACACCCGATGACCCCGCGGGCCGCCTACACCCAAGCCGGCCTCGTGCTGCTCGACTACGTCGAGGACCGAGGCCTGGAGCTGCGGCGCTCAGACGATCGGGGGCAGCATTGGAGCCCGCCGATGGTGCTGCCGGGCACGGAGACGGTGGGAAGCAGTGGCTTCGAGCTGGCGGGCAATGCCAAAGGCACCCTGTGTGCGGTGTGGCCGGGTCCCTTCCATCTGCAGACCCAGAAGGCCGACATTTACGTGACCTGCTCCCAGAACGGGGGAGTGCATTGGCCCGTACCGGCGCGCCTGGACAGCGACGCGCCGGGAGCCAATCAGTCCCTGGCACCCGCCATGGCGCTGGACGACCAGGGCCGGGCGCTGGTGGTGTGGCAGGACCTGCGCACGATCCGCCCCAGCATCTTCCTCGACTACTCCGTGGATGGCGGGCGGACCTGGGCCCAGCAGGACATGCCCCTCGGCGCCGAGCCGGGCAGGCACAATGCGCAGTTTCCGGGCATCGCCACGGACGGTGCGGGCCACTTTCTGGTGACCTGGGAGCGGGCGGATTCCGACGATCTGTCCCGGGCGCGGTTCGAGCTGATCGAGCGGCGCCTGAGTCTGAGCTGCGCCGAGGGGCAAGGGAAGTCCGATGCCTGCAAGCCGGATCCCAGCTATTCCGCCCCGGCAGTGGCACCGCGTGAGCGCCTGCTGGAGCGAGTGCGGGCGTTCTGGAGCGCTTATGTGGCGGGAGACTTCCACAAGGGCTACGGAATGCTGGACCCCTTCTTCCGCAGCCGGGTGAAGGAGCGCTTCTTTCTGTCCCGGGTCGGACAGATCAGCTACCTGAGCTTCGATGTGCTCGCGCAGGAGATCAAGCAGGTTGGTTACCGCGCCCGGGTACCACTCAAGTTGAAGTTCGAGGCCAAGGAGCTGCAGCTAGGCACGGAGATGAGCAGCATTCCGCCCAGCGAGCGGCGCATCGAGGAGGATTGGGTGTGGGTCGACGGGGACTGGTACAAGGTGTATCAGACCCAGAGCGGTGATTTTCTGCCACGGCTTTGACGGCGTCCGATGCTTGGGGCCATGGGTCTCCCGCGGTCCTCAGGCGAACACTCCCTGCACGAACCAGCCCAGGCGCCCCTGGCGCTCACGGAATATCCACAGCCGGGCGCCCTGGCGGGTGGCGGCAACGAAATAATCCCGTGTCACGCCGGCGGCATCCCACCAGCCGGTCTCGATGCGCTCTGGCCCCGCCTGCAGCGTCAGCGGCGCATCCTCCCAGCACGGAAGCTGGCCATCTTGGGACAGGGGCAGAGGGGGGTCGAGCAGCCACAAAGGGCGGGGGGCTAGGGGCGGCTCCGCGGCCGAGATCTCCCGTGGCTCGCGGCAGCACCAGGCGCGCTCCGGTCGATGCTCGGCGATGGCGCCGAGACCCTGCACGGCCTCCCGTCCCATCCTGGCGCGCAGCTTCTCGACCAGCTCGGGCCACGCCTCCGCGACTTCATGTGCATTGTCAAATATGCTCGAATTGGCCTTTCCCAACGGCAAGATATCGTCGGCTTCCAAAGTCACTTCGAGCACTGGTGCGGGCAGTGCCAGGGGCGCCAGGCGCTCGCGCAGCAGGGCGAGCAGATGCTGCGGGTCCCGGGACGGCCGAGCCAGGCCCAAGGCCACACGGGTGACGGGATGCCGATGGTGCCACAGACCCAGCACCATCCGCTGCACGCCCGCATCCCGGGCCCGCAGCATGCCGCCGAGCTCCAGAATCAGGCGATGCGCCGAGAACAGCAGGGCCGCGTGGTCCTGTACCTCGGCAGGCAGGGTGAGCCGCCCCAGATAGCGAGGCGGGGGCACGAACATCCGGCGCGGGTCGGGCATACGACCCAGTGCCCGGTCCAGGTAGCTCAGGAAATCTCGACCGAAGCGACGCGCCAGACCGCTGCGGGGCAGCCGCAGGCACTCCCCGATGCGGCGCAGGCCCATGCTCTGCAGCGCCTCCAGAGTCGCGGGGGCGGTCTCCAGTGCGGCGATGGGGAGCCGACTCAGGCGGGGTTCCAGCACGGCGTGGTCGGTGATGCGCTCCTCCTGGCCGCTGCGAGCCAGCAGCCAGCTCCCCAGAGGCGTGGGTGCCACGGCCATGGTGGGGCTGATGCCCATATTTTCAATGCCGTCCTTGATGCTTCCAAGTATGTGGTCGAGGTCGCCATAGAGCCTGAGACTGCCGCCGATCTCCAGCAGCAGCCCCTGTGGCGGCTGCAGACTGACGGTCGGCGTGTACTGTATGGCCCAGGCGGCGAGGCGCTGCAATGCCTCGTGCTCCGCCGCGGGGCTGCGGGGCCTGAGCTCCAGGGCGGCGACGAGTGCGTAGGCGGCTCCGAGTGGCATGCCCGGGGTGATGCCCTGCGCCAGGGCGGCCGCGTTGCAGGCCAGCACCCGGGGGCGTGCAGCCTGGCTATCGCTGATCACCAGAGCCGCGGCGGCCGGTGCGCCGCGGGTGTGTATCTCCAGGGGCAGATGAGGAAAGCACAGGCCGAGCCAAAGCGGGGATGCCATGGGGGCGGGTGACACGCGAGCGCGCGCCTCAGCTTGGCGGCGGAGCCGGTGGGTCCAGCGCCAGAGACAGGGAGCGGCAGACCCAGCCACCCCGACATTTGAGGGCCTGCAGCTCCAGGCCTTGGGCAGTGGCGCTCAGCTGCAGTCGCAGGGCCGCCGGACTGGGCTGCCGGGCCGCTTCCTGGGGGCGAAAGATGAGACCCAGAGCTCTACCGCTCTCGGCGGCAAGCTGCAAGCGCCGCAGGCACCGGAGGTCGGCGGTCGGCGACCAGCTCAGCACGGCGCCGCAGACTCCCGAGCGCAGAGCTTGCTCCGCCGCCCATAGGCCGTCCCCGGCCCGCGTGGGTCGCACCAGCAGCAGCCTGGACAGATCCACCCCCAGCGTGGTCAGGGCGGGTGGGTAGGGGATGTGAGGAGGGGCTATCCAGACCAGCCAGCGCCCGGCGCGGCTCAGCTGGGCGAGGGCAGGCAGCACCAGCCGCAGCTCGCCGATGCCCTCCTGCGGGACCAGGATCTCGGTGACGGCGCCCAGGGGCCAGCCTTTTTCCGGCAGATAGGCGTCCAGGTCGGCAAAGCCCGTGGGCTGGCCGCGCCGCGTGGTCTGTTTGCCGCGCCAGATCTTGCCGTGGCGCAGCAGCGCGTCCAGGGGCTGATTCACAGTGAGGCCCTGCGCCTGGGGACGGCGTTGCGGATCACGCCTACGCCCAATCCTTCGATGCTCAGGGACTGATGGGCCAGATCCACCTGGATGGGCTCGAAGTCGGGATTCTCTGCGACTAGACGCACCTGCCGGCCGCGGCGATAGAAGCGCTTGACGGTGACCTCGTCGTCGAGGCGGATTACCACGATTTGGCCGTTGCGTGCCTCGGGTGTACGGTGCACCGCTAGGAGGTCGCCCTCCAGGATGCCGGCATCCCGCATGCTGCTGCCGCGCACCTTGAGTAGATAGTCTGCTCTGGGGCTGAAGATGCCGGGATCCATCTGATAGCGGGTCTCGATGTGCTGCTCGGCCAGTATGGGCTGGCCCGCCGCCACCCGGCCCACCACCGGCAGGCCTCTGGACTCTTCCGCCAGCAGCCGAATGCCCCGGGATGTGCCGGGGAGGATCTCGATGGCGCCCTTGCGTGCCAGAGCCTTGAGATGCGACTCCGCAGCGTTTGGCGAGCTGCAATGCAGCATGTGGGCAAGCTCCGCACGGGTGGGAGGAAATCCGTCGATCTCCATACGGTCGCGGATGAGCTGCAGGATCTGCTCCTGGCGTGGGGTGAGCTTGTCCATGAGGCATTCCCAAAGGCTGGCTATACTGTAATTGTATACAGTACATTGGGCCTGACAAGTCGGCCCGCTGCCGACCGGGTGGGATATGCGGGCTAGGCTCTCAAGTTGCCTGATAAACCATTCCTAAGCTCATGTTTATTATAACCGCGCATGCTGTGATATAAGGGGCAATATCCGCTGCGGTGGCTAGGCCGCCGCCCGTGCCGACTGGAAGTGCCAGTGCATGTCACAGACCATCAGTCACGTGGTAGGGCTCGACGATGCCCCGTTCCCGCCGCACCATCGCGGGGACGTGCTGGTGGTGGGTGCAGTCTACGCGGGCACTGCGCTGCACGGCGTGCTGAGTGCCAAGGTCAGGCGCGACGGCGCCAACGCGACTCGAGTCCTCGCCCATCTCATCGCGAATTCGCGCTTCGCGCCGCAGCTCCAGGTGGTCATGCTGCAGGGCATCGCACTGGCAGGCTTCAACGTCATCGATCTAGCGAGCCTCCACGCGGAGCTCAACATTCCCGTCCTGGTGGTGGCGCGGCGCTGCCCCGACCTGCCGGCCATCCGCGCGGCGTTGCTGCAGCGGGTGCCCGGTGGACGACGAAAGTGGATGCTGGTCGAGCGCGCCGGTCCCATGGAGCCCATGGGCGGGGTCTACGTGCAGCGAGTGGGCCTGTCGGCGCCCCAGGCCGAGGCACTGCTGGCCCGCTGGGCCGTCAACGGCCGGGTGCCGGAGCCTCTGCGGGTCGCACACCTCATCGCCGGCGGCATTGCCCGCGGCGAGAGTCGCGGCAGGGTATGAGGCGGTGCCCGTCTGCCTGCCCTGCTCGGCCCGAGGCGCCGCGGTATGCCGGGGCTGCCACCGTGCGATGCAGTAGGTGCGTCTGGGTCGGGCGCCGCAGCAGGACGCCGGTGAGAAATGCGGGCTAGACTGTCCACAATGGAGCAGCCGCGCGGTGAGGCGGCGGGTATCTGCCGGCTGAGCCGATAGATCATTTTTCGTCAGCGTCTGTGAGCCCATGAGCGCAGCCCCAGTCCAGCGCAGATCCTATCGTGCCAGTCTCTATCTGGTGCTCGCCTGCTTGCTCGGTGGGGCCACCGTGAGCCTGTGGCAGCTGTGGCAGGCCTCGCGGGAGCTCGGCACCGCGGAGGCTCTGGAAGAGGCGACCCGCTACCAGACCCTGCTGGCCGAGGAGCGCGGCGCCGCTGTGGCACGGGGCCCGGGTGTGGTGGCGCCGTCGCCGCCACCGCTAAACGGTGACTGGAGCGCCTCCCGGGGCGCCGCCGGGGGTCGGCCGGTGGCGCTGCGTGTGTATCGCAAGGGACCGCCGTCGCGACCCGCCCGGACGGGCGTCGGTGATGCATTCGAGCGCGAGGCCTTGCGCCGGCTCCGTGAGCATCCAGGCGTGCCCTTCGCCCAGATCGCCGTGCTCGATGGCAAGCGCGTGCTGCGCCACGCGCGCGTGCGCCCCGGTGACCCGGCCATCTCGGGGTCACAGAGCGAGATCCTGGAGCTCATCATCCCCCTGCAGCGAGGCAAGCTGGGGATTCTGCGTCGGCTGGGGGGCATCGTGTTTCCGCTGCTCGGCGGCGCACTGTTGGGCTTCATGGTGCTCGGCCTCGCCATGCGAGGCCAGGGCAGGACGCTGGCGCAGGCGCGGAGCCTGGCCGAGCGCCTGGGGCAGACGAACGTCTTGCTGAGCAGCGAGAATGCTAGCCTGAAGAGCGCCGAGCGGGCGTTGCGGATGGGGGGCGCGGCGCTGAAGCTCAGCGCCGCCAAGACCCGCGGCATCGTCAATACCGCGGTGGACGGCATCATCGTGATCGATGAGTGGGGCGTCATTGAGCTGTTCAACCCGGCGGCGTCCGCTATCTTCAATTACCCGCCCGAGGACGTGGTCGGCCACGAGATCGCGATGCTGATGCCCCAGGAGGGCCAGGACAACGAAGTCGCGGAGTACATACGCACCGGCAGGGGGCAGGTCATCGGCAGGGCACTGGAGCTGGTCGGCTGTCGCAAGGACGGTGCGAAATTTGCTATGGATTTGGCGTTGAGCGAGATGCAGCTGGGTGGCCAGCGCCTGTACACCGCGTTCGTCCGCGACATCACGGAGCGCAAGCGAGCGGCCGAGGAGCTGGCCCGGGCCCGAGACGCCGCCCTGGAGTCGGCGCGGGTCAAGTCTGAATTCTTGGCTAACGTCAGCCACGAGATCCGCACGCCGCTCAATGGCGTGGTTGGTATCACCGACCTGCTGCTCGATACCCGCCTCACCGGTGAGCAGCTGGGCCATGTGGAGACCATCCGGGCAAGTGCCGATGCGCTGTTGGCCATCGTCAACGACATCCTAGACTTCTCCAAGATGGAGGCGGGGGAGCTCAGCATCCGCCAATCCGGCTTCGAGCTCACCGAGCTCATCGATGGCTTGACCGACCTTTTTGCCGAAAGCGCCGCCAACAAGGGTGTGGCGCTGGGTGCGGTCATTCACCACGGCACGCCCCGCAAGCTGATTGGTGACTCGGGACGCCTGCGTCAGGTGCTGACCAACCTGGTCGGCAACGCAGTCAAGTTCACCTCCCTGGGTCACGTGCTGCTGCGGGTGACCTCCGAGCGCGACGATGAGACCGGCTTGGTGCTGCGCTTCGCCGTGGTCGATACCGGGCCGGGCATTCCCAGGCCGGCTCAGGCTCGCTTGTTCAGTGCCTTCTACCAGGTGGACGGCTCCCTGACCCGCACTCATGGCGGTACCGGCCTGGGACTTGCCATCTCCAAGAACCTGGTGGAGCGTATGGGTGGGACCGTCGGGCTGATCAGTGAGCCGGGCAAGGGCTCCACCTTCTGGTTCACTTGTCCATTGCAGCGACAGGAGTCCGCCGCACGCTCCGCCCTCGGCCCGCCCGGGGTGCAGGGGCTGCGTGCGCTCGTGGTTGTGCCGGCGAGTCTTTACCGTGAGGTGCTCCACTACCATCTCACCGGCTGGGGCATGGATGTGGATCGCGCTCCCAGCCTGGAGTCAGCCCGCTCACAGGCGACTCTGGTGGTCTCTGCCGAGCGGCGCTACGACCTGCTGTTCCTCGACGTGGAAACCCCAGGTGCGGAAAAGGGCGAGGATCTGAGCGTGCTTCTGCCGGAGCTGCAGCGGACTCCGCCGCGCCTGGTGCTGCTGTCTCAGCGCCAAAGCGATCTTGCACGCGGGCGCTGGCAGCCCAACGCATATCTCACCAAGCCCATCAAAGAGCGGCACCTCGCCGAGGCCATTCGCGCCGCATTGAGCGGAGAGAAGGCGCCGTTGCCGGAGCCGGTCGCCCAGGCGCCGGTCCGGTCCGAGCAGCCGGTCACCGGTGTCGCCGCGCGGGTGCTGCTGGTGGAAGACAACGTGATCAACCAGAAGGTGGCGCTGGGCCAGTTGAAGAAGTTGGGCTATGCGGCCGACGTGGCGTGCAACGGTCGAGAGGCTCTCTCGGCACTGCATGACCAGCGCTACGACGTGGTGCTCATGGACTGCCAGATGCCCGAGATGGACGGCTACGAGGCGACGCGCCGCCTGCGCGAGCGCGAGGCTGGGGGGGGCCGACTGCCGGTGGTGGCATTGACGGCCCATGCGCTGGATGGTGAGCGCGAGAAATGCCTCGCGGCGGGCATGGACGATTTTCTCACCAAGCCCGTGAAGATCGACAACCTCCGCTCGGTGCTCGAGCATTGGAGTCAGATTGCCGCGACGCGCCAGATCGCACAGGCGACCGGGGCGGCAACGCCGGGTCAGGGATCGGCCTGATTCGGATTGGGGACCACGATGGCCACGCCGCCTCGCCGCGGGTCGCCCACACCCTCGAAGCGCCTGTGGGTGGAATCGGCGCAGGCCGTGTGCACGCCGCCGAAGAACAGGTTGGCACTCTGCCATTGCTGGATGCGCGGGTAGTGGCTCTGCAGGGAGTGCAAGGTCTCTGCGGCGATGCCGGGCTCCACACTGAGCAGCCCGTGCTCCAAGTGAATTCTCGGTGCATGAATAGCTTGTCGCACGGACATGCGAAAATCTGCGAGGTTGCTTAGCACCTGCAGCAGAGCCGTACGGATCCGGTTGGAGCCGCCTGAGCCCAGTGCCAGGGCGCGGCCGTCGGCCGTCCATACCAGGGTAGGCGCCATCATGGAGGACAAGCGTCGATTGGGTGGCCAGCGGTGGAAGCCCTGGGTGTTGAGATCTTCCTCGCCGAGCATGTTGTTGAGGATAATGCCGGTGCCGGGGATGATGTAGCCGGAGCCCTCGCCGTTGGACACGGTCATGCTGGCGAGGTTGCCTACGCCATCTATCACGCTGATCTGGGTTGTGCCCCGTGTGCGGCGCGGATGGCTGTGTATCCGGCCAAGGTGGCGACGCAGGGTGGCGGGACTCAGGCCGGCGCAGCCGGCCCCGCCGGCCTCGGTCCGACGCGCCGCCGCCTCGGCGCGCGCTTCCCCCGTGAGCTGCATGGCGTGGGCCAGGGCCCGCAGGTGCTCGAGGCTCCCGAAGCCCAAGCCGCCTAGCTCCACTGCGCCCAGCAGGGTCAGGGAATAGGCGATGAGGACTCCGCCGCAGGAAGGTGGCGGGTTCAAGAGCAGGGTCATGTCCCGGTAGCGCAGTCGTAGCGGGCGGCGTAGCTGGACCCGATATCGCCGCAGATCCTGCATGCTGAGATGGCCGCCCTCGGCCTCACAATCCGCCACGAGCCGTCGTCCTAGCTCGCCGGCGTAGAACAGACGCGGGCCGTCCCGACACAAGTGCTCAATGGTGTCGGCGAGCTCGGGCATGCGCTGCAGCTCCCCTTCCCCCAGTAGGCGGCCGGGCGTCTCGGCGCTGGAGAACAGGGCCGAGATTGCGCTGCCGGAGCGCAGGATGGGTGAGATGATGCTTGTGATGTAGGCCTGCAAGCCGTTGACTCGCACCCCACGGCGGGCCAGCGTGATGGCTGGCGCGGCAAGCTCGGCCATGGGCAGAGTGCACAGGTTCCTGTGGATCCTGAACAAACCCCTGATGCATCCCGGGGTGGCGATGGAGCCCATGCCGATGTGGAACTCTTGAGTGGCTGTGCCGAAGTCGGCATGAATCGGGTAGAAGCCCGCCGCCTCTGGGTCCGGCGGGGTCAAGGGCGTTTGGGTGAAGAAATCGTAGAGTACTGGTGCTTGGCCGCTGGGATGGGCAAGCAGAAAGCCTCCACCGCCCAGCGATGCCAGCACCGGCTCGGCCACACAGGCGGTCAGATGAGCGGCGACCACCGCGTCATAGGCGTTGCCTCCGGCTTCGAGTATGAGCTGGGCCGCCCGGCTGGTCTCCGGGTGGCCGGCCGCTATGACGCCTCGGGGTCCCACCATTTCCGCTATCCACAGGATCATCGAGTTTCTGCAATTATCACCCGGACTCGGTGGTCCATCGTGCGCTTCCGTGCCCGCTGGTCCTACGATGTCACGCTACTGTCCTTGCCCATGCAAAGTCACATGATGGTCACGGTCGCCCTGGTGGCGGACACACACGGATTTCTGGACCCGCGCGTCGCCGCGGCGGTTGCGCTGTGTGACTATGCGGTGCACGCCGGAGACGTGGGCTGCGCCGCGGTGCTGGGGGCGCTTCGACCACGCCTGGAGACGGTTCTCGCCATCAGGGGCAACAACGACGTCGGGGCTAAATGGCCGGAGCAGGATGTCGAAGTGCTGGCGCGTCTGCCGGCAGCGGGTTTCCTGGACCTGCCGGGCGGGCGGCTGGCCGTCGTCCACGGTGACCGCGTCGGCCCGGTGCACCAGCGTCATGCCCGGCTGCGGCAGTGCTGCCAGCATGCGCGCGCAGTGGTCTACGGCCACAGCCACCGGATGGTGTGCGACCAATCCCTCTTGCCGTGGGTGCTCAATCCCGGCGCCGCCGGTCGGGTGCGTACTTACGGCGGGCCGTCACTTCTGGTGCTGCACGCCGGGGAGCAGGGCTGGCGGGTAGAGAGCCAGCGCTTCGGTTAACCGACCCTGTGGCTAGGTGGTAGGCTGGGTCACCGATCCTGCGGCCAGCCGTTGGCGATGCGAGTAGAGATCGACACCCGCCTCCCGGGATAGCCGCATGATGAACACATCGAATGGCGACGCGGCTCGAGCATACT
>Ga0307417_10000153_pt1 | contig 29570 bp, 29 predicted proteins | sample SalMarWE160210MG_2_FD_202514 | JGI IMG/M metagenome (GOLD analysis project Ga0307417, IMG submission 202514) | Salt marsh sediment microbial communities from the Plum Island Ecosystem LTER, Massachusetts, United States - WE1602-10 | ecosystem: Environmental > Aquatic > Marine > Intertidal zone... | reverse complement strand
ATCCGCACGACATTCGCTGCAACATGGAGCGCGACACCCAGCGCGATCCCTGGTCGATTGCCACCGGTAACTATTCCAGCCGGTTCTCCTCGTCGACGGCGGTTGCCGCGCAAATGGCCGCCATCAAAATTCGTACCAAGCTCAGCGAAATTGCAAGCCAGACCCTTAACGTACCGGCGGACCAAGTCGCATTCGGCAATGGTAAGGTGTTTTCGAAGGGCAATCCCGACAACAGCATTCGATTTTCGCGCATAGCCGGCACCGCGCACTGGTCGCCAGGCGAGCTACCGAGCGGAATGGCGCCGGGCATTTCCGAAACCGCTTCCTTTTCGGCGCCGGAACTCGAGCCCCCGAACGACGCCGACCAGATCAACACTTCGCTGACCTATGGCTTCGTTTTCGATTATTGCGGAGTCGAGGTCGACCGTGACACCGGGGCGGTACGTATCGACAAATACGTTACCACGCACGACGCCGGACGCATTCTCAATCCGTTGATTGCCAAGGGCCAAATCTACGGCTCGTTCGGCTGGGGCGTAGGCTGCGCGTTGCTTGAGGAGTTTGCCTACAGTTCCGACGGCAGCTTTCTGTCAGGCACGTTCGCTGACTATCTGTGCCCGACCTCCTGCGAAGTTCCGCGTCCGGTCATCCTGCACATGGAAAGTCCGTCGCCATTCACCCCACTCGGCGCCAAGGGACTAGCCGAGGGCAACGTTATGAGCACGCCAGTGTGCATCGCCAATGCGGTGGCTGATGCACTCGGGGTCAAGGACGTCAAGCTGCCGCTCACGCTTTCTCGCGTCAAGGCGCTCATGGGCGAAACCGAGCGGCCGCCACGTGTCGCCCGTCCGGTATCGCCGGTCAAAGCGCCGCAGGCTGGCGCCAAGGCCACAGCGGGCTCAGGAACATTGACCGTTCCGGTCGCCCCGGAATTGGTGTGGCAGGCGCTGCTCGATCCGAAGATTTTGAAGCGCACGATTCCCGGCTGTCACAGCCTCGATCTGGTCGGCGCCAACAGCTACCGTGCCGACGTCTCGCTCGGAGTCGGCATCATTAAAGGTCGCTTCGCCGCGCGGGTTGATCTCTCCGACCTTGATCCGCCGCGCGCTGCAACTTTGTCCGGCGGACTGGAAGGGGCGCTCGGGATCACGGTCGGAAGCGCGCGCGTGCGCCTGGCGCCGCAGGGCGCCGGAACCCGGATCGACTACGACTACAACGTTGAGATCAGTGGCAAGGCAGCCGCGGTCGGCGGGCGCATGCTCGATGGGGCGACCAAGGTTCTGATTAATCAGTTCTTCCAGCGCCTCGTTGCGGAAATGACCGGCGGTGCTGCGCCAGCGGGCCAAGCCAAGCCTTCCTGGTTGCGACGGTTGCTTACTTGGCTCGGATTTGGCCCATGAAGCCGAAGTCGTTCACCTATCTGCGGCCCGCAAGTGTCGACGAGGCGCTGCAGGCGCTGGCGCGATGGCGTGAGGATGCGCGAATTCTCGCTGGCGGGCAGTCGCTGGTCGCGATGATGAATTTCCGTCTCATCGAGGCGCAGGTGCTAATCGACGTCTCCGATCTCGCTCCACTCGCGTATATTCGCGAAAGTAACCGCGAAATCGAGGTCGGCGCGTCGACCACTCAGGCGCAGTTTATGAGGTGGCCGAAGCTGGCCGAACAGGCCCCTTTGTTGAGCGCGGCCATGCCACATGTGGGGCATTACCAGACAAGGTCTCGGGGCACCGTGTGCGGCAGCATCGCCCACTCCGACCCGAGTTCGGAATTGCCGCTGTGCCTCGCCACCCTGGGCGGCAGCGTGGTCATGACATCGTCACGCGGCACACGCGTGCTATCGTGCAGCGACTTCCAAACCGGCATGCTGACGACCGCCCGGCTTCCTGATGAGTTGATCACGGCCGTGCGTTTCCCCACGCGCAAGTCCGGTACTGGATACGCCTTCGCGGAGATGGCGCAACGGCACGGCGATTTCGCCATCTGCGCCGTCGCCGCAATGGTATCCGGCAATACAACCCGACTGGGCGTCGGGGGTGTCGCAGAGAAGCCAACGGTGCGCGAATGGTCCGGGTTGGACGATAGTGGGATCGACGAGGCGCTCAACGATTTTGCGTGGGATCTCGGCGGGACAGACGATCATCATGCCACCGCCGTCTATCGCCGTGGACTGATGCGGCACCTGGGCCGCCAAGCCATCGAGGATGCAAGAAAATGCTCGAGCTAAAAGAGGGGCAACGGCATCTCATCTCCATGACTCTGGACGGTCAGGAGGTGCGCGGCTCGACGGAGCCACGCATGCTGTTGAGCGATTTTTTGCGCCAGGAACTCGGTCGATCGGAAGTTCACGTCGGCTGCGAACATGGCGTGTGCGGTGCTTGTACCGTCCTGCTAGACGGTAAGCCGGTGCGCAGTTGCTTGACCTTTGCGGTGCAGGCGGCGGGGCGGCGCGTCGATACCGTCCGCAGCCTCACCGATAAGGACGGGAAACTGAACGATTTACAGAACGCGTTCCGCAAGCACCACGGCCTGCAGTGCGGTTATTGCACGCCCGGCATTTTGCTCTCGACCGAGGCGTTCTTGAGCGAGAACGCCAAGCCGTCCGAGCAGGAAGTTCGCGAGATGCTGAGCGGGCATATCTGCCGCTGTACCGGCTATGTCGGCATGGTCGACGCCATCCTGGAGACCGTTCAGAAGAGAGCGTCGGCCGCGGTGCCGTGAGAAAAGAAAGCATCGAAATCCGTGCAGACACTATCGTTTCGCACACACCGAGATGGCGAAAGTGAGAGCCGACCGATCGCTCTGCGATCCGCCGTCATCGCTGGTTGGACGGGGCGCGATCCGGTTGCGCGCGAAAAGCACATTGTCGAGCTTGAGGCATTGGGCGTGGCCCGGCCAAAAACAACGCCGATCTACTATCGCGTCTCGGCCGCGCGCCTGACGACGTCACCACAGATCGAGGCTACCGGCGAGAACTCTAGTGGCGAGGTCGAACCGGTGCTGATCCGCGACTTAGAGCGGCTTTGGATCGGTGTTGGCTCCGATCATACCGACCGAAAGGTTGAGACTTACAACGTCACCGTTTCGAAACAGATGTGCGACAAGCCGATAGCCCCCGAACTATGGGATTTCGACGAGGTACGCGACCATTGGGATTCGCTGATGCTGCGTTCGTGGATTGCCGAGGGTGGAGAGCAGCGCCTGTATCAGGAGGGTTCTGCTGCGAACATGCTGCCACCTGACGCGATCATTCGCGGTTTTGCGTCGGGCGGCTCGCTGTCCGAGGGGACAGCCATGTTTTGCGGGACCTTTGCGGTCAAAGGGGGTATTCGCCCATCAAAGCGGTTCTCATTCGAGCTATTCGATCCTGTCCGCGCCCGGCGGATCACGCACGCCTACGATATTGTCGTTCTCCCCGTGGAAGGATGAGGGGCAATAGATGAGCAAGCAGTCAGCCTCCGCGCACGCGACGGTACGGTCTGTTCGCACATACGCAGGATCGCGGCCCGCCAAGTCACTGCTCGATCAAGCTTATAATGAAATTAAGTTGCGCATCATTACCTGCAGCTATCGGCCGGGCGAGGTCCTCAGTGAGGCCGCGATCTCGGATAATTTGAAAATCGGCCGAACCCCCGTTCATCAGGCTATCCATCGGTTGATGATGGATGGCCTTATAGCCATCATGCCGCGCAAGGGCGTCATGGTGGCGCCGGTCGGCGTCGATGAAGTGATGGAAATCATCGATGTGCGGCTCGTAATAGAATGCCATTGCGCGCGACTTGCTGCCGATCGAGCTGACGACTCCGAATTGCAACATCTTCAAAGAATTCTCGACGCGTCGGAAAAGGTGACGATTCAACGCAACATCGAAAAAATGATGCTGTTCGATCGGGAATTCCATGACACTTTGGCGAACGCGGCGCGTAACACCATATTGGCGGACATTCTGCGCAGCCTGCACGAGCGGTCGCTCCGTTTCTGGTTTATTTCGCTGCGCGATCCGGACCATCACCGCAACGTATTGGAACAGCACCGCGCGATCCTCGCCGCCCTGCAGAGCCGGCAGCCGGATGCTGCGGAGAATGCCATGCGCGAGCATATCCTTGCCTTCCAGCGCAACGTAACCCGGCAGGTATGAAGGGCTTGCGCGCCAAACAGGGAAACTCAGCCAATGAAGAACCCGAAGCTGCACGACGAATTTAAAGCGATCGATATGACGACCGGCTGGGTCACCCCGGCGGGCTATCCCGAGGGCATCCAGCAGAAGATTCTTGCTGGATCGCTTGATGAAGCCGGCGGAACCGGCAATCGGTCGCGGCTTCTGCGGTTTGCGCCAGGCGTCTATACGACCAAGCCGTTCGTGCACGAATATTGGGAAGAGGTGTTCCTGGTGTCGGGCGATTTGATCGTCGGAAATGACGCGCAAGGCAACGGCGGCGAGTCGTTCAAGCCGCTGACCTATGCCTGCCGGCCGCCGGGTGTGCCGCATGGCCCCTTCAAGTCCGTCGGCGGCTGCCTCTTGTTCGAAATGCATTATTACGTGTGACGCGGCAAAATCGCCGTTTTGGCGTCGGCGCCCGGGGAAATGATGAACGCGACAATCGCGGCGGTTCACGCGGATTTGGAATCCGGTGCAACCACCAGCCGGGCGCTGGTCCAGACCTGTATCGATCGCGCGACGGCGGCATCAGGCGAAGGCACCCGCACCTTTGTCCGCGTGTTCGCTGAATCGGCAATAGCCGAAGCCGAGGCGATCGACCGACGTCGGCAAGCGGGAATATGGACGGGGCCGCTCGGCGGCATTCCGATTTCTGTCAAGGATTTATTCGACATTCGCGGCATTCCGACGACGGCAGGATCGGTGGTCCTTGCCGACGCCGCCCCAGCCTCAGCTGATGCGGTTGTCGTCGCGAGCTTGCGTGCCGCTGGAGCGGTGATCGTCGGGCGAACAAATATGACCGAGTTCGCCTTTTCCGGTCTCGGACTCAATCCTCACTTCGGAACCCCAGCGAATCCTTACGATCGCTCGACGCGTCGTATTCCGGGCGGGTCGTCGTCCGGTGCGGCAATTTCCGTTTGCGATGGTATGGCTGCCGCTGCGATCGGTACCGACACCGGCGGGTCGGTGCGAATACCGGCCGCCCTTTGCGGGCTTGTTGGTTTCAAGCCAACCGCCGCGCGCATTCCACTTGCGGGCGCGCTGCCGTTGTCGATGTCACTCGATTCGATTGGTTCGCTTGGTCACAGCGTGAAATGTTGCCGATTCCTCGATGCGATTTTGAGCGATCGGCCCTCCGAAGACGCGCCAGCGGTTAGCTTGCAGAACCTCCGGATCGCAGTGCCCACGACGCGCGTATTCGATGATATCGATGACCATGTGAGCCGAACCGTCGAGTCCGCTCTGGCCCTTCTCGTCGATGCCGGCGCGAAGGTTTCACAAATTCCAGTTTCCGAATTTGCCGACGTCGGTCAGACGGCGGAGGTTGCGACCTTCCCGGCGGTCGAAGGGTATAGCTGGCACCGCGATCTGCTCGGGCGTGCCCGCGATCGGTACGATCCACGCGTGGCAGTGCGCCTTGAAAGAGGCCAAAGTGTCAACGCAGCGGACTATTTGTGGCTGCGGCAACGGCGAAGCGAATTGATGCGGGCGGTCCGATCTCGCGTCGGCGGTTTTGATGTCTTGGCCATGCCTACCGTACCGATTATTGCGCCCCCGATCAGCAGCCTTGATCGCGACGACGATCTATACCATCGAATCAATCTGCTGGTGCTGCGAAACCCAACTTTGATCAATTTCCTTGATGGCTGCGCCTTGAGTCTCCCCTGCCATGGTGACGGAGAGGCCCCGGTTGGTTTGATGCTCGCACGGTTTGACGGTGCAGATCACGAGCTACTCGCAATCGGCGAGGCTGCCGAGCGCGCGCTCGCGGAAAAGCGCGCGGGCGACCGCTAGGTCTTCGGCTGAGACTTTGAAGTTTGTTCGGGTAGCGCGCGGCTGGCATACACCCCGCCGGACCAGTTCAACGAGCGCAGATCACGTCAGTACGCCTAATCCCTTCAACACGCGCTCCGGCGTGGCCGGGAATTCATGGATGTCGCCACCGCGCTGGTTCAGCGCATCGGCAACCGCACAGGCCACGGCCGCGACGGCGCCGGTGGTCGAGCCCTCGCCGCAACCCTTGAAGCCGCCCAGTGCCGCGGATGGCGTGTTGGCGTGATGCAGTTCAATTCGGGGAATCTCCAAAGCGGTGGGAATCAGATAGTCCGCCAAAGTCACCGTGCGCGGCTGGCCGTTCTCGTCATACACCAGCTCTTCGAGCAGTGCCTCTCCGATGCCTTGCGCGATGCCGCCGATGATCTGTCCCTCGACCACCGCGGGGTTGATCATGGTGCCGACATCTTCCGAAGCCACATAGCGGATGATTTTTACGTCGCCCGTCTGCGGATCGACGTCCACCACGGCGATATGCGCGCCGGCGGCAAAGCTGCCGAGTTTGGGATCGTAGAACGAGGTGACCTCGAAGCCGGGGTTGAGTTCTTGTGGAATGTCCTTGGCTGAGAAATAGCTTTTCTCCGCCATCTCGCGAAGGGGCATGCTCTTGGAGCGATCAACGGTCTGGATGACGCTGTTGACGATGGTGAGGTCGTCGGCGGAGACCTTCAAGAGGAACGCACCCAAGGCGAGAATACGCCGACGCAATTCCTTGGCGGCTTGAATGACGGCTCCGCTGCCGAACACGGCGGTCCGTGAGGCGAATGTGCCGAAACCGTAGGGCGCCATGGCTGTATCGTTGGTCAGGCAGTTGGTATCGGAGAGACCGATGCCGAGCTCGTCAACCGCAACCTGCCGCATCGCCATCATGATCCGCTGGCCTTGCGAGGGAAGCGCTGCCGCGATCGTCAGGACGCCTGTCGTTTCCAGGCGCAGGGTCACGGCATCGCGACCTGGCTGCAGCAGGGTGCCGGGACCGACTGCCGTGGTCGTGCCAAGCCCGGTGAGTTCCGCGAAGCAGGCCACACCGATGCCGCGGAGCTTGCCGCCCGCCGAGAGCTCGCGCTGCTCGGCGCGCAATCGCTCATAATCGATCTTCGCGGTAGAAAGCTTGAGGCATGGCAAATAATTCACATTGTCATGCACGAGGTTATTTGCGTTGCGATAGGGCATCGACTCGATGGGGATCAGGTTGCGGCGGCGCATTTCCGCCGGATCGAGCTTGAGCCGTCGCGCCACCTCGTCCAGCAGCAACTCCAGCGACGCTGATGCCGATGGGCGGCCCACTGCCCTATAAGGACCAACGGGCGTCTTGTTGGTGGCCACGCCGCGGGTGCGGTAACGCATGGCCGCGACCTTGTAAGGCCCGGGCATCAGGCCGGCAGTCTGCAGCGGTTCCATACCCGCCGACCAAAGATATGTGGAGTACGCGCCGACATCCACCCAGACATCGGAGCTGAGTGCGAGGATGCGGCCGTCCCGGTCCGCCGCGATCTCGATTTCGATGTACTGGTCACGGGCATGGGTGGAGGCAACCATGTTCTCCAGCCGGTCCTCGACCCACTTCACCGGACGGCGCAGGCCCAGCGCGAGATAGGCGCAGACGAACTCCTCGGGATAAATCGAGGCCTTCTGGCCGAAGCCGCCGCCGGTGTCCGCAGCGACGACGCGAACGTCGTTCTCGGGCAGGCGGAGATGCTTGGCGACGTAATGGCGCACGACATAGGGGAGTTGGTGGCTCATCCACATGGTCAGCACAAAGGTGCTGTCCCGGTAGGCGGCGACACAGCCCCGAGGCTCCAAACACAGCGCCTGCTTGCGGCCAATCCGAAACTTCCGCTTAACCACGAGGTGGGCGCTGCCAAACGCCTCATCCACATTGCCTCGTTGATACTCGCGCTTGATCAGATAGTTGTTCGGGCAGGTGTCATGCACAAGCGGCGCGTCGTCTCTCTCGCCCAGACGCGGATCCGTCACCGCCGGCAGCGGTTCGTAGTCGACCTCGATGAGTTCCGCGGCATCTTCGGCAGTCGCGCGATCCTCGGCCACGACGGCGCAGATTGCCTCGCCACAAAACCGGACCTTATCGACTGCGAGCCAGTGCTGGACCGACTCGCCGCCGGAAAAACGGTTGGGCATGCTGCGGAAGGGTTCGACCTTTCCCAGCAGCTCCTTGCCCGTCAATACTTTGACGACTCCGGGCAGTTCCTGTGCCCTGTTGGTGTCGACGGACCGGAGGCGGGCGTGGGCGTGCTGACTGCGCAGAAAGGCCACGTGATACATGCCTGGCAGCCGGATATCATTGACAAAGCGGCCTTCGCCCTCAACCAGCGGGATTGCCTCGTCCGGCAGCACCGAGGTGCCAACGATCCTCAGATTGACGAAGCGCGCATCCGACATCAAACCAACTCCCTAGGGCTTCCCGCGCGAACCGGTTTTCTGTGCTCTGCCGGTCTCATTTTCAACCGACTGCGCCTTGCGCGCCGCGGCCAGTACAGCGTTCACGATGGACTGGTAGCCGGTACAGCGGCAAAGATTGCCCGATAATGTTTCACGTATTTCCTGCTCATCGGGATTTGGATTGTCCTGCAGCAGCTCGATCGTGGTGATGAGCATACCCGGCGTGCAATAGCCGCACTGCAATCCGAAATTCTCGTGGAAGGCCTCCTGCATCGGATGCCGCGTGCCGTCTTCAGCGCGCAGACCTTCTATGGTGACGATGTCGGCGCCGTCGGCCTGCACGGCCAGCATCAGACACGAGCGAGCGCTGCGTCCGTTCACCAGGATCGTGCAGGCGCCGCACACGCCGTGCTCGCACCCAAGATGCGTGCCGGTGAGATGCAAGTGTTCCCGGATGAAATCCGCGAGAGACAGGCGCACCGGTACGGTCTTCTCGTAGGACTTGCCATTCACGGTTAGCTGGATGCGTTGCTCCCTAGCCAACTTGCTCTCCTCTCGTGCGCGCCAGCGCGGTCTCCAAAGCCCGCACTGCCATGACGCCCGCCAGATGGCGGCGGTAGGATGACGACGTGTGCACGTCGTCGACCGGATCGACCGTCGCTGTCACCCTTGCTGCCGCCTCAGCGAAAGCGTCCTTGGATTCCTTGCGGCCGATGCGGCGCGCCGTGAGAACTTCTTCCGCGGCCCGCGCGCGAAACGGGCCTTCGCCCATGCCAACGATGGTCAGCCGCGCCTTTTCGCACACGCCGTCTCGCATCGTCAGCATGGCTGCCGCGCCGGCAATGGCGAAATCCCCGAGGCGGCGGGCAAATTCCACAAACGCCGCACCCGTGCCGGCAGGCGGACGCGGGTAGCGCAGTTCCACCACCATCTCGCCCGGCTCCAGAGCCGTCGACAGCATGCCCGTGAAGAACTCTTCCGCGGGCAATTCGCGGCGGCCTGCGCTCCCGGCAATCACTATCGTGCCATCCAGCGTCAACAGCACACTGGGCTGTTCCGCCGACGGATCGTTATGAGAAACGCTACCGCAGACAGTTCCGCGATTCCTGATCGCCGGGTGCGCGACCTGCGTGGTTGCCTCGGCCAGCAATGGCCAGCCATCGCGCACATGGGCATTGCGCAACAGGTCAGCGTGCCGAACCAGCGCACCAACGGTCAGGCTGTCCGTTCCAACATGCAGGCGATTCAGCGTATCGATGCGATTGATGTCGACGAGTACAGCGGGGCTGAGGATGCGACAGTTGAGCATGGGCATCAGGCTCTGGCCGCCCGCCAATACTCTGCCATCCGTCCCGCCATCACCCAGAATACGCAGGGCGTCTTCCAGGCTGCGCGGAGCGTAGTAGTCGAACCATGCCGGCTTCACGAGCTTTTCAACCTCTTCTTGATGGTCGCCTCAATTCGAGCGCCAAGCCCGTCCTCGCCGCTCACCCAACGCGCGGCCCGATCCTTATTCCAGTCCGCGGCCGCCAACCTACTCCACTTCGCAGGGTGGCGTTCGCCGGACCCCTGCCCCCCATATGTTAGTCCTTTATTATATAAGCTATTTACTATAATGATGGTGCCAGCGCAATGCTGTCAACAGGTAAGACCATGCCGTTTGGTGGGATATGGTATCCATCTAAGCAGAGCAAATTATCGGCGCGGTAGACAAAAATGCCCGTCCAGCAAGCGAGAAGGCGGCAACAATGGAAATGCAGCTAAAGGACCGTGTGGCTCTGGTGACGGGCAGCACTCGGGATGTGGGGCGGCAGATTGCCCTGTCACTCGCCGCGGAAGGCGCGGGCGTCGCTATTCACCATAACGATTCGCCCGATGAGGCCGAGGCCGTCGTGTCCGAGATCCGTGCCAAAGGCGGAAAGGCTAATTCCTATCAAGCCAATGTCGCGGATCTCGCTGCGGTTCGCGGCATGGTTCAAAGCATCGTCGCAGATTTCGGAAAACTCAATGTCGTGGTGAACAATGCGGGGCGGGCAATCCGAAAGCCGTTCAAAGACACGACGCCGGAAGATTGGCGCAGCCAAGTCGACGTAAATCTTTTTGGCGCCATTCATCTTTGCCATGAGGCTGGCCCACATCTTGCGAAAGGCGGACAAGGACGGATCATCGCGATCGTCGGCGATTCATCGCGCGTCGGTGAAGCCGGACTATCGGTCGTAGGCGCTGCACGCGCCGGTGTGATCGCGTTGATGAAATCGCTTGCGCGAGAATGGGGGCGCGTCGGCATTACCGCAAACACGGTCGCGCTTGGCCTGGTTGAGACCCAGCACGATCCCGTCTGGCTGGCTGCCAATCGTGAGATGCTCGTCAAATTGTATCCGGTGCGGCGGCTTGGCCAACCCGAAGATATAGCACCGGCTGTAACGCTGCTTGCGTCACCTCTTAGCGGTTGGATTACGGGGCAGGTCATCAGTATTAGTGGCGGCTATTCCATGGTATGAACGTGTGGCGTGGAGCTATGCGAGAAGATCAATGACGGCGTGCTGGCGTGAAATCGACGCAATCAGGCAGCGGTCGCATTGCCAGCGCCGGACAAAACTCTCCCCGAGGCGATTGCCCCCATCATGGAACTCCAATGCCCAACTGCTATGCGATTGAAGATCTTATCCCGGTTGTCGATCCGACCGCTTATGTGCATCCCACGGCCGTACTCATCGGCGACGTGATCGTCGGACCGCGCTGTTATGTCGGGCCTGCCGCCTGCTTGCGCGGCGATTTCGGACGCATAACGTTGCGAGACGGCGCAAATGTTCAGGACACTTGCGTGATTCACGGTTTTCCTGACAGCGATACGATCATCGAAATCGACGGGCACATAGGACATGGTGCCGTGCTGCATGGTGCGCACATCGGACAGAATGCTTTGGTGGGGATGAATGCCGTGGTGATGGATCGCACGGAAATCGGCGAATCCGCCTTTGTTGCAGCGATGTCTTTTGTCCGTGAAGGCACCATCATCCCACCGCGCTCACTTGCCGTCGGCATTCCGGCCCAAGTCGTCAGGCAATTGACGGAAGAGGAAATTGCCTGGAAGAGAACCGGTACGCTTGGATATCAAGATCTGACCGTTCGCAGCCTGGCCAGCCAACGCCAAGTCGAACCGCTAAGCGCGGCGCAGCCCGACAGGCCGCGCTTCAAGGGTGGATCGAACAAGACGCTTGGCATGCTAAAGACGCCATTGGCGTAATTCGCTGCCGGCAAACCAAACATGACGGCCAAGGATCAGACGCCATGAAGATGCACCTTCTGCCCTGCGGCCGCGTCAGGATGCGCAAGAATATTTTTCTGCCGGCTGCCGAGCGTGGCGAGACGATCGAGCTTCCCGTTGCGAGCGCGCTTCTGCGGCACAGCCAGGCCAACGTGCTGTTCGACACGGGCTGTCATCCCGCCGTAGCGGAGGATCCGGAGGGCCGCTGGGGCGGGCTTGCCAAGCTCATGGTTCCGATCATGCAGCCCGGCGAGCACGTGCTGACGGGTCTTGCCGGACTGGGCCTTGGTCCCGACGACATCGACGTGGTCATCAACTCCCACCTGCATCCCGACCACTGCGGCTGCAACGCGTTCTTCCGCAAGGCGACCTTCCTCTCTCATGCTGATGAGGTGGCCGCTGCCCGTGCACCCGGCAGCGAGGCCAGCGGCTATATCGCCGCCGATTGGGATCAGCCGATGCCGTTTGACGAGATTGAGGGCGAACGCGACGTGTTCGGCGATAGCCGTATCGTGCTCCTGCCGCTGCCCGGCCACACGCCGGGCTCCATAGGCGCGCTGGCACAACTCGACCGAAGCGGCACGTTCCTGCTCGCCGGCGATACCGTCAGTCTGCGCGAGACGCTCGATACTGGCATCGTCCCGCGCAACACCTGGAATGCCGATGCATTGGTGAAATCGTTGGCGGAGGTCCGGCGTATCGAATCCTCGGGCGCTACGATTATTTGCAGCCACGATGCCCAGCAATGGGCCGGCCTGCGCAAGGGACCCGATGTCTATGATTAAATATTTCTCGCCGCTGGAATCGAGCGGGATGCAGGTATTTCGAGGCAAAACGCTGCGCAATAGATCAGGTAGATCGTAGATAACATGTCGCTTCGATTCGCTCTTCTTGGTTTGCTCACGATCCAACCATCGTCGGGATATGACCTGAAGCGAGCAATCACGCGCTCGACATATTTCATCTGGAATGCAACCGGTCCGCAAATATACAACACGCTGCATAAGCTGCGGGAAGAAGGCTACATCACCAGCCGTTCGCTGGCGCAAAAGGGCAAACCTGACAAGCAGATCCACACGATAACTGCGAGCGGCCGGAGCGCGCTCAAGAAATTCATGAGCAAACCAATTCGCGCTTCGGTGACGCGTGACGAAGTTCTCTTGCGCATTTTCTTCGGCAACTTCGCGAGCAAGAACGTGATCAAGCGCGAACTTGAGGCTTACTTGGATCGCGTACGCGAGGAGCGTACCTTTATGGAGGCGACAAAGGCGCGCATCGACGCCCACCCGGGCGGGAAACACGAAGCGAGAAAATTTCAGCTTCTTTCCCTGCAAATCAAAGTCGCCCAATACCGGGCCATGGAGCAGGAACTGGTCAGTTTCTTGGGGAGAGATGTGGACAAAACTGCATGAACGAAACGATGCACGGCATGCCGGAAACTGAATTGGCAATTATGTACTTTGCAAGCCAAAGACTGCCGGCTTAATTAAATGTGATTCGTGGATGCCTAAAACCTTGGTCTACGCCATTCTCCTAAAGCTTTCGCCTGAGTTCACGGCGGAAATATCCCTTCCCGGCGTTCTCGGTGCTGTGGCTGATGCGGCGCGGGATGGCAGCCCGCCAACCGTTCAAACACTTGTGGCTTTAGGCCAAACAGAGAAATTCGCGCGAGCGTTTGTCGAGCGGCTGGGCTACTTATTGCGGCTACGGCAGGCGGGCATCCTGCGCGAGGCCGGCCCGTTCGAGGACCTAAAGGAGGGGATGTATCTCTGTAACGCCACGGACGAACACGAAGCCCGCCAGGTATTAGAGCAGGACCCATTGTATCGGGCCGGGTTCATCGAGTCTGAATTTACACTGCGTCGATGGCACGTCGCTATCGAATAATCCCCTTCACAGTATCGCGCCGAAAAATCTAAATCATCTTAAACGCCGGGGCGCGTTATGGGCTGCTGTCTATTGAGCCGATGACGTTTCTGGCGCTGCGCATGATGTTCGTGGTGCTCATTCTCGCCGCTATTACACTGATCGCGCGTGCCCGCTGATATACCTCGTGGTCATTGTGGTAGTCCTCCACTGTGTCGGACCCTCGACTCGATAGTGCATTGCCTCGGTCAGTCGCGGTTGAGCAGCTTATTGACCCGCCGCCTCATTTCCGCGCTCTCCCAGGCCACGTAAATCGACTCGATCGCGTCGGCGTAAAAGTCCTCCCGGGCATGCACCACAGACTTCAGCGCCTTCTTGGAGCTGCGAATGGAGAGCGGTGCCTTCGCCGCAATGGTCCGCCCCAGTTCCGCCGACCGCACGAAAAGCTGGTCCCGTGGCACGACCTCATTCACCAGGCCAATGGCCAGCGCCTCGGCCGAGCTGTACGTTCTGCCAAAAATCAGTAGCTCACGGGCGCGCATCGTGCCTACCAGTTCGACGATGCGGGTGATGTCGCCGTAGGCCAGCCCTAGCCCCACATCCGCGCAGGGGATGCCGAATTTGGATCCCTCCACGACAACGCGGTAGTCGCAAGCGGCGGCCAATTCCAGCCCGCCACCGATGGCCGAGCCGTTGACCTCGGCGATCACCGGAATATCCAGTGCTTCCAATCCGTCGCAGGCTCGGGAAACCATGCTCAGGTAGGCCTTGATGGTAGTCCGGCTCTCCAGGATTTTCGGAAACTCCGTCACATCGGCCCCGGCCATGAACGCCCGCTCGCCGGCACCGGTGAGAAAGAGCACCTGCAGATCCGGATCCTGCGACAGCTGGGCTACTTCATCACCGATCAGCTGCCAGGTGGCCATGTCGGCGGCGTTACTCACGCGCGGCCGATTGATCGTGAGCCGGGCCCAGTAATCCTGGCGTTGCACCAGCACCGGCGCGTCGCCCGCGCCGGGCCCGCGTTTCGTTTCCAACACTAACGTTCCTCCCCTGCCGGCAACACGCCTTTTGCCACCCGCGCAGCGTCCCGCCGAGTCGCACTCCTATCGCCTAGTAGCGGCAGCCTCGCCTTATGCGGTGGCATCAGGGCGCCTACGATCTTTTTGGTGTTCAAGCGAGACCACTCATGAAATGAGTTCTCCGCAATGGTCCCGCTCGAACCAGCTTCCCGGTTTTTTATTTTTCTTTTGGCAACGGCCAGCCCGTGGTGCCGTACAGACCATGCGCGATCTCCATGCGGTCACGCTGGGCGCCGCCTAGCCAGAGTTTAACGATCGGGTAATCGCGGCTGTACTTCTCGACTTGATTGCCGAAAGAGTAGCCGTATGCGCCCATGAATTCCATGGACTTGGTTGTAACCTTTTCCGCCACGTCGGCGGCAAAGGAGCGGGCGGCGGAGAACTTGGCCATCATCTCCTTGGACCAGGGCCGTCCGTGTTTACGGCTGCTGGCCTGCCAGGTGACGCTGAGGTAGTACTGCCGCGAGATGTCAATCAGCCGCCACAGATCGCCGAAAGCCATGGCGAAGGCAGAGTGCTCGCGCACCGGCACGCCGGCGATGTAGCGATTTGCCGTCCAGTTCAGCGCTGTCTCCAGCGCGCCTTCCGCCAGCCCCGTCAGGCAAGGCCCGCCGGACAGGCGGCCGTAGCCGATCACATAGCCCTGCAGCACTTGGGCGGCCATGCCGGGCTCGGTATCGACGCGGTAACGCTTGTTGATGCGCACATTATCATACCAAAACTCGGCGTTCTCATCCGTCCAGCTCATGCCCATCTTCTCGATGGGTTTAGAGAATGTCAGCCCCTTGGCATCTGGCGGTACCCAGAAGATGCCCACGCCCTGATCGCCGGCCTCCGGATCCAGGGTGGCCACCGTCCAGTAACCCATGTGGCCGGCCAGGTCCTTGCTCTTGAAGTGATCCGCAGGGCCGGCGGGACCGGGCCAGATCTTGTGGCCGTTGATGACGTAATCGTCGCCATCGGGTTTGGCGATGGTGCGCAATGTCCTGAATTTGAAAGCCGGGTCTTCGATGTTGGCGCCGCCGCCGGGTTCACTAATGGCAACGCAGGCGGCGAACGGCGGATCAGCGATTATCTGCGGGGCGAACTCTTTCATCAGGTCCTCGCGCCGACAGGCCAACATGATCGACGACACCCACGCCATCTTGGCCACCATGTTGGCCAAGCCGATGTCGCCTCGGGATAATTCGTCCAGCACGATCATCCGCACAGCGGCGCTGGCGGCCATGCCACCCATGGCTTCGGGCACGCTCATCTTGGTAATGCCCAGCGAACCGCAGGCGCGATAGAGGTAATGCAGCGCGCCCAAGGCGCGTTCCTCGTCGCGGTGAAAGCCGCCTTCAAGATCATCGCGGCGCGGCATGATCTCGCCGTCCACAAATTTCCGCACCGTTTCAGCAATGGCAATATCTTCCGGAGTGCAAAACGCCTGCGGATACTTCTGCTTGGGCTCGAACAAGGGATACAACTGTGCCGTGTTTGCCATAAACAATCTGGCTCCTTTTGGTTTTTCTAATATAGTCTGGCGGTTTAAACAACGAAGTGCAACTTCAGAGTACCTCGAACAATAACGATTTTGTCGTTGGCTCAATCACTGCGGCAGCACAACGGCAAGTTTGGCTCGCCTTCACAAGAAAATCCTAGGAACGGTTCGCGATGACCTTGATCGTCCCCACGCCGCACGAGACGTTCGATCTCACGATGGCTGACGGAGCTCCCATTCGTATTCGACGGCATGGCAATCCCAGAGGTCCGCGTCTGGTCTTGTGCCACGGCAACGGGTTTGCCATCGACGCGTATGTGCCTTTTTGGAGCTTGCTCGCGGATCGCTTCGATCTCGTGCTCTACGACCAGCGCAATCACGGGCAAAACCCACGATACAAACCGGAAGCCCATGACGTGCCGCGTTTTGTAAGCGACATGGAAGAAATCTTCCACGCGATCCGCAACCGCCTGGGAGCTGCGCCTACGGTCGGCGTATTCCACTCAATCTCGGGAGTCACGTCGATCTGGCATGCCCTGCAATACGGAAAGCGCTGGGACGCACTCGTGTTGTTTGATCCCGCGCTGATCCCCGGTCCTGGCCTTCCCGAGCACGATGTCGCGCGCACCTTCGAGCTAGGTCTGGCGCGATGGGCAAAATCGCGTCCAAACCACTTTTCGGATCCCTCTGAACTCGCCGATCGGTTCGCGAAATCCTACAGTTTGCGCCGGTGGGTGCCGGGCGCGCACGAACTCATGGCGCGCTCGATCCTACGTCAGGAGCCAGACACGGGCCAATGGTCGTTGTGCTGCCCGCCTGAATGCGAGTCCCGAGTCTACGCGACAAATTCCGCGCTTCACCTCACGCACAGATTGAATGAACTGCCACTACCGCTGAAATTGATTTGTGCCGACCCCGATCAGCCGGATGCCCAGGCACCCTGTAAGGTCGGCCGTTCGCTGCACGCGCTTTACGGCTGCCGCTACGAAGCCATTCAGGATACCAGCCACCTGCTGTTGATCGAAAAACCCGCGGAATGCGCCCGTGCGCTGCTTGCGGCTCTCGAGACGTGAGTGACGGATCACCGGCCTCCCCGTCACGCGTTCCCGCAGGAAGGCGTGATCGATGCCGCCGATGCCTTGGCCAAACAATCGCTGCGTGTAGCGCGTTGCTTGGACATACTCAGCGAATGTGGCGGCTCTTGCCGCGACGCTTTGCCTGGATTTGTGCAGAAGGCCCCGGCTGGAAAAGGCTTGACAGCCCTCGATTTTAGAAGAGACTGTGAAATATCAAAGCGTTTTCAGTGATAGAGGCGGCGAGACCAGCGCGTCTGTGCGAGACTTAATCCAGTGCGCTACGGTCACTCGACGCAAGGAGTGCAAATGGCGGAACGGGACGAGGGAAAAGTCGGCATTCTACCCAAGGAACTGGTCGGCGTGGATTGCCCGCGCTGCGGATTCAAGATCAGCGAAGACAGCGAAATCAGTTTCAACCGCGAAGATTCGTTTTTCGTCGGCTATTCTCTCACTTGCCCGAAGTGCGGCAATGCATTCAGCTTCACGCTTTATTCAAGCTAGCGTCCGATGGGGAAAAGCATGGCAAATACATCTGGAACGGCGGCTTATGTAGCAAAGTCACCTGCAACGGCGCCGTATGTGGCCAAGAGATCTGGAAGGGTGGCCTATAAGGATCTTCGCGAATGGATCGCCGCACTGGAGGCGGCCGGTCAGCTTTCGCGCGTGAAGGCCGAGGTCGATTGGAACCTTGAACTCGCCCAGATCGTTCGGCGGACCTGGGACACGCTCGGCGATGCATCCCCAGCGCTCCTGTTCGAGAGCATCAAAGGCTACAAGGCGCCTGGGCCGAACAAGATTTTTACCGGTACGTTTCGCTCCTGGTACCGAACCGCCATGATGCTGGGGCTCGATCCCGACAACACCAGCCGCTCGGAACTGATCGATACGCTGCGCAAGCGCATCAGCGACCGATCCGGTTTTATTCCACCCAGAATCGTGAAGACCGGTCCGGTGAAGGAGAACATCCTCACGGGCGACGCGGTTGATATGACCATGTTTCCGGTCCCGCTCTTCGGCGAGCGTGACGGCGGCCGCTTCATCGGGACCATGCATTCCGTCTTCACCAGGCTTCCCGACTCGGATTGGGTCAATGTCGGCACCTACCGCATGATGCTGCACAATGGCCAGGAAACGGGGATCCAGATGGATCCCGCCAACCAGCATATTGGTCAGCACTTCTACAGGAATATCGAGCGGAACGAACCGATGCAGGTGGCCGTCGTCATCGGCCAGGAACCCGCGCTCACCTTCATGGGCGCGTCTCCGACGCTGGAGCCGGTCTCCGAGTTGGATGTGGCCGGCGCCATTCGCGGTGAGCCGATCGACGTGGTCAAATGCGAGACCAACGACCTCTATGTCCCGGCCAATGCCGAGATCGTACTGGAGGGAACGATACACCCGAAAGAGCGCAAGACCGAAGGTCCCGGTCCGGAATACGCCGGATATTACGCCAACCAGCCGGGCATGAAGCCGGTGTTTCGGTGCAAAGCCATCACTTACAGAAACGACCCGATCTTCCGGTGCACGCCCGAAGGCCATCCCATCAACGAAGACCACATGATGCTGGCGATCAATACCTCAGCCTACGTGCTCGAGGCGCTGGCGAAGGCAGGCGTTCCCGGGGTCAAGAATGTCGCCATGCCGTTAGATGCCTCCGGCTACGCGACCTGCGTGGTATCGATCAAGACAAGCACCGAGGGTCACGCGGACTGGATCGCGAGCGCGATCTGGGGAACGAAGATGAACATCTGGTGCTTCAAATATGTCGTCGTGGTCGATGAGGACATCGATCCCTGGAATTCGGAGCAGGTGAACTGGTCGATCGCTTGGCGTGTGAGACCAAGCTTGGATATCAAGATTTGGCCGCGGCATAAGGGGTCCCGTCTGGATCCGAGCGTTCCGCCGGAGCAAAAGGGCTTTCAAGACCGCGTACTGATCGACGCCACCCGGCCATATGAGTGGGCGCCGCGTGATATCTGGGCAACCGACGGCATCGGCAAGGGTATTCCCCTGAAGTTCCCGCTCTCGACCCGACCGCGATCCAATATCGCGCTCAATGTCAATCGGCGCTGGGAAGAACTTGGGATCAGGCCTACCGAGCGCTACATTGGACGGCCGGAGGGAATATTCAAGAACTGGTGGGATGATGAGGAGATCATTGCCGCGCGCGATCTCAAGGTGATGCCGTAGACTTGAGCGGTCGGCTAATGAACAGGCTCACATATCGCTGCCATCGCTCTCCGAGCATCGTCACGCAACAGTCCGTTTGACTCTATTTGCGCTTGGCGCTGAGCTTACTGCGACGTCGAGGATATACTCGCTGAGCGTGGGATGCATGTGCTCCACGTTACGGTTCGCCGCCGCGCTTTGAAATTGCCGGAATCAAATGATCTGCGCTGATCGGCGCATGTCCGCGTGATGCATTCAGCCCTGTGGTTTGAACTGCAGCGACTTGTATTCGAGGAACTCTTCCAGACCAAAGCGCCCGAGCTCGCGCCCATGGCCCGACTGATTGAAGCCGCCGAAGGGCGCCTGCAGATTGAACGGTCCGCCGTTGATGTCCACTTGGCCGGCGCGCATGCGCTTGGCGACTTTCTTGGCGTGCTCCTCGTCCTTGGACCACACGCCGCCGGCAAGCCCGTAAGGTGTGCCGTTAGCGATCTCCACCGCCTCGTCCTCATCCTTGTAGGTGATAATGGAGAGCACCGGCCCGAAGATTTCCTCTTGCGCGATGGTCGAGGTCGGTTTGACTTTGCCGAACACGGTCGGTTTGACGTAGTAGCCTTTGGCGAGGCCTTCGGGCGCATCCGCTCCGCCGACGAGCAGTTCCCCGCCTTCATCCATGCCTTTCTTGATATAGCCGCGCACGCGCTCGCGCTGCACGTCGGAAATCAGCGGCCCGAGCTTGGCCGCGCCACCGAATGGATCGCCCACCGTGAAGCCCTTGGCTAATTCGGCCGCGATTTTCGCGGCTTCCTCGTATTTGCTTTCGGGAACCAGCATGCGCGTGTGCGCTGAGCAGGTCTGGCCGGAGTTGAGGAAGCAGGCGTTGATCGTGCCTTTGACCGCGGCCGCGAGATCCGCGTCCTCGAGAATGACCGAAGCGGACTTGCCGCCCAGTTCGAGCGCGACGCGCTTCACAGTGGCCGAGGCAAGCTCGGACACGCGTTTTCCTGCCCACGTCGAACCGGTGAACGACACCATGTCGACATCGGGGTGCTTCGCAAGGGCTTCGCCCACCACCGGACCGTAACCCGTAACCAGATTGAATACGCCCGCAGGCAGGTTAGCCGCGTGAATGATTTCAGCGAGCACGAAGGTGTTGAGCGGCGCGACTTCCGAAGGCTTGAGCACCACGGTGCAGCCGGCGGCGAGCGCCGCCGCGACCTTGGCGGCGATCTGGTGCAGCGGGTAATTCCATGGTGTGATCGCGGCGACCACGCCGACCGGCTCGCGCAGCACCAGCGAATTTCCGACCTTCTCCTCGAATGGAAAACTGCCAAGCAGCTTGGCATAGATGCCGAAGGTTGTGGTAGGCGAGCCCACCTGAATCATGGTGGCAAGCTTCACCGGCATACCGACCTCGCCGGCGATCAGCTTGCCAATTTCTTCCATTCGCGCCTTCAAGCCTTCCTGGATCTTGAACAGATAGCTGGCGCGCTCGGCTGCGGAGGTGGTCGACCAGGATTTAAACGCGGCGCGTGCGGCAGCCACGGCGGCGTCCACGTCGGCCTCGGTGCCTTCGGGGACACGCCCCATGATTTCTTCGGTCGAGGCGTTGATCACGTCGATGGATTTGCTGCCCTTGGGCTCGGTCCATTGGCCATTGATATAGAGCTTATCGCGAACTTGCATGATGGTTTCCGTGGCAGAAAAAGTGGTAAAGCCGTCTAACGTGCGGACGGCAGGGATCAGGTTGAGTTTGCGTGGGACATCTCACGCAATTTAAAGCGCTGTATCTTGCGCGTTGCGGTCTTCGCCAATTCGTCGACGAACATTATCCACCTCGGATATTTGTATGGCGAGAGCATGCTCTTCACGTGTTGCATGGCGACCTTCCTTGCGCGCTAAGCAGGATTTTGGATGACAGCGCACCTTTCCGCTATCCTATTTGGTCGATTGACTTATACCGGCCAACTTCCGTGCGCGCGCTTTCTTTTTGTCGATCTGCATGCCGCGCGCGATTTGAATGCGCTGCGCCTGCGGCGAGCCGGCACCGTGCAGGCTTTCGGTCAGATAGCCGACGGCATTACGGCCGATGGTCATGTTCTCGATCAACCGCAAAATGCGCATGCGGTCGACGGTCGCAACGCCGCTCTTGCCTTGCAGGAATTTGCGGATCAGCGGACCGATCTCGTTGTTCTGCAGGTCGCGCTCCGACGGCATGGTGACGACGAGCCCCCCAGCGATGTCCTGCGCGAGCCGCGCGATCTCGAAGGGAAAGCGCGTGACATTATGCTTGGCCACGTTGGACAGCATCTCATCGTTGAGATAGGCGCCGGAAGCCATCGGCTTTGAGCGATAGGCCCCCGCCATGCAGCTCGAATAGATAGTCTCGTTGAGATGCGTCATTTCCACCAGCTTGTCCTTGATATGCGAGACGCCTTCAACGCCGTTATGCGAGGCCGCTTCCGCCGCGGCGCCGATCAGCACGTCGCCCAGGCCGGTTTTGCACACGTAAGAGGAGCGATGATAGGTGGTGAAGCGCTCGACCAGCATCGCGGCATATTGCCATTCGCCGTCCATGAACACGTGCGCGTGCGGTACGAACACGTTGTCGAATACGATCATCGATTCCTGGCCGGCGAACTGCGCGTTGCCGGCATCGAGCGAACCGCCGTCGACCGCGCGGGTGTCGTTGGTCTGCCGGCCGACCACGTAGGTTAGCCCCGGCGCATCGACCCGCACCGCGCCGACCACCGCCCAGTCCTTGTCGGCTTCCGTCATACGCATTGTCGGCATGAAGATCAGCCAATGCGAATTTACCGCGCCGGTCTGGTGCATCTTGGCGCCGGAGACATAGATGCCTTTGTCATCGCGCTTGACGACATGCAGGAATAGGTCGAGGTCGGCCTGCTGATGCGGCGCTTTGGAGCGGTCGCCCTTGGGATCGGTCATAGCGCCGCCGATCACGATGTTGGCGGTCTGCGCACGCTTGAGAAAGGCGAGGAAGCGTTGGTGGTAGTCGGTGCCGCGCTCTTTATCGATGTCGAAGGTGATCGAATGGCACGAGCCGATAGCGTCCAGGCCAACGCAGCGCTGGAAACAGGTGCCGGTGCGTCGGCCGAGCTCGCGCTGCATTTCATGCTTGGTGACGAGATCGTCCGGGCCGGTCGGTACGTGCAGGAATCGGTTGGTCGCCACGCCCGCGATGCTGTCGCGCACGCTGCCAAGCTCCGGTTGCTCGCTGGCAAGCCGGTAAGTCTCCGCCATGGCGTTAATCGAGGGGAAGATCACCGGATGATCGACCGGGTCGGCCACGCGCTCGCCCATGAAATAGATGGTCATGCGGCGCCCGCGCAGCGAGGCGATATAGTCGTCCGCGTTCACGATTGGCTTCTTCAAATCAGCCCAGAGTGCCTCGCTGCTGTCCATGACGTTACTCCTGGCTACGCATTCAACGTTTCCTTGAGCTTGTAGCGGATGATCTTACCCGATCCGGTGCGCGGAATTTCGGCAATCAGGTGCACGGTATGCGGAATTTTGTAGGTCGAGAGGCGCGTCTTGCAATGCGCCAGCACCGCCTCGACGTCGACCTCTTGGCCCGGCCGCGCCACCACGAATAGCGCCGGCACCTCGCCGAGATGCGCGTGCGCCACGCCGACCACAGCACAATCGAGCACCGGCGGAAAGATATTCACCACTTCCTCGATCTCGGCCGGCGCGATGTTCTGGCCGCCGCGGATGATGAGTTCCTTCAGCCGCCCAGTTATAGTGAGGAAGCCGTTCTCGTCGCTCCTGGCGAGATCGCCGGTGTGATACCAGCCCGCGCGCAACGCCGCGCGCGTCTCATCCGGCTTGTTGTGGTAACCGGGCATCACGTTCGGCCCGCGCACGATCAGCTCGCCCTCCTGTCCGGACGCGACGTCCTGCCCGCTTGCCGGATCGACGATCCGCACGGCGAGGCCCGGCAGTGGCAATCCACAGGAGCCGAGCGTGCGCCCGCCGCGTGGCCAGTTCATCGTCACCATGGTCGAGGTCTCTGTGATGCCGTAACCGTCGAGCAGCGGCACGCCGAAACGCGCCTCGAATTCGCGGTTGAGAGTTGCCGGCATGATCGCGCCAGCGGAAACGCACAGCCGCAGGTCAGGAATCTTTAGGTCCTTCTCATCCTTGGTCGCCTGCAAGAGATAATGAAACATCGTCGGCACGCCGGGGAAGTAAGTGAACTCTCCGGTCTTGAGCAGGCGCACCGCCTCGCCGGTGGAGAAGCGTTCCATGATGTACTCGCTCGCGCCGGCGGCGAGAATCGAGAGCACCGAAAGATTGAGCGCGTAGGAATGGAACAGCGGCAACGGCGAGAGCGCCGTGTCACGCTCGCAAAAGCCCGTGATCGGCCCCCAGCACGCCGCCGTGACCCATAACATCCCGTGTACCGTGAGCTTGACGCCCTTGGGGCGACCGGTGGTCCCTGACGTGTAGAGAATGTAGGCCGGCTCGTGCATCAGCGGCGGATCGCGCGGTGCCGATCTCGCCACGGTGCCGATCAATTCCGTGTAGCGCAGCGCCTTCGCACTCGTTGCGCCGCGATCGGTGACGATCATTGTCTTGAGATCGGGCGCGTCCTTTTTCAGCTTGACGAAAAGATCGGCGCGTTCGGCGGTGGTGAAGACCGCCTTGCAGTTCGCATCGGCGAGGCGGTAGGCGATCTCCGGCTCGGATGAATCATAGCTGATCGGTACGCTAAGCGCGCCCGCGCGCGTGATGCCGAAACAGGCTTCCACCCATTGCACCGAATTCGGCAGCATGATCGCGACCGTGTCGCCGGGCTCGACGCCATTGTCGGCGAGGTGGCCGGCGATCCTGGCCGTGTGGTCGAGCAGTTCTGCGTAAGTGACTTGCGACTGCGCGTCGCGATAAGCAATCTTGGCCCCGCGTTCCTCGGCATGGCGGTGCAACAGCTCGGGGACCGGAGCAATCATTTCGGTTTGCAGCATCGATTCTCCTCCCTCACGCCATACTGAAGCCGCCGCTGACGCTCAGCGTCTCGCCAGTGATCGAGGCGCTCTTCTGCGGTTCTTTGTCGTCGTCGGTCCCGACCAGCCCGGCGAAACGGTGTCGTGCCATTGCCATGCGCCTGACCATCCGCGATCGGCGGATTGACCAATTTGCCGCAGTCTTAGGCCACGATGACGCGGCATAGCCGTCGCCGCCGGCTTCGGCCAACGACACGATCGCCATGGATCGACGCTATCGGCAGCCACGTAGCCGAATGCTGCAGACTTTATAATGACTTTCATAATTAGACTATGTAGGCTATCGTCAAGTCAAGAAGCCGCGCGCGGGGACGTGCGGCAAAGCCGAAGCGCAAGATCAAACCGAGCGCGATGCGGAGTAGTGGTTGAGTCAGGTCGTAAGCTTACGCCGGCACTCGCCGGTGCAACGCGGCGCCCGCCCGGGGCAGGCTAAACCGGTGCGCGCCATTTACGAGCGCAACTGCTCGGTCGGCCGCACGGTCGCCATCCTGAGCGACAGCTGGGCGTTTCTCGTATTACGCGAATGCTATTTCGCCGCTACCCGCTTCGAGATATTTAAATCTGCGCTTGGAATTCCGCGCGCGACGTTGACTCAACGCTTGCGCATGCTCACCGCACAGGGCCTGCTGCGGCGCGTGCAATATTCCGAGCGCCCGAAACGCTTCGAGTATCGCCTTACCGCCGTCGGTCTCGACCTCTATCCGGTATTCATGGCGCTGCTCGCCTTCGGCGACAAATGGCTGAAGAAGACCGCCAAGCCGCCGATCTACCTCGTCCACAATCTCTGCGGCGAAGTCTGTCGGCCGATGGTGGCCTGCTCGCAATGCAAGGAGGAGGTCAATGTCAAAACCGTCATCTACCGCGATGGGCCGGGCGCCGGCGTCACGCCTGTCGTCGATGCCAAGCGCAACCGCCGGCCCTCCGATCCGACAGTGCTCGACCGCGGCCGGCCGAGCTCGGTCGCGCAGACGCTGAAGGTTATCGGCGACCGCTGGACCTTCATGGTGATCCGCGATGCCTTCTTCGGCATCCGCCGCTTCGACGACCTGCAGAACAAGCTCGGAATCGCGCCGAATATCCTGATCGACCGCCTCGACCGACTGGTGGCGGAAGGAATCTTCAAGCGCCGCAAATACCAGGACCTCCCGGAGCGCTACGAATATCCGCTTACCGAAAAGGGCAAGGACCTTTACGGCGCGTTGATCGCGATGCTGCGCTGGGGCGATGACTGGTTCGCGCATGGCGAAGTGCCGCTGATCCTCAACCACACCGATTGCGGCAAAGACTTCAACCCAGCGGTCGTCTGCGACCATTGCCGCAAGCCGCTCAAGGCCAAAGACATGAGCTACCGCCTCAACTACCGGCCGCGCCGCGACAGCCGGCCGCTCAAGCTCGGACGCCCGATCGCATTCGAGGAAAGCTGAACTGACCGCGGCAAGGGAAACTGATCGTGGTGTGACGTGATAAAGAAATGTGCTCGCCGGTTTGTGCAACTTCGCGCCGCTGCTACTATGATGCGTTCGTGCGAGGCAATTGCGACGCCGTCAAAATGCGCGGGGGATTGAGGCCGGCATGATTTATCAGCAGCTCATCAACGGCTTGATGCTCGGCGCGTCCTATTCGCTGGTGGCGATCGGCTACACGCTCATTTTCGGTGTGCTCAATCTGCTTTATTTCGCGCACGGCGAAGTATTCATGATCGGCGCGTTTGTTGGGCTCTATTTGGTGACGCTGGGCGGCGCCAACATCTATGTCGCCTTGCTGGGCGCCATGATCGCTTGCGCCGTGCTCGGCGTCATTGCGGTCTATGTGTCGGTCCGGCCGGTCAGCAAGGATCGCCCTTTGGCGCCGCTGATCAGCACGATCGGCCTTACCATCGTCATACAAAATTTGGCGATCTACATCTTCGGCGGCCAGCAGGTGGCGTTTCCGGACACCATCAAAGAACAACTTTATCACATCGGTCCCGTCACCATCAGTTCGGTACAAATTTTCATTTTGGCGGTCGCCATCGCGCTGATGGTGTTGCTGTGGCTTTTCATCGAGCGCACGAAAATGGGGCGGGCTATCCGGGCGACGGCCGAAAACCATGAAACGGCGGCGCTGCTCGGCGTCGATGTCAATCGCGTGGTGCTGGTAACTTTCATCATCGGATCGGGTATCGCCGGAGTCGCCGGCGTCCTCGATGGCATCAAGAACAGCGGCATCTCTCCATACATGGGCCTCGGCGCGGCGGTGAAAGGTCTCATCGTCATGTTGCTCGGCGGCCTTGGCAATGTGTTCGGTGCAATGGTCGCCGGTCTTTTGCTCGGCATGATCGAGATTTTGTCGTCCGCTTATATCGGTACCACTGAGCGCGATTTCTTTTCGTTCGCGATTCTCATTCTCATTCTCTTGTACAAGCCAACGGGCTTGTTCGGTACACGCACGACGGAAGAAAGGTAGCGCGGCCGATGCTCGGCGAAATGCTTGACGGATATACGCGGTCGCTGCTGATCTTCGCCGGCATCAACGCGATTGCCGCGTATAGTTTCTACGCGCCGTACAAGACCGGCCAGGTCTCGCTCGGCCAGGCCGGCTTCATGGCTGTCGGCGCTTATGCCTCCGCCGTTCTGACGCATAAATTCGGCATCCCGTTCGCAGCCGCAGTGGTATTCGGCGGCATACTTTCCGGCGTGATTGGAGTCGTCGTCGGCTTCCCGGCGCTGCGCATCAAGGGCATCTATTTGCTGCTGCTGACGCTCGGCTTTTCGGAAATCATTTCGGTGATTGCCCTGAGTTGGGACTACATCGGCGGCGCGCAGGGTTTCCGCGGCATTCCCTTCAATCAGTACACACTCGACTACGTCGTCGGCATTATCGTTGTCTTGATATTGCTTTTTGCCCGGATCGAGCGGTCGAGTCTCGGCCGCGCCATGGATTCAATTCATCAAGACGAGACCGCCGCCGAAGTGATGGGCATCGATGTGGTGCGCATCAAGCTTTTCGCCTTCGGGCTTGGCGCCGTCATCGCGGGCGTTGCCGGCGCGCTCTACGCCCATCAGGCGACCTATATCGACTCCAGCACTTTCAACATCATGGTCTCGGTCGAGATTTTGATGTTTGTCGTGGTTGGCGGGGGAAGCACCTACTGGGGACCGGTTTTTGGCGCCGCGGTTCTTAACGCCATACCGGAAGTTCTCAGGTCGCTGCGCGACTGGCTGGAAATCGTACCGGTCGCATGGACCAATTTCTATCCGATGAATCGCATCTACGATTCCCTCCATGATTTCTTGGATTTCGAGAATGCCAAGCGCCTCATCGCCTTCGGTTTGATTCTCATCTTGATGATGATCTTCAGACCGGACGGTTTGCTCACGCGTGATTCATTGCACCGGCTACGGTTCTGGCATCGGAAGGCTCGTCATGCGTGAGGCCGTCACCAGCAACATTTGTCTTACGATTGAGGGTTTGACCAAACGCTTCGGCGGCTTTTATGCGCTGAACGACCTCAACATGGAGGTGGCTCAGGGGCACATTCACGCGTTGATTGGTCCGAATGGCGCCGGCAAGACAACATTCTTCAATCTCTTGACCGGCGTCCTTTCCGCCGACAGTGGCAAGATCATCTTCGATGGCGAAGCGCTCGATGATGTCCGCCCGTCCAAGCGAACCCTAAGAGGGATCGCCCGCACCTTCCAGAACATCCGCCTGTTTCCGCATCTGACGGTCATCGAATCCGTGATGATCGGCGAACATTGCCGCGCTTACCCTTCGGTATGGAAAGCACTCAGCAAAGCGGTTTTCCAGCCTCCGTTCTGCGAGGCCTTAGAAGAACGCGAAATGCGCGCGCGCGCGATCGAATTGCTCGAATTCCTGGGACTTGCCGACAAGCGCGACGAGAAGGCATCCGATTTGCCTTATGGGGAACAGCGCAAACTGGAAATGGCGCGCGCGCTGGCTACGCAACCGAAGCTGCTGCTGCTCGACGAACCGGCAGCCGGCATGAACCCCCACGAGACGGAAGAACTCGACGACGTTATCACCCGCATCCGCGATCGTGGCATCACGATTATTCTCGTCGAACACGATATGCGGCTGGTCATGGAGATCTCCGACCGCATCACGGTGATCAATTTCGGAATTAAAATTGCCGAGGGACCGCCGGACAAAATCCAAAACGATCCGGTCGTGATCGAAGCTTACCTGGGCGAGGACGTACAGCTATGACGATGCTGGCGATTAACGGTCTGCGGTCCGGATACGGCAAGGTCGAGGTGCTCCACGACGTCGGCCTGACGATCGAACAGGGCCAAACTGTAACCTTGATCGGCTCGAACGGCGCTGGAAAGACGACGCTGCTGAAGACCATTTCCGGCCTGATCCGGCCGACGGCAGGAACGATCAAATTCGAGGGCAAAAGCATCATCCGCCGCCCGCCTCACAAGATCGTCGGTCTCGGCTTGTGCCAGGTACCCGAAGGCCGCGCCATCCTCAAGCGCATGACCGTAACGGAAAATCTGCTCATGGGCGCCTTCAACCGCAGCGATGCGGAAATTGGCAAGGATGTCAGCGCGGTTTTTGAACGTTTTCCGGCGTTGGCCGAACGGCGGGAGCAACTTGCGGGAACGCTGAGCGGCGGCGAGCAACAGATGCTGGCAATTGGCCGCGCACTCATGGCGCGGCCCAGGCTGCTCCTGTTGGATGAACCGTCGCTGGGACTCGCGCCAAAGTTCATCACGCGAATTTTTCTCACAATCCGCGAACTGCAAAAAGAAGGCAAAACGATCCTTCTGGTCGAACAGAATGCCCGCCACGCGTTGCAGGTCGCCGACCGCGGCTATGTCATGGAGCGAGGCCGGATCGTTCTGGCCGGATCGGGACAGGAGCTTCTGAAAATGCCTGAGGTTCGAAGCACATATCTTGGGCAGCACGCCGCGTGACGGCGTGAGGCAACGCGAAATAAACGCGATGGAGGTGCGATGGCCGAATATCCGTGATAACATTTATGTAATGCCACAAATACGCGTCGCTTAAAAACGCGGCGTAGTTGAGTTGTCCGTTCAAAACTCTCGGGAGGCACTAGCAATGAAAATTCCAAGCAATCTCGTGACATCGATGGCCGTCATGGCCATCGTGTTCGGCACGTCATCGATGTTCAACGCTGAAGCCGCCAAGTTGGCGGGACGTGACGTCAAGATTGGCTGCATGGCTCCGCTGACCGGCAAAGG
>Ga0307417_10000152_pt1 | contig 29603 bp, 25 predicted proteins | sample SalMarWE160210MG_2_FD_202514 | JGI IMG/M metagenome (GOLD analysis project Ga0307417, IMG submission 202514) | Salt marsh sediment microbial communities from the Plum Island Ecosystem LTER, Massachusetts, United States - WE1602-10 | ecosystem: Environmental > Aquatic > Marine > Intertidal zone... | reverse complement strand
GTAGAGGATGAAAAGACTTTACCAAAAATATTCTCACTCAAACAAAACTATCCAAATCCATTTAATCCTAGTACTATTATTAAATATTCAATTCCGAGTTATAGCTTAGTAAAGTTAAAGATTTATGACATACTAGGTAGAGAAATAAAAACTCTGGTAAATGAGGAAAAACAATCTGGAACCTTTACTGTTAATTTTAATGCAGGGGATTTAGCCTCAGGAGTTTATTTTTACCAATTACAGGCGGGAGATTTTGTACAGACAAAGAAATTAGTTTTAATGAAATAAATAATATTTTAATACAGAATTTATTAAAGCCGGATGAACTCCGGCTTTTAATTTTTAACGTTTAATTGTTTCAAAAACTTTTCCTGCTTTTCTCTCTCTTCCTGATGCTCTATGCAGCTGCAGTTCATCCTTTTATTTTCTTCAAGTCTGAAGATCGCTTCTTCCCTGGCGATATTCCAGAAGTCTTTGTTACCCAGGAAGGATATATTTCTGATATTTCATCGAGAAGAATTTTCGCTTATCCATAGTGTAATAATATAAAAAATTTACTTGCCCTTTATCCGGACTTTTCAGATTTTCCCTGCAAAAAGGTAGCCTTATATTCGGAAGATTCGGACTGGACCAGCCCACTAAAAAGATTATTGCAACTCTCGAAGATGCGGGAATAGCAATAAGTAATAAGATATTAAAGAATGAAAAGCTTCCCAAGCTGAACATTCCTCCTTCTGTGCCTATCATTACTGTCATAAATAAAATTGTAGATACACTAGATAACTTATAAATTAAGCGTGTGCAAACCTGTACGCGCTTTTTTTGTGTCTCCTAAAGATTTACATTATTAAATCTTTATAAGCTTTTGATTTAGTAACAATTAACTTGACAACTTTGACACTTTAAGGTATATTCATTTTCAGTTAGGTCAGTCGCAATTAGAAAACAGGACTTTCAGTATAAATACCTAACTTAAGTTCAAAAAGAGATGGGTTATGGGTCAGCAACAATTCCTATTTATTTTACTCGGGGTAATTGTTGTCGGTGTTTCTGTTGTCGTCGGTATCGCTTTGTTTAATGCACATTTAGAAAATGCTAACCGGGACGAAATAATATCGGATATGAATACCCTTGGTACAATGGCGCAGGCATATTTCAAGAAACCAGAAAACTCTGGTGGGGGAGGTGGTAGCTTTGTCGGCTGGGAATTACCTGCTTATTTTAAGAAGTATGAATCAGGAAAAATGAGTATTACAATACAAAAAAATAAGGATAGAATTAGGGTTACAACCACCGGCAGTGAAATAGGAAACGATGGTAAAACTAAAATAAAAATCAGAGTTTTTGTTTACTCAGACAATATTACACTCCAAACTTTGAATTAACCTATAGTTTTTTATAATTGATGGTAAATTTTTTATGAACGAATGTTTTGTACAGGTTAATTCTTTATTATTTTCTTACCAGATTAAAAGTGATAAATAAAACCTGGCTGCAAAACAAATAAACATAACCAGATTAATTCTCATTTTACTACCTGGTATATTAATTTTCTCCAAGAATAATGATTCACAAAATAAATATGTTCAATTCGAATCTCTTTCGCTTCAGAAAGGTGTTTCCTTAAATTTGACATCATATAGTATGCTTCAGGACAGCAGGGTGTGACTATTCAAAACTTCATCTGGCATAAAAATTATCACTTAAGTCAGAAACTTTCTTTCTTGTAAAGATTTTGTAGTAAGGGTAGGTTGTTACTGTTTTAAGAACTCTTAGTCACCTTTTTGTCATCAAGCTTCAGAATACTCCTGAAAATGAACAAAATGAAGGGTAGCAACGAGTCCCTGACTCTCCACAAGTGTTTATCTGAACAGTTTTAATAGGTTTATTCCATTTTATTTATGTGTAGTTTGAAATAGCTAATCACACAAACCTAGAATTAGCCTATAGGCAAACCATCGGTCCATATAGTGGTAGTGGCATTCCAATTATCAACTACAGCTTTAAAATCTGTTTTTGTATCCTGACCTAAAGTCTAAATGCGCCGATGTAAGAAAATTTATAAGGGACGAACTATTAAATGGAAAGAAGCCCGGAACAACAGGAAATAAAATGCAGCACGAAGTTTATGTTACAGTAACAGGACAGTTATTTTTTGATGCTCCGCATTTAAAAGGTAACCCCAGAGGTAAAAGAGGAATGAAGTCCTATACACCGTGGGAACTTCATCCTGTGTTCGCCATTAAGTTTGCGCCGAAGCCGAATAATTAGTGTTAGTTGGGAAAAGGTTAAATTAAAATTGCGCTTATATTTTATCTGAACAATATTGCCTAAGTGTTTGTATTTCACCTGGAAAGAGAAAAAATAGACTGATATGCGATCAGCAGGTCACCGGTTCGAGCCCGTTAGGATGCACAAAGAATGCAAAAAACAATTTAAAATAAATTACATTTTTGCATTTGCATTATAATTAGATTTATTTATCTTTGCAGGAAGAAAATGACAACAATAAAAACACATAGCGCACACCATCATTCAACCAGATACTTTGTTGCCGGTATGTGCTAGATATTTTTAAAATAAGAAATTAAATCTAACCCCGGCTTTACCGGGGTTTTTTGTTTTAAAGGAAAAACTATGAATAGGAACTTAAAAATTGCGATACAGAAAAAAGGGCGATTAACAGAAAGATCTCTTAACATGCTCAAGTTATGCGGAATTGATATAGAAAATCACTCAGAAAGATTAACCGAAACAGCAAGAAATTTTCCGCTTGAATTACTATTCCTGAGAGACGATGACATACCGGAATATGTTCAGGATGGCGTAGCTGACCTTGGTATAGTAGGGCTAAATGTATTGATAGAAAGTCAGTCAAAAGCAAAGTTAATTGAAAAGCTTGGGTTTGGAAGATGTTCAATTCTACTAGCTTATCCGGAAAGCAAACCAATCAGCAATATTAGTGACGTTAACAATAAAACAATTGCAACATCCTTCCCTTTCATACTCAATAAATTCCTGGATGAGAATAATCTTAATTCCAAAGTTATTGAGCTAAACGGATCGGTTGAAATAGCTCCGACCTTGGGGGTTGCTGATTTAATTTGCGATATCGTTTCTACAGGTAATACTTTAACAATGAATAAATTAAAAAAATCATTCAAGGTTTTTGACTCTGAAGCAGTACTGATTAGATCGGATGCTTCATACTTGAGTAATGAAAAAGAAAAGATACTTAATAACCTGGTCAGGAGAATAAACTCAGCAATTAGTGCAAAAGAGTCAAAATATCTTATGATGAATATTCCAAAAGATTCGCTGGAAAAAATAGTTAACATTATTCCTTCACTAAAGAGCCCAACAGTATTAAACCTGGCAGAAGAAAACATGCTGGCAATACACGCTGTTATACCATCAATAAAATTTTGGGAGATTGTCGATGAACTTAAATTCGCCGGTGCCTCCGGGATTTTACTTTTACCAATTGATAATATGATATTATGAAAACTTACTATTACGATAGATTAAACTCTGAAGAATTGCTTTCATTAACCAAAAGACCTGCAATAAATCTTGAAAAAGTTTTTGAGATCGTAAAGTCAATCATAGCAGATATAAAATTAACCGGCCTGAAATCAGCACTGAATTATGCCGAAAAATTCAATGAACCTGTAAATGATGAGATCGTTGCTACAGAAAAGGATTATAGACAGGCAGAAGAGAATTTGCCAACAGAAATTAAAGCAGCAATTGATAATGCTTATAAAAATATTTACAAATTTCACAAACAACAATTGCCCGCAAACTACTCAATTGAAACTCTCCCGGGTGTTAGCTGTTCACGCGAGTACAGAGCAATAGAAAAGGTGGGACTTTATGTCCCGGGCGGAAATGCTGTCTTACCATCGACAATACTGATGTTAGGAATCCCTGCACAAATAGCAGGATGTAAAAGAGTAATTACCTGTTCTCCGGTTAAAAGTAAAAAATTTAACAATGCTCTTTTATATGCGGCAAAGTTATGCGGTATAAAAGAATTATACAAAATTGGCGGAGCGCAAGCCATAGGGTTAATGGCCTATGGAGATAAAGCTGTACAGAAAGTAAACAAAATATTTGGGCCCGGGAATCAATATGTAACTGCAGCAAAATTGTTGGTCAGCATTGATCCTGATGGTTGCGCAATTGATATGCCGGCGGGACCAAGCGAGGTGCTTATTATAGGCGATAAAAATGCTAATGCATCTTTCATAGCGGCTGATCTTCTGGCTCAGGCTGAGCATGGTCCGGATTCACAAGTAATTTTTATAACCAATGATATTACCTGTTCAGAAAATGTTTTGTCGGAAATTAAAATACAAACTGAACTATTGCCAAGGAAAGAATTCATAAAAGAAGCATTAAAGAATTCTTTTATCTTAATTGTAAATGATTTGGAGGAGGCAATAAAATTCAGCAACGAATACGGGCCGGAACATTTGATCCTGAATATTAAACAGGCTGATAAATATATCAAGGAAATTACAAATGCAGGCTCAGTTTTTATCGGGCAATATTCTCCTGAAACCGTTGGTGACTACGCATCCGGTACAAATCATTCTCTACCGACTTCAGGATTTGCAAAATCTATTAGCGGCGTTACAGTTGAATCATTTATGAAATCTATTTCATTTCAAACGTTAACATTAGACGGACTTAAACAAATAGCTAATACCATCGAGACACTTGCAGAAACAGAAGGACTTCAGGCTCATAAAAATGCCGTCAGCATAAGATTGAGGTAGAAATGGATATAACAAAATTGATAAGAAAAAACATATTGAATTTAAAGCCTTACACGTCGGCCCGCGATCTGTATAATAACCCTAATTTTGTTTTGCTTGATGCAAATGAAAATAATTTCGGATCGACATTTGACGAGATTCCCGGTTTAGAACTAAATCGTTACCCTGATCCACGGCAGAATGAAATGAGAGAACTAATCGCAGATACTTTCGGACTTAAAAAGGAACAATTATTTTTTGGCGTTGGCTCAGATGAAATAATTGACCTGCTGATCAGAATTTTTTGTGAGCCAGGAAAAGATAGCGTTATAATTCCGGAGCCGACATTCGGAATGTATGAAGTTTTCTGTGATATTAATGATATTGAAACCAGGAGCATCTGCCTGAATGATGAATTTCAGTTGGATATTAAAGCAATTAAAAAATCATTCGACAAGAATACAAAAATCATTTTCCTCTGTTCACCTAACAACCCTACCGGAAATTTATTAAAGAGAGAAGATGTCCTTTCTCTTTGCAAAAGCATTAATTCTTTGGTTATTGTTGATGAAGCATACATCGAATTCACAGGTGATTTATCACTTGCAGAAGAAGTCAAAAATTATACAAACCTCGTTGTTCTCAGAACCTTTTCGAAAGCATGGGGGCTGGCTGGAATACGACTCGGTTATTCTGTAAGTGATCCTGAAATTACGGACTACTTATTCAAGGTAAAATCGCCCTGCAATATAAACACACTTACCAGATATGCAATAAAAAAAGCATTTCAAAATTCTGAGATAAAGAATGAATATGTAGCCGTAACAATTAAAGAAAGGGCAGAGTTAATAAATCAATTGGAAAGTCTTTCCGGAATTCTAAAGGTTTATCCTTCAGATGCCAATTTTCTACTGGTAAAGGTTGAAAATGCAAAAAAGCTTCAACAAAGTTTGGCCGAAAAAGGTATAATAGTAAGAGACAGAAGCAGTCAGTTAATGCTTGAAAACTGTGTAAGAATTTCAATAGGCACAAAAGAAGAGAATATTCAATTGCTACAGGCAATAAAAGAAATTGTATGAGAAGAAAAAAACAAAAAATTGTAATAGACAAAAGATTATTAGACCCTAATTCAAAACTTTCTTACGGTTTAATAAGTGGTATGAAAGAATTAGTAAGGCTGGGATATGAAATTCAGGTTAATGGAATAAATAAGAAAGAATTTTCTGAACTACGAAAAATCATCGAAATGGAAGGAATTAATTTAGTACCTAAACCAAGTAAAAGTCTTGCATACACAATAACAGTTTCCAGAGATGAGAAAAAATCAATTCAAATAAATTTAAGTGGTAAATACAAGAATCTTTCCGATGCGGTAAATGAGATAAAAAAAAGAATGCGCTCTGCTTACGTTGTTAGAATCACAAAAGAAACCGAGGTAAGAATTAAAGTTTCATTAGATGGAATAGGAAAATCAAAAATCAGCACTGGCATCAGATTCTTCGATCATATGCTTGAGCAAATCGCAAGACATTCAAATATAAACCTTGAAGCAGACATAAAAGGAGATTTATCCATCGACGAACATCACACTGTTGAGGATACAGGAATTTCTTTAGGTAGTGCGCTGTATAAAGCACTCGGCGACAAAAGAGGAATAAAACGATACGGGTTTTTCCTGCCGATGGACGATTCAGCAGCAATATGTGCAATTGATCTTGGAGGAAGGGCATACCTGAATTTCAACTGTAAATTCAACCGGGAAAAAGTAGGAGAGTTTCCCACTGAACTAACAGAGGAATTCTTCAGAGCCCTTTCAGCCGGATTGAAGGCAAACATTTATATTAAAGCAACGGGTAAAAACGATCACCACAAAACTGAAGCAATATTTAAAGCATTCGCAAAAGCATTAAATGAAGCGTGCAGACTTGATGAGAGAAGTGCCGGAATATTGCCGTCTACTAAAGGTGTTTTATGATTGCCATAATTGATTATGGTGCGGGCAATGTCGCGTCAGTCGCTAATGCACTTGAGTCATTAAAACAGGAATATATATTGACCGGGTCAGGAAACGCGATTGAACAAGCAGAAGGGGCAATATTCCCGGGACAGGGTGAAGCATCGTTTGCTATGAAGAGGTTAAGCGAAATGAATCTGATATATTTACTGAAAAATTATAAAAAACCATTATTAGGAATTTGTCTTGGAATGCAATTGCTTGCAGAAAAATCAATGGAAGGAAATACTAAATGTCTGGGAGTTATTGATGGTGTTATTGATAAGTTTAATAAGCAGGAAACAAAGGTTCCACACATGGGCTGGAATTCAATTGAGATAATTAAACCAGACACGCTTTTTAATGGGATAAAAAGCGGTGAATATTTCTATTACGCAAATTCATATTACCTTCCCGTAGTTAGTTCAACAACTTCTACCAGCGAGAATAAAATAATTTTTTCAGCATCACTGGAATGGAATAATTATTACGGAGTACAATTTCATCCGGAAAGGTCAGGTGAAGCCGGTTTAAAGTTATTAAGGAATTTTATTGGACTATGTTAATTATACCTGCTATAGACATATATAAAAACAAAACAGTACGACTCAAAAAAGGAAATTTCGAGGATATTACTTATTACAATTATTCTCCACTGGAGATCGCGAAAAGATTTAAAGAAATGGGACTTAATACAATACATATTGTTGATTTGGAAGGATCAAAGACGGGAAATTTTTCAATATTAAATATCGTTAGTAAGATTAAAGAAAAAACCGGACTTCAAATTGAATTTGGAGGTGGTGTCAGGGATTTAGAATCTGTTGATAAGCTTATCTCGGCGGGAGTTGATAATATAATTATTGGTTCACTCTCAATTAAAAATAGGAAAGAATTTGAATCGATTATTAATAAACATTCAAATGACAAAATAATAACTGCAATTGATGTGGAGGATGAAATAATAAGAATAAGCGGGTGGACTGAAGATACTAATATATCAGTATACGAACATATAACATACTGTACATCAATTGGAATTAAAAGGTTTCTATGCACTGACATTTCGAAAGACGGAATGCTTATGGGAACCAACATTGAACTCTATAAAAAAGTATTAAAAAAATTCCCACCTATTGAACTAATCGCGAGCGGCGGTATAAAGGGAATCGATGAAATAATGGAATTAAAAAAGGTAGGGTTATTCGGGGTCATTGTTGGTAAAGCTTTATATGAAGGAACAATAACCCTGAAGGAGCTGGCTGAAATTGCTGTGTAAAAGGATAATACCCTGTCTTGACGTGAAAGACGGACAAGTTGTAAAAGGCACTAACTTTGTAAATCTTGCTTATGCCGGTTCGCCTGTGGGACTGGCGGAAAGGTATTCAAACGAAGGCGCTGACGAACTTGTATTTCTTGACATCACAGCATCAAGAGAAAAAAGGAAAACTCTTTTGTCTCTTGTTGAAGATGTTGCAAGATCAACCCGTATACCATTCACAGTAGGAGGTGGTATTTCGGAAATAAAAGATATCGAGGCATTACTCAGAGCCGGAGCGGATAAGGTTTCATTGAATACTTCAATAGTAAAGAGTCCAAAGTTGATTACTGAAGTATCAAAACACTTTGGCAGCCAGGCTATTGTAGCAGCAATAGATATTAAAAAAAAAGGCAAAGGACATAAAGTATTTATTAAGGGCGGACGTGAAGAAACAAAATTAGAGGGATTGGAATGGTGCAGGCAAGTAACTGAACTTGGTGCAGGTGAAATCTTATTAACCTCAATGGATAAGGATGGAACGAAATCAGGTTATGAAGTGAATTTTCTCAAAGAAGTCACAGAATCTGTTTCTGTTCCCGTTATTGCATCCGGAGGTGCAGGCAAAATGGAAGATTTTCTGGAAGCTTTTGGAGATGCAAATGTTGATGCTTGTCTTGCAGCGAGCTTATTTCATTTTGATATTATTAAGATAAAAGAATTAAAGTGTTTTTTAGATCTTAATGGAATTCAGATTCGTATCTAGGAAAAATTATAAAGGTACGAAGTCATTTTAATTTTAGTAGAGGAAATAATGCTAACAGAACCAAATATAAATAAAATTGATTTCAGCAAATTAAACGGGTTAATCCCGGCTGTGATAATAGATTATAAAAACGGACAGGTGCTTATGGTGGGTTTTATGAACGAAGAAGCATTGCAAAAGACAATCGATTCAAAACTAGTTACCTTTTTCAGCAGAACAAGAAATCAATTTTGGACAAAAGGTGAAACATCCGGTAATTACATAAAACTTATAGATATAAAAACTGATTGTGACAATGATGCCATCCTGATTTATGGAGACCCAAATGGAAATACCTGCCACACCGGAAAGTACTCCTGTTTTGGTTTTGAGAATTCTCCTTCTATTAATTTCCTCAACACTTTATTTAGCCTAATTAAAAAAAGGAAGCTTGAACTTCCGGAAAACTCATATACTACAAGGCTCTTTAAGGAAGGATCCAACAGGATAATACAGAAAGTAGGCGAGGAAGCTGTTGAGACATTGATCGCAGCAAAAAACAGGGATAAAGATGAAATTATAAATGAGGTATCAGATCTGGTTTATCATTTGTTTGTGATGCTCGCTGATCAAGAGATAGAATTCTCAAGCGTCATACAAAACCTTGAGAGGAGGCACAACAAACAATGAAGGTTTATTATATCATATCCTGTCAAATAGGTGTCCATCCTTTAACAATTACGTAATAATAATTATAATTTATATGCTTTTTTTACCAGGTCGTATGCAAGGGCTTTGCTCAACACCTTTGCTTCATTCATAGTAACTATGTGTCTTGCGACCATTCCCGCTAAAAAGTTTGAATCTACTCTTCTGGATAAATCGTGCCTTGCAGGAATCGAAAGGAAAGCACGCGTGTCATCATTAAAACCAACTGTATTATAAATGCCTCCGGTTTCGGTAACTCTTTGTCTGAATCTCGTCATACCTTCAATGCTATCGTGAAACCACCAGGGCGGACCGAGCTTAAGTGCCGGATAATGACCCGCTAGAGGCGCAAGTTCCCTTGCGTATGTTGATTCATCTAACGTAAATAATATCACAGTGAGATTTGTATTATTCCCGAACTCATTTAAAAATTCATAAAGGTTATTTGTATACTCTGTCTGTAACGGAATATCAGCACCTTTATCCAGCCCGAACCTGTCAAATAATTCTTTGTTGTGGTTTCTCATCGAGCCGGGATGTATCTGCATTACTAATCCATCTTCGCAACTCATTCTTCCCATATCCATTAGCATGTTAGCTGTAAAAGCGTACCAATCCGGTTCACTCGCGTTTCCTTTAAAAGCCCCCTGAAAAATTGCTTCCGCCTCTCCGTCAGAAAGCTTATGTGCATAAGGACTTACAACTCCATGATCTGAAGCTACAGCGCCCATTTCCTTGAAAAATGCCCGCCTATTTTCGAGGGCTGTTATTAAATTTTTGTATGAGTTCACCTCTATACCGGATGCATTGCTTAATGCGTCAATTTCTTTCTTCCAATTTTTAGAAATAATATTTACTACTCCATCAGGGCGGAAGGTCGGTAACACTCTTCTTTTCCATCCGGATGATTTTATCTTTTTGTGATGATCAAGATTATCTGATGCGGCATCTGTTGTACTTAAAACTTCTATATTAAATTTTTCAAATAATGTTCTCGGCAGGAATTCTTTTGATTGTAATTTTTCCTGCATCTGGTCATATATTTTAATAGCGTTTTCGGAATTCAACTTTTCGTTTATTCCGAAAACTTCCACAAACTCATGTGCAAGCCAATTGCCGGTCGGAGTGCCGGCAAACAAATAAAAATTATCACCAAATATCTGCCAGATCTTCCTGTGATCTTTTTCAACTTCCGTCCCATCTACAGTGGGAATCCCCAATGCTTCAAGACTTATTCCCTGCGAATAAAGCATTCTATATATATAGTGATCAGGAATAATTATTAGCTCCGTTGGATCAGGAAAAGGTTCGTTGTTAGCAAGTATCCTTGGTTCAACATGCCCGTGCGGACTAATAATCGGCAGTCCTTTTACATTTGAATATAGCTCATAGGCTATATTCCGAACTTTTTCGTTCGGATCAAAAAAACGAAAATCATTAAGAATTGAGTTTTTCATAATAGTAAATTTTTATTATATGAGTTTAAATTTATTATTGTTTTAGTTTAATAGAATTAGCTTTTATAAGAAACCATTTAAATAGATTTTTAGCCGCTTTATAGTTTTCAAAACCCGCAAGTAATTTTCTGTTATCCATTATCTTAAATAAACCGACGAAGCTGTATCGCCACCTTTGCCTGTCCAATTTGTATGGAAAAATTCACCGCGTGGTTTATCAACTCTTTCATACTGATGAGCTCCGAAATAATCTCTTTGAGCCTGAAGTAAATTTGCCGGCAGTCTTTCTGTTCTGAATCCATCGTAATAATTAAGAGCAGTTGACATAGCAGGAATCCAAATACCGTTCATAACTGAAGCAGCAACAACTCTCCTCCAGGCTTCCTGCGAGCTTTCAACTTTTTCCTTAAAAAATGGATCCAGTAATAAGTTTGGTAATGAAGGATTTTTATCAAAAGCTTCTTTTATTTTTGAGAGGAAAGCGGAACGGATAATGCAACCTCCGCGCCACATTAAGGCTATTCCACCATTATTCAGATTCAATTTATATTCGTCAGCTGCTGTTTTCATAAGGACATATCCCTGCGTATATGAAATAATCTTTGAAGCAAATAACGCTTTCCTGATATCTTCTATAAAAGCTTTTTTATCTCCTTCAAATTTCGGCCTGGGACCGCTTAGAATTTTTGAAGCTTCCACCCTGTCATTCTTCATTGCAGAAAGACATCTTCCGTAAACAGCTTCCCCTATCAATGTCAAAGGAACTCCGAGTTCGAGCGATGCGATTCCGGTCCATTTTCCTGTTCCTTTCTGTCCCGCAGTATCAAGAATTTTATCTACCAAAGGTTTTCCATCATCATCTTTATGTGCAAGTATATCTGCAGTTATTTCAATCAGGTAACTATCTAATTCTCCCTTGTTCCATTCTTTAAATACTTCTTGCATTTCATCTGCATTCATACCAAGCAGACTCTTCATAATTAAATATGATTCACTGATTAATTGCATATCGCCGTACTCGATGCCATTATGAACCATTTTTACGAAATGCCCTGCACCGTTTTCCCCGACCCAATCGCAGCAGGGAGTACCGTTTTCAACCTTTGCAGCAATAGCCTGGAAGATAGGTTTAACAATCTGCCAGGCACCTGGTGAGCCACCTGGCATTATCGAAGGACCTTTAAGTGCACCTTCTTCGCCGCCCGAAACACCTGCACCGATAAACAATAATCCTTTTTCTTCAAGATATTTGGTTCTTCTTATTGAATCAGGAAAATGCGAATTGCCTCCGTCAATTATCAGATCACCTTTTTCAAGATGAGGAAGGACCAATTCGATAAAATCATCCACAGCTTTACCTGCTTTTACCATACACATTACTTTACGCGGCTTTTTCAAAGAACCAATAAACTCTTCTACCGAATGTGCACCTATAATATTTTTACCTTTTGCTCTTCCATTAATAAAGTGATCGACTTTTGATAATGTTCTGTTAAAAACCGCAACTGTGAATCCTTTACTTTCCATATTAAGAATTAAATTTTCGCCCATTACCGCAAGTCCCATTAAGCCAATATCTGCTTTGTCCATTTGTTCTCCATATTTTATGTTATACGCCTTTAAAACTATAAATTGATTTTATTTAAATCTTCCCCTGTACGCCCAAAGCCCCAGCGCTGGGTTCGAAATAAAAAATATTTCTTCTCCATCCGGCATTATATTAATTCCGTCAGTTAATTTTTCCGGGTTATACTTCTTCATTGTTTTTCCCAGATCCACATAATTATAATTTACTCTTTCAATTTCTTCCTTACTTATTTTGCCCGGGCAATAAATAATCTTAAATCTTCCTTCCGAAGAACCATGAATTAAATGAGCGGCTGCACTCAAATTATTTTTTAGTTCAGGTGATTCTTCAACTAACTTCAAAATTTCCGGCGTGGTTATATAACCATATTTCCTGATGAGGGTATCGATCGTTTTATCCTCTCCAAATTCCTTTAGCCCGGGAGCTAGAACTATTAGTTCACCGTCATCTGCTATAGCCATCCTCGTTCTATAAACTGATTTATTTCCTAGCCAAGTGCTTTTAAATTCGCTTGGATCAAGATAAACCACAACTTTTTTCAAAGGTTTTTCCAGCATTTCAAAATTCAATTTAAGCGATAAATCGGCTGCTTTCTGAAAAGTTTCAAAGTCATCGCCAACATATAAACCACAAACACCAAACTTTCCATTTTTATCTTTGCCCAAAACAGTAAGAATGTATACTATCGGTAAATGGTTTGCAAAATTTTCTGAAGCATAATTCAAAACTCTTCTGACAGGAGTGTCGGCACGGCCCATCATACGTTCCATTCCATAAACAGCCCCGAGGAAATGACTTTTATTAATTCCCTCTGTTCCTCCTGTGCCAACGAATATATTTTTATTGTAATTAGCCATACCCACAACTTCGTGTGGGACTACTTGTCCTACAGATAGTATAAGTTCGAAATTTCCGTTAACTAATAAATTATTTACCTGGGCCGGCCACGAGTAATCGAGTTTCCCTTCTGATACTTCAGAAATAAAATCCGCGGAAACTTCTCCAAGAGTTGTTATATCTGTTCTCCATTTATGAACCCTGAACAATTCTTTAGGAACTCCGCAGTACATTGTATCAAGTTGTTCGCTGGTCATTGGTGAGTGCGTACCAATAGAAGGCAAAATATCAGTAAGAGGCTTACCATAATATTTGTAAATAAATTTTGTGATTACCCCGGCATGTGAATGAAAGCGGGTAAAGTCGGGAGGAATTGCTAATACTTTTCTTCTCGTCCCCAATTTATCAAGTGCAGTAAAAATTCCTTCTTTTAATTCTTTTTCACTTAATACTGAGTTAGTATTTTCATTTATATAATAAAGCATTCAAGCTTCACACAACTTTTTTATAACAGGATGTTTCGTTCGAATTATTACCTCTGAATGCGGGCCGAAGCTCCACTTGCAAAAGCCTTGACTTCTTCTACGGTAGCCATTGTTGTATCCCCCGGGTAGGTTGTAAGTAAGGCGCCATGTGCCCAGCCTAATTTTACAGCATCTTCAGGAGATTCGCCAGATATTAATCCGTATATTAATCCGCTGGCAAATCCGTCGCCGCCTCCTACTCTGTCAAAGACATGCAGTTCAGATGTGGGAGCTGAATAAGTTTTACCATCTACCCAGGCAACTGCACTCCAACTGTGATGATTTGTTGAATGAACATCTCTAAGTGTTGTGGCAACTACTTTTACATTTGGATATTTACCAATTACTTTGTCAATCATTCCGAAAAATACTGCAGAATCCAGTTTCGATTTCGCTTTTATTTCAGGACCAGGAATTCCTAATCCTTTTTGAAGGTCTTCTTCATTCCCAACAAGTACATCTACATGTTTTACAATACGATCAATGACAGACACTGCCTTTTCTTCACCGCCCCAAATATTCCATAATTTTGCCCTGAAATTAAGATCAAAACTGGTCGTAGCTCCGGCATCTTTAGCTGCCTGCATAGCTTCAATAATCAATTCACCCGTGGTTTCAGATAAAGACGCAAAAATTCCTCCGCTATGAAACCAACTTACACCTTTGGCAAAGATTTCTTTCCAATTAAAATCACCAGGTTTGAGTAAAGCAGCTCCTTCATTAGCTCTGTTATAAAAAACTACCGGAGCGCGCAATCCAAATCCCTGATCGCTGTAGACTGTTGCCATATTAGGTCCGTTAACGCCATTGTGTTCAAACTTTTTAACAAAGGGTTTTACCCCCATAGCTTTGATGCGTTCTGCAACTAAATTACCTATAGGATAATTAACAATTGCCGTTGCAATTCCTGTATTCAACTGAAAACAGTCGGCAAGGTTTGCTGCAACATTAAATTCGCCTCCGCTTACGTGAATGCTGCATTGTGTTGCTTTTCTGAAAGGAATATTCCCCGGGTCTAACCGATGAACCATCGCACCGAGCGATAAGAAATCTAATTCACCATCTGACTTAATTTGTAAAGTATTTCCCATTATCATTCCGTTCCGTTAGAAGAATATTTTTTTAATATGACGATCGTACAAATTTTCTGTAATATTTTTAGCTATAATTTCTTCATTTTCCCGAAGCGATTCAGTGAATTCATTGCCTAACTCAGCGGCAACCTTATATCCAACATGTAATAGTTGTTTGAAATTAATATTATAATTTTCATTTTTCTAGTCGTGCCTTAAAGTAGAAGCATATTTTTCACCATTCCATTTGTTGACTTCTTCAGGAGAAGGCAATTGTTTTACATTGATATCAATTACCGTTTTATATGGTGCACACACTTCGTCAAATCTGTTGTATGCAATCTGGTAAATTCTCTTTGATATATCAAGCTCTCGGCTTCCTAATATGACAAAATTGATTAATTCCTTGAGCCAGATTATACTTGCATTATAAGTGTCCTGAAACAAACGTTTTATCATCAGTCCTGTTAGTTAATTTACTATAAATATTACTAATGTAATATAGACTTTAGTTTTAGATTATCTTACTGGATTAGGAGAAACTTTACCAAAGGAAGGAGAAATTATGAATCATAATATCTCAAAATGGTTGAAACTTTCTTGGATCTTACCGAATTTCGAAAACCTTATACAAATCTGTAAATAATCGATATTGATGGAAAATTATTAAAAAAAGCAGCCCGGAATAACCGGGCCGCCACTAAGAAGGAAGGAAAATTAGAAGTCTACTGCAACTGAAAATCTAACCGATCGGCCTAAAATCGGACGACCATTAGCTGAAGCTGGATTACGTGGATCACCTTCTGTTAAGCCGTGTGAGTTATTTAGGTTATCTCCACTGACATTAAAGGTTATTCCACTTCCTGTAGCAACAACCAATCCCAAATCTATTTTTGTAAATGAATCGAGTTGGTATACATTTGTTCTGTCGTTCCATCTTTTTCCGACATATCTGAATGCACCATAAAGCGAAGCTGTTAAATCATTACTCAAAACAAAATCATAGCTTGGTGCAAGGCGAAATTGAAAATCAGGTTGACGCCAGATTTTGTTTCCAACGATAGGGCCAGCAGATGCAGGAGCATCTGTAATCTCACCATTCTGATAGGTACCAACCGCATTCAGACTGAATCCTTCCACCTTTAATCCACCATCTACTTCAAAACCATATGTTCGTGTTTTTATAATCGCATTTGCTCTTGCTGATAAAACATCTCCATCAAACTGTTCTACTGTATTTAAGAATCCAGTGATGAATAGGCTATATTCTCCCTGATCAATTTTGACTCCTGCTTCATACTGATTGAATAAATTTGGATCTATTGTTCCATCAACATTAACTATATTACCATTTCCATCTTTGCTCACGGTACCGCTTTTTACGTTATAAGCATTACCTCTAACGTCGTCGAAATTAGGAAATAAGGAGCCTTTGGATGCACGTCCAAAAAGCCCAAGATTATTATCTATAGCATAATTAATAGCGCCGGTTGCAGCCCAATCGTGTCCATCCAGATGAGCAGTAAGATCTGACATTCCATCAGGGAATGTTCCGCCACCGTCTAAGGTATAGTCAAGATTAAAGAAGTCATAGCGTGCACCGTAATCTAATCTTATTTGAGGACTTACTTGCCATGAATCTCCCGCATAAATTGCAGACATTCTTGAGTCGCCTGCTTCATTAAGTGTATAACCAGCAGCACCAACTGGAGCTTCTTTTATAATACCGCCGTTCGCAACGTTCTGAACCGTAACATCATTACCAAGATTCCAGAAGTCAGTTGAAGTCCAGTAAGCCTGATATGCACCAATTGTAATTTTATGATTTTCTACTGTATTTGTTAAACTTATATCATTTGTAATAGATTCTAATTTCTTTAATACTACCCAGTATCCATATTTTTGCAGATAACCAGAAGTGACTGTTTTACCATCATTTGTATGTAATGCACTTACATTAAGCGATGACATCAGGCTAGCTGCAGTAAAAGGACTACCGTCCGGTACAAATCCTAAAGTATTTGCATCACCGTTTGTATAGGAAAGGTTATCACGAACTGCCCAACCTGCACCTAATTCATAATTAAAATTCAACCCGCTTACAAGCCCTTTCCATCCACGACCATCTGCAAAATCAAACTCAGTGCTGTCACCATTAATGCCTGTTCTCAATGATCTGTAGCGGGTAGCATTTCCTAGCTGAGCAAATGTTCCCTGATCATTTCCTGTTCCTAAAGCCATAGGCAATATCCACTGACCATGATCATTTGTGAGGCGTGCAAAAGCATTGATTACACCTTTGTCAAAAACTCTTGTTAAATCAACGGTAAATTGTCCACCTTTTTCAGCGTTAAACTGAGTGTTTCTTATACCAGGGGAAGTTCTGGCATAACCCCCTACCATATAATAAAACTTATCTCCAAGTGGACCACTTAATACAGCATCAAATCTCTGAGTACTATAATCCGAAGTTGTATACTTAACTCTACCCTTTGTTTGGTCTGTTCCCTGTTTTAGGTTAAAGTTTGTAGTTAAACCTGCTTCTCCGTTATTATAAACAGAGCTAGGTCCACCTCGCAGCGCTTCTGTAGATGCAACAGTCTCATCAATACGGAAGATACTACTTTGTTCAAAGAATGATAATGTTTCAGTACCGTAAATAGGAGCACCATTGATCGACATAGTTACAAAAGGCGCATCACCTGATGATGGCAAACCTCTTACGAAAATATTTGCACCCGCAACACCACCTGAGCTTTCAGACCAAACACCCGGAACCAGATCTAAAGCTGCAGCTGTACTTGGCGGTGACAACAGATCAAGAGCTTTCCCTGAAATAGTTGTGATTGCAAAACTAGCATCTTTCTTCTTTACTCCAACTCCACCAGGGGTACCTGTAATTACAACACTTTCCATATTTAGTACATCCTGTGCCAGAGAGAAGTTTTGTGTCGCCGTACCGCCGGTTGTTACCGTTATGTTCGCGCTGCTTTGTTTATAACCAATCACACTGGCACGCAAAGTGTAATTACCTGCCGGTACATTTGATATTACGAAATTACCATTAACATCCGCAGCAGCCCCCATAGTTGTACTTACAAGCACAACATTTGCGTATGGAATCGCTACCCCTTTTGTATCAGTAACATTACCTTTTACTGTTCCGTTCTGAGCGAATAGTGAAAAAGCCGGTATTAGCGTAACCAGGGCGATTACATAAATAAATCGGCTCAATTTTAAGTAATTTAATCTTAGCATACTATTCTCCTATTAATTAGTGAAATTATTTAGCAAGGATTTCTTTTTAATTTATATTGATAATTACCGCTTTTATAATAAGGTTTTATGGAGATTTACATTATTTATAGCACATTATTTGATAAACACAAATATCAGACCACACAAAAATATCGACCGTTTTTTGATTTTATATAAATATTCCATATTACGAGTATTGGCATTATTATATAAATAATAATAAAAATTATTATTTTAATAATGGCTGTGATATACCGTCTGAACTGAATAAACTTAGGGTGATTCTTGAATAAAAGGTTTAGAAAATTCTTCAACATCTCCAATTTTCCGCTATGGACAGTTATATTTATCATCGCCATTCTGATACTCTATTTCTACTTAAATGAACACGCCAGGTATGAAGCTGAAACTGAGCCTACGAAAATTTATTTAGCAGCTGATATTTCTTATGCCCACCAGCAAGTCATTGACGAATTTAACAAAGAATATAAAGGTAAAATAGAAGTAGTTACAATTGATCTACCTTTCAAGAAGTTTAGTACGAATGAAAGGAAAGAATTGCTTGCAAGAACACTAAGAAGCAATAGTGACAGAATAAATGTTTTCGCTGTTGACCAGATATGGGTTCCCCGGTTTGCCAAATGGTCTGCTCCAATTAAAAATTTCTTACCAAAGTTTGATAAAAATGATTTCCTGAATTATGCATTAACCTCCTGCTATTATAACAATAAACTGCTCGCCGTTCCCTTGAACATTGATGTTAATATGATGTATTACAGGCACGATCTTCTGGAAAAAACTCCGGGCTATGATAAACTAAAAACAACCCTGATAAATTCGATAACCTGGAAGCAATTTTTAATACTTTCTAAAAAATTTAATCCACATAAGAATCCTTTCTATATTTTCCCGGCAGATGACTATGAGGGATTGGTCGTAAGTTTTATGGACCTGATCTTATCCCAGGACAGAAATTATTTTAAACAATACAGATTTAACTTTAATACACCAATAGCAAAGAGGGCCCTTAAATTATTAGTTGATTTCGTTAACCTTTATCACATTTCCCCTAAAGCAGTTGTAAACTTTAATGAAGCATCGTCATATAAATATTTCATCGAAAACAATGGTGTGTTTTTATGGGGATGGCCGAGCTATGAAAAGGATAAAAAAAACCTATATAAATCAACTGTAAAAGATCGATTGCTTGTTAAAGCTGCTTTGCCTCATTTTGAAAATTCACCTCCCACAACAATTTTAGGAGGATGGAATATTATGGTGTCCAAGTATTCAAAGAAGAAAAATGAAATTTCCGAATTTCTGAAATTTATTATTAGCAAAAAAGCACAAGAGATGCTTTATGTAAATGGAGCTTATCTGCCAATATTAAATGTATTTTACAAAGATTCGGTTTATCTAAAAAAATATCCTGATCTTATATTCAAGAAAAAATTGCTGGAAACAGGAGTACACCGGCCATTCCTTGAAGACTATACCCGCATATCAGACATTGTTTCATACTATGCAAACAAAGCAATAAAAAAAGAAATTTCGGTAGACAGTGCCTTAAGAGAAACAACAGATATGATAAAATCAAATAAAATATTAATTAAATGATAAGCGATGACCGGAAACAAATTATTAAGTAAATTTAGAAAATATCGGTTTGAATTCCGGCATGTCACTGTTTTAATTATTGCATTAATATTTTTCCAGCTATTGCTTTCAGTAATTCAAAAATCGTCCTTGCATAATTTTCTTAATCAAACTCAAAAATGGTATCAACAGGATTCAGCTGAACGGATAGCCAATCTTACTACAACTTCACTTGAATTGTTACTGGAAAATACTATCTCAAAGGAGCCGCTTGCAGAAAGGGAAGAGAAAAAAATAATTCAATCCTTCAATATTATTTTAAGTCAACAGTCTCTTCAACAAAATGTACAGGAGATCTGTCTACTTTTCCCAAGGAAGAGTAGTGTTATAGCGATTGATGATGGAAAAAATCTTTATAATTTTCTCACAAACAAATTAGATACCCTACAAAGTACCAACCTTAAACATGAACATGCAATTGAATTTTATAATAAAAATATAAATTGGATAAAGGCAAATGAAAGGATTTACAGTAAACTTGAGGGCGAGCAAACCTTCAATATTTTAGTACCGTTTGTGCCGCATGGTGAATTCCTGGGGGTGTTGTATATGAAGGTAACACCTGATTTCTCTGCAATTACAAGGGAAATTGTCTCAAGTTATGACGAAGTATCCATCATATATTCAGCACTAATTTTAATTGGCTTATTGGCTATGTACTATATTTCATCACACACAGTTAAAGAAAGAAATAATGCCCAGCAGTTACTCTTCGAAGAAAGCCACAAACATATGAAAGAACAAATTATTCACGAAAAAGAATCTCAGTTTACAAAAAGGATCTATCACACCCATCATAAGGCTGAAAAAGTAATGGGATTTATAAAAGAAGATCTTAGAAATTTATCAAGCAATAGCATCGAGGATGTAAAAAAACGAGTTACCAAATATGCCAATTTTATTTCAAGGGTAATCTATGATATGAAATGGTTTGATCCGCCGGTAAATACAGTAAGAAATACTATGTTTAATACTGACCTTAATGAATTATTAAGATTTATTATTAATGATATTTTTCTTAGAATTTCCAGCAAAACCGATATGTTTGAATTCAAATTAGACCTTGATGAAAATCTGCCGTTCGTTAACATTAACGAATTCGTAGTTTGGGAGCTTTTCGAGCCACTTATTCAAAATAGCATAGATCACGCAGGTAAATCAAGGATAACAATATTTATCACAACTAAATATTATAAGGAACAAAAATATTCTGAAATAATTATATCCGATAACGGACAGGGAATAAACAATGAATTATTAGAGCAAGGTGAAAATAGAATAAAGAAAATATTCCTTGAAAATATTACAACCAAAGAGGGTAATAGCGAAAACAGAGGCTATGGATGTTTCATTGCATATCAGATTGCTAAAAAAAGATGCGGATGGAATATAGATGCGGAAAATATTCCCGATGGCGGTTGTCGTTTTATGATTAAAATTCCTAATTAACCTTAGAGGAAAAAATGGGAAACCAGGGAAAAATAAATATACTATTAATTGAAGATGAAGACTTTGATGTTAGGCGTGTTAAAAACACAATAAAGTTTTCAAAAGACAAAATATTAATTAAAAATGTAGTTTCTAACGGAAATTCCGCCATAGATCAGCTCAAAAAGAAAAAAGACGATTATGACATAGTTATTATGGATTTTCAAATAGCAGGCGGATTACGAGGCGAAGAACTGATAAAATCAATAAAAGAAATTGATCCGTCACTTCAAATAATTGTTATTACAAAAATGACGATCAATATCACAGATTTTGAATTTGCAAACAACCTTATGCAGGCCGGTGCCTTCTGGTACTGCACTAAATATCCCGGTGACATAGAAGACTACATTTATCAACCAACTGATTTCTTAATGAGTATTCTTAATGCTTATGAAAAGAAACAATTAGAAAAATTATCAAACAAATCAAACAGAAAGCTTTCTCAAAAGGTAAATGAAATATTGTTTCAAAAAAGATTGATCGGGGAATCGGAGCCTACAAAACATTTACTGCAACAAATTGAAAAATATTCCGACAGCGATGTTAGCATATTAATCAACGGCCCATCCGGAACAGGAAAAGAACTTGTGGCCTATAATATTCATTATAAAAGTAAAAGAAGCCTGGAAAATTTTGTCCCGATAAATTGCGGAAGCTTGCCTCAAGACCTTGTAGAAAGTGAGCTGTTCGGTTACGAAAAAGGCGCTTTTACAGGTGCAATTTCAAAAAAATCAGGTTTGTTTGAGATTGCCCACAATGGAACAATTTTCCTTGACGAAGTATCTGAACTTCCTCTATCTGCACAGGTAAAATTACTTAGGGTAATACAAAACGGCGAAATAGAAAAAATCGGCAGAACAGAAAGCATAAAGGTAAATGTGAGAATTATTGCTGCAACCAATCAAGATCTTGAATCTGAAGTGAGAGAAGGAAGGTTTAGGGAAGATCTATATTACCGTTTAAATGTTGTTCCGGTTTACATACTTCCACTTAATATGAGAAAAGCGGATATTCCCTCATTAGTAGAACATTTTCTAAATTTTTATTGCCTGGACATGAGCCGGAAAAAATCTACAATAAAACCCGAAGCAATGAAATTATTATCTAATTATGAATGGCCGGGTAATGTGAGAGAATTAAAAAATGTAATCCAGAGATTATTACTTAACAGCGCAGGTGACATTGATGAGTCAGATGTCAAGAGTTCACTTATCACAAGGGATGTTAGAAAAATTGAAAAGTTTGATAATACATATTTTTTTAATAGTGGAGATATTTTGCCCCTGAAAGAAATGGAAAGAAAATTCAGGGAAAAGTATTTTACATATGTCAGGGATTTTTCAGAATCAGATGCTGATGCTGCAAAAAAACTAGGATTAGCTCCTCCTAACTTTCACCGAATGTGCAAAGAGTTGGGGTTAAAATAGTCGCTACTTATTAAAGTGATAACAGTTGCAATTATCATTTTAATAATAATGTGCAACTGTAAAATCTTCAAATTAATATTATTTAATATAAAATCTATTGAAACGACGTGGTCTAATTTTTGAGATTACTTAATAAAGTATATCCACTTTTTTCATTGAGAAATTAATGTCCAAATTTAAAATAAAGCTTTCCCTCTATATTAATTATTTTGTTATAGGTTTAATGCTGAACAGCGTCGGCATTGTAATCCTCCAGGTAATTGTTCATTATCACGTAAGCGAAAGTGGGGCAAGTGTATTAGAAGCTTTTAAAGATCTATCAATCGCAATATTTTCATTTTTACTCGCGTCCTTTATTCCAAAGATTGGCTACAAAAAATCGATGCTCACAGCATTGGTTGTTGTTACTGTCGCTTCATTGGGAATGCGTTTCTTCGACAGTTTCCTGATGTCGAAAATACTATTTGCAGCGACAGGATTTAGTTTCGGGCTTATTAAAGTATCTGCATATTCTACTGTCGGGCTCATTACTGAAAATGCAGATGAACATGCCAGCGTTATGAGCATACTTGAAGGAATATTTCAGGTAGGCGTTCTTTCCGGCTACTGGATATTTGGATTTTTCATCGGTGATTCGGATCCGACATCAAAAGGTTGGTTAAATACTTACTGGGTGCTGGCAGGTTTATGTGTTTTTGCATTCCTTAATTTATTTTCAACAAAATTGGATGAAAAGGAAGTGCAAAAAGAAGAGGAAAAATTTTCGATCACACACGAGTTTGTGGAGATGCTTGCATTGATTCGTTTCCCTCTCGTGTTAATTTTTATACTCAGCGCCTTCGTTTATGTTTTAATTGAACAGAGCATTCAAACCTGGCTACCGACCTTTAACAAAAGTATTCTGCAAATGCCAAATGCGATAAGTGTTCAGATCGTCAGCATTTTTGCTGGTGCGATTGCTTTTGGAAGAATTGCAAGTGGATACTTTATTAAAAAGTTTTCCTGGATGAAGGTTCTCACTACCTGTATAATATTAGCGATGCTGCTCGTGGTTTTGGTTCTGCCTCTTACTAGCGGGATAAAGGCCGGATCAATTAACAACTGGACAGAAGTTCCTCCCGCCGGATTTATACTTCCCTTTATCGGGATGTTCCTGGGACCTATTTACCCGGCTTTAAATTCCACTATTTTAAGTGTTCTCCCAAAACACAGGCAAAGTGCTATGAGCGGTCTTATCGTAATTTTTTCCGCCCTTGGTGGTACTACCGGTTCATTAATTACCGGTTATATTTTTGGTCATTTTAGCGGACAGACTGCATTCTATTTTTCGCTTATTCCAATGGGGATTTTATTTGTAATATTGTTTATTTATCAAGGAGTACGGAGCAAGTTCCGCTTTGAGGAGTTTTAGAAATGAAACTACACAAAGAAGATTTTATTCAGGCCTCAGGAGATCTATTTGAGGTTATTCAATCAAGCAGCGTTTTCACAGATTCAAAAACTTTTGTAGATTCCATACCACGAAAAAAAAACAACGAGATAATTAAGGAATTTCAGCAATTAAGGGACAGTAACATTTTTAATCCTAAAGATTTTATATCGGAAAATTTTAGCATTCCTCAAGAAGAAAAAATAATTCTTGATCTTCCTTCAAACAGGAGTATGGAGGAACATATTGAATTATTATGGAAATTTCTCGAGAGACCGGCAGGTAAAAACGGAGATAAGCAATCTACTTTGATACCCCTGCCAAATCCTTATATTATTCCGGGTGGTAGATTCAGAGAGATATATTATTGGGATACTTATTTTACCATGCAGGGATTACTCGCCTGTGGTATGACTAACATAGTTGAAAACATGCTTAATAATTTTGTATATCTGATTGAGTACATAGGCCATATCCCAAACGGGAACAGGATTTATTATGTATCCAGATCACAACCTCCCTTTTTTGCTGCAATGGTTCACTCCGTCTCTGAATATAAAAATGATAGCAATTGGCAATTAAAATACCTGGACCCGATTGAATCGGAATATGAATATTGGATGAAAGGCGAAAACAAGAAATTAAAAGAGGGCGAAACTTCAGATAAAATAGTTGGAGTGGAAAACAATAAAGTTTTAAATAGATACTTTGATGCTGAAACCATCCCACGTGAAGAATCATATTCTGAAGATGTTGAGACCGCAAACAAGTTGAATAAAAATGAAAGAGGAAAATTCTACAGAAATATAAGAGCCGCTGCCGAGTCTGGCTGGGATTTTTCCAGCAGATGGTTCGAAGACGAAAGTTTACTTTCAAAATGTATTGCTTCTGAAATCATTCCGGTTGATCTTAATTGCCTGTTATACTTCTATGAAAAGAAATTATCCGAAATGTATTCTCTGAAACAAATGAAATCGCTAAGTGATAAATATTCGATAAAATCAATACAAAGAAGAGATCTGATTAACCGAATTTTCTGGAACAGGGATAAAAACTTCTATTTTGATTACAGCCTTAAAACTAAAAATACAACCAATACATTTTCGCTAGCAGCTTGCTACCCTCTCTTTTTCGAAATTGCAGATTCGGAAAAAGCCACTTCTGTTGCTAATCTTATTGAAAATAAATTCCTTAAACCCGGCGGGGTTATTACTACGTTAAACTATACCGGACAACAGTGGGACGCTCCGAACGGTTGGGCGCCTTTACAATATATTACAATTAAAGGATTAAGAAATTATGGCTTTAATAAACTTGCAAATGAAATAAAACACCGTTGGCTGGAATTAAATAAAAACGTCTTTGATAGGAGTAAAAAAATGTTTGAAAAATATAATGTTGAAGACATTTCTTTTTCAGCGGGTGGAGGTGAATACCCTTTACAGGATGGTTTTGGCTGGACCAATGGTGTTGCAATTGCCCTACTAAAGGAAGATAACTAAACAAAGTTTATTACTCACTGTTTTCTCAATTTAAAAAATAGTCCTACTTACCAAAGAGACTTCTCTTATTTTACTCTTAACTTAGATCAAGAACTTTGTTAAAAATTCACTTTAAATTAAATATGATTTTTTAAAAATGAATTCATCGCTTTAGTGTTGTTAATAAGTTAATTACAATTTAATTTATACATATCGAAAATATGTTAATATAAGCGGAGTTACCGATGAATAGTCTAAATTACCTTTCTAAATATAGAGACCAGATATACGCCCTGACGAGAATTGTTATCGGGGTATTGTTTATTAGCCACGGCATTCAAAAGGTCAGCTATTTGGCTGATGGAATGATAAATACAAGTAACATTTGGATGATTCTTGCGGCTATAATTGAAACTCTGGGCGGGTTATTTATAATAGTTGGATGGAAAGTCAAATTAGTGGCATTCATAGCAAGTGGCGAAATGGCAGTTGCTTATTTTAAAGCTCACGCGTTCAGGAGTTTCTGGCCGATTGATAACGGTGGAGAAAAAGCTGTTTTCTATTGTTTCGTTTTTCTGTTTATTGCAGCATACGGTTCGGGAATCTGGAGTCTTGACAATAAAAAATGAATAGCCGATCTTCTTAAGTAAGTTCCAAACATTTCCCTTAAATAAAATTACTTGTCAAAAAAACGGTAGAGATTGAAATTAACAATCCCTACTTTTATAATATATTTCTACAACTTATTTATACCATTATGATGACAACAAACTCTTTACCCGACAGACAGACAATGTACAATGCCCTGCTTTCCAGGGATTCTTCCTTTGAGGGAATTTTTTACGTTGGTGTTAAAACCACAGGAATTTTTTGCCGGCCTTCCTGCACAGCAAAAAAGCCTAAGCTGGAAAATGTTGATTTCTTTAACTCTGCTAAAAGTGCGATGCTTTACGGATACAGACCCTGCAAGCTTTGCCATCCGCTTGAAATAAAAGGAAAATTTCCTGAATGGATGAGTGCATTAATGAGCGAAATAGAAAAGAATCCGTCATTCAGGATTAAAGATTACGATTTGGCAAAAAGAGGAATCAGTCCGCATAAATTAAGACGATGGTTCAAAGATAATTTAGGTATGACTTTTCAGACTTACTTGAGAACCCTAAGAATCAGCCAGGCATTTGGAAGAATAAAAGAAGGAGATAAAGTGATTGAAGCAGCATTTTCATCAGATTATGATTCATTGAGCGGATTCAATGCAATCTTTAAAAAGACAACCGGTTTTACCCCAAATTCTAGTAAGAATAAAAATATCATTCAGGTTACAAGAATTCTTACTCCTCTTGGGCCTATGCTTGCAGGTGCAACAGAAAAAGGCATTTGCCTGCTTGAGTTTGTTGACAGAAAAATGATTGAAACACAATTAAAACGGATCAGAAAAATATTTAAAGCTGAATTAATCCCCGGTAAAAGCAAATACTTTAAAGAACTTAGCGAACAAATTGCAAATTATTTTGAAGGGAAGAGAAAAAAGTTCGATATACCTCTGGCAATTGACGGTACAAATTTCCAAATGATGGCGTGGAAAGCATTATTAAAGATCCCATACGGAAAAACCGTTTCGTACGAGCATCAGGCAAAAGTAATTGACAATCCCAAAGCAGTGAGAGCAGTTGCCAAAGCAAACGGAGATAACAGAATTTCAATCATTATTCCATGTCACAGAGTAATTGGAAAAGACGGAAGCCTAACCGGATATGGTGGAGGTATCTGGCGAAAACAATACCTTTTAGATCTTGAACAAAAGAAAAAAGCCGCCTGGATTTACAGGCGGCTTATGTAAAAAAGGATTATTATTTAAATTAGAATGCTATCCAGCTTGAAAGATAAAGAGAATTATTATCTGAAGCGTTTCTGCCAGCACCATCATAGTTAGTACCAGCACCGTTGAATTTAGAGTATGCTACATACTGGATGCCAAATTTAGTATTGTACCATGGGAGATAATCAAATTCCGCAATAAAGCCATTGCTATTAGGGGAGCCCATTGCACTACCTTCAACTGCTCCTGGCGCATAAAGTATTGCATCGCCATCACCTGAAAGCAGGAAATAACCCAGAGAAAAACCTACCTGCTGGTGCAGATAATAATTTCCAACTACCTTAAATGAATTAAGATTCAGACTGTTACTAGCTGAACCGCCAGCATCAAAAGTTCCATCAAGACTTCTTTTTTCATTTATATAAGTCGTGTGAACTGTAAGATCATTGCTGCCAAATGGTCTTTCATAATTCAGATCAAAACCAATATCTGTATATTTATCTGTTAAACCACTAACTCCGGCTGCATACATATTTGTTGACATACCAAAAGTTCCAAGTTCAACATATTGATCTTCAAATTGTTTTTGTATTGAAAATCTCCAGTAAGGTGCAAGAGATTTTATAATACCTGTTGAAGAATTATCCGGTGGATGAGCTCCGCCCTGTTGTGCCGATCTATACAAACTTACTTCACCATAAATAAGATTATTCCATAATCCATAGGCACCAAGACCTGCAACATTCTGGCCAAGACCGTCTTCTATTAAGGTTGCAGTCATTGGTGACACGGTTACAGCTGAAGATGCATAAGGATATCCCCAGGCAGGGGTACTGTTCCATACATCCTGAACTGTTGGATTATTATTTAAGGTGACACCATAAATCAAGCTTTTGTTGTCAAGCATAGTTTGGTTGGCATACCTTAAATCCATATTATCAATTCCAAAAGTTGCAGCTTGATCGTCATAAGTAATTTGAACAAATGCACCTATTTTGGGTGCAATCTGTCCACCCAGGAACAAACTTAGCTGCTGGGGAAGTGAAACTATATCATTTTGTGTTCCCGGTTCCGCATTAGTTTTATAAGTGTAAGAAGCCTGTATCATAGCAGAAAGTGGTGATATACTTAGCAGATTTAATTCCACATCGTCGCTGGTATCTCTGACCTGTACTGTTGCTATACCAACCATTGTATAGCCGTTCAATTTAAATAAGCGGCCAAAAGGTGTAAGTTCCGGAAATATAGTATGGCAAGAACTGCACGGTAAATTTGTTTGTCTTGCAAAACTTGGAATTGCCCAGCTCGTACTTGGAACTATAAATAGGATTATAAAAGTAATCGCTAATACGGGAATAAGTTTTAATTTATTAAACAACATTAGAAACCTCCTTTCCTTTGATTAGTTTTATTTTTTCTTGAATTCACGAATGTAATTGACTAATTCCCATCGCTGCTTATCCGATAGATTTGAACGCCAGGAAATCATAGCTGTTGGTGGAAATCCGGTGGTAATTTTCCAGAATATTGCACCGTCCGACTGTTTCTGAACTTCCTCCGAAGTTAAATTTGCAGGCTTTGGATTAAGCCCTGCTGATCCTGGACCATTTCCAACACCTGTTTCGCCGTGACAGGTAACACAATTTATCTGAAATAAACTTTTCCCTTTTTCTGTAGCTTCTTTGTTTCCGCTAAGCGGGTTCTTAAGCTTATCTGCCATTGCTGGCGCTACCCATTTCTTTCCCTGTGGTTGATAATATGACTGAGAGTTTTCATTATTTAATACTGGGTGCGAATTACTTACATCGATTGTAAATCCAAATAATAAGAATGAGGCAAGCAGTATATAAACTGTTTTTAAAGATCTTTGAAATTTCATTTTAAACTCCGGTTAAATCTTTCATTAAAAGAATAAATTAATCGAAACGATCACAAACAACTGGTAACAAAAATTTATTCGGAGAATTAAATCAGAAGTATGTCAAACCGGAGTGCTTTTTCGGTAGGTAATTTAGCTTGTGAAATTAATTGATTTATAAAATATTTTCTAACTGATTTATCTAAATCAGATTTAATAGAATAATCATCACTAACTG
>Ga0307417_10000151_pt1 | contig 29708 bp, 25 predicted proteins | sample SalMarWE160210MG_2_FD_202514 | JGI IMG/M metagenome (GOLD analysis project Ga0307417, IMG submission 202514) | Salt marsh sediment microbial communities from the Plum Island Ecosystem LTER, Massachusetts, United States - WE1602-10 | ecosystem: Environmental > Aquatic > Marine > Intertidal zone... | reverse complement strand
TCAATGGCATGCGGATGCTGAGGGGTTCGGCTCGCGACCTTTTTCTGCCGGAACCTGGCTCGGAGGAGTACAAACACCTGGCCCGCCGCATGGGTTACCGGAGAGGAAGCCCACTGGAACCCGCGGAACAGCTTCGCATCGATTTTGAGGCCCACACGGCTTCTGTCAGGGCTTTTGCTGAACACCATTTCGGACGGGAATCCATACCGGGACCCATGACAGGTACTGTGGCCGATCTCGTGCTTTCTTCGGGTGTCTCGAAGGAACTTCGGAAAAAAATCCTCTCCGGCGCCGGATTCCAGGACCCGGAAAAGGCCTATGTCAATCTCAGGGGCCTGGCAGGGAAAGGGAGCCGCCAGGAGACCTTTGCCAGGCTGGCCGTACTCGCCTTCGATATGCTCCTGCACCAGCCCGACCCCGACATGGCCTTGAATAACTGGGAGCGGTTCGCGAGGGTCTTGCCGAGCCCGGAATTCCATTTCGGGTTGATGCTGTCCCAGCCCCTGCGGCTGGAGATCCTCCTGGGGATTTTTTCCGGCAGCCGGTTTCTGACGGACACCCTGGTCCGAAACCCTGAATTCTTTGAATGGGTGACCATCCCCGAAATCCTGAGAAAGACGCGAAGAAAAGAGGAGATAGCCGGGGAGTTGCGAGAGGCGTCCGGAAATTCCCGGGACAAGCGGCAATGGCTCAACAGGCTCAGACGGCTGAGGCGCCGTGAGATCCTCCGTATCGGGACGAGGGATATCTGCCTGGGGGTCTCCACAAGGGAAGTGGTTCGGGAACTTTCCAGCGTGGCTGACGCCGTCGTCCATGTGGTTGTTGAAAGGATATGGGAGGAATTGGGAGAAGGGGACAGGGCCATCGAGAAAGAGGGGCTGGAGAGTGGATTCTGCGTCTTGGCCCTGGGCAAGTTGGGAGGCAATGAGTTGAACTACAGCTCCGACATTGATCTCCTGGGATTATGGCAATACCCGCCCGATCCCACTACCGGAGGCGCGGGCAGACCCTTCTACAAGGAACTCTATACCCAAGTCATGGAGAGACTCCGTTTGGACCTGTCATCCCATACAGAGGAAGGATATGCCTACCGTGTGGACTTGAGACTGAGGCCTTTCGGCCGATCCGGAGAACTGGTTCCCGAGTTTTCAACTCTGGAAAACTATTACCATTACGGGGCATCTCTCTGGGAGATCCAGGCTGCTCTGAAAATGAGGCCTGTCGCGGGAAACCTGCAATTGGGTTACCAGTTCCTGGAAAAAATTCGGCCCGTATTGATGAGCCCCAGACCGGGAAAGGAGATTGCCGCCTCCATCGAGCGTATGCGCCACATGTCCCTGAAGCGTTCCGCGGGCAGACTGGATTCGCCGATCAATGTTAAGAGCGGGATCGGAGGCCTGCGTGATGTGGAATTTCTCGTCCAGGGCCTGCAGCTCTTTCATTCTCCGGACCATCCCGCGCTGTTCCAGGGCAACACCCTGTTGGCCCTGGAGGCACTCTGTGAAGGCGGTTTCCTGCCGGAAACCGTTACCCTGGAGCTTAAGGAGGATTACCTTTTCCTCCGAAAAATAGAGCATTATCTGCAGATTATGGAGGATCTTCAGGTTCACGCGCTGCCGAAAGACGCGGGCGAAGTGGCCTCTCTGTCCAAACGGGTGCTGGGCCCCGGGGGCGACAATGAGGGCTTTATGGAGAAATTGAACAGTTGCACCCGACGGATTCGAACCCAGTATGAAACCTATCTCCTGAGCCACCTGGCCGCGGGCGACGCTCAGGGGGGAAGCGGGGAAACCGATGGAAGAAATTCAGTCTGAGACCTATGGAAAATACATCAAGGCCATCACCGATATCAGCCGGGCCATTACTTCGGATCTCTATCTCGAAGATATCCTTAAGCTTATTGTAATGGTCACCGCCAAAGTGACGGGTGTGGAGATCTGTTCCTTGTGGTTGGTTGATTCGAGTGCAAGCCCCGAAAGGATCCGGCTGAAAGCCACACAGGCCATTGACCCGGAATATGTGAAGGACCGCTCACTGACAAAGGAGGAGGGCGTCGTGGGTTTTGTGGCGACAAAAAATGAACCCCTCATCATCAAAGACGTCAACAAAGAGCCCCGGTTCAAGGAAAAGGAGATGGCCAAGAAACTGGGGCTGGTTTCCATGCTCGGTGTGCCACTCCAGGCCAAGGACGGAAAGGTTATCGGGGTTATCAATTGTTTTACATCAGAGCCCCACGCCTTTTCCCAGACCGAGATAAACATGCTTACGGCTGTCGCCAACCAGGCGGCGGTCGCTATCATGAACACGGAACTTATGGTGAAATCCAAGGTGATCCAGGAAGAACTGGAGACCCGGAAGTTGGTGGAGCGCGCCAAGGAGATCATCATGCAGCGGCTCCATGCCGGCGGCGAGGAGGCCTACCGTTGGATCCAGAAGAAAAGCATGGATTCCCGCAAGTCCATGCGCCAGGTTGCCGAGGCTATCCTCCTCTCTGAGGAATTGTAGAGAACTTTTTGCCTTGACTAATCATTCAGGTGTGATAGGATAATAACTAAATTGTTCGCACAATGGCGTGCGGAAGTTTTTTGTTAAACATGGGTTAAGACAAAGGCGTTTGTATCCATTTGCTGGTACAGACGTTTTTTTTTGCCCAGTCCTGTTCAAGGAACTCAGAAGCGTTTGCCAAAGAGAATCCAGGGTTAGACAGGGTGTCCCCCATATTTCCCGGAAAGGACCTGCATCAAAAATGACCAATAATCGGAAACCGGTTCTCGCCCTCTTCTACTGCCAGAACGTACCCGATGGCAGAAAACAGGAAAGACAGTCGCTGGAGAAGAAATATGGCGGATCCCTTCGCCTTTTCCCCATCCCATGCAGCGGAAGGCTGGACCCCATCCATCTGTTGAGGGCCCTGGAGGAATTTGCAGATGCCGCCTATGTCATCACCTGTCCCGAAGGGGCCTGCAGAAACTTTGAGGGAAACCGGAGGGCAGGGAAGAGGATGGAAAGGACTCGGGCCATTATCAGGAGCATCGGACTCGAACCCGAACGGGTGGGAATGGTTATGGGGTCCAGGGAGGCTCCAAAAGGCCTCCCCGAGCAGGTCGAGGTGTTGATGGAAAGCATTTTTAAGATGACTCCGTCCCCGGTGCACCATCAGGGATGTCAGCCTTGCCAATATGACGAAATTCCAGACGAGGAGAAAAACCAATGATCACAGCCGAACAAAAGCCCATTGATGAAATAAGGGAGATGATCGCCCCCTATAGGCGGATCCTGGTCGTGGGCTGCGGCTCCTGCGTGGCCGAATGTGCCGCAGGCGGTCAGAAGGAGACTGCCATGCTGGCCTCGACCCTGCGAATGGCCGCCAAGATGCACGGGGAAGAGGTCCTCATTGAGGAAATGACCCTGGATCGCCAGTGTGTCAAGGAATTCGTCCTGCTTCTGGACGATGTCATCGATACCTACGATGCCGTGCTTTCTCTGGGATGCGGGGCAGGCGTGCAATCGGTGGCTGACATGTACCCGGAAGTGCCCGTTATTCCCGGCCTGAACACGGAATTCATGGGGGAGACCAAAGACCAGGGCTACTGGACGGAGTCCTGCCTCGGTTGCGGGGACTGCATGCTCTACTATTTTGGTGGTGTTTGTCCCCTTGCCCGCTGTTCCAAACACCTGCTCAACGGACCGTGCGGCGGTTCCATGGATGGCCGGTGTGAAGTGGACCCCGATATACCCTGCGCCTGGCAATTGATCATAGACCGCCTGGAAAAGTTGGGGGCGCTTGAGCGGCTGGAGATGATATACCCGCCAAAGGACTGGTCATTGAAGCAGGGGAGGGGCCCCCGAAAGATCATAAGGGAGGATCAGCAAAAGTGAAAGACGCGAGCCGGTTAAAAAGAGTTCTCGAAGCAGGGGAGTTTGCCGTAACCGCTGAATGCGGACCGCCGAAAGGGGCGGACCCGGACGTCGTTCTCCAAAAGGCGGAAAAGCTGAAAGGGTACGTGGACGCCGTGAATGTCACTGATAACCAGACGGCCATTGTCCGGATGTCCAGTCTTGCCGCATGTGCCCTCTTAAAGGGCGCCGGGCTGGACCCCGTACTGCAGATGGTGGTGAGGGACCGAAATCGTATCGCACTTCAATCCGACATCCTCGGGGCCTCGGCCCTGGGCATCCGGAATGTCCTGTGCCTCTCAGGAGATCACCAGTGTTTCGGAAATCAACCCCAGGCGGCCGGGGTCTTTGATCTCGATTCCATCCAGTTTGTTGAGGTGGTGAGAAACATGAGGGACGGCGGAGTCATCCTGGGCGGCGAGACCCTGGCCGTCCCACCCGATCTGTTTATCGGTGCGGCAGCCAATCCCTTTGGAGATCCCTTAGCCTTTAGGGCCGTCAGGCTTGGAAAAAAAATACGGGCCGGGGCCGATTTTATCCAGACCCAGTGTATCTACAACCTCGAGCGGTTTGAGGCCTGGCTGGCCATGGCCAGGGATCGTGGATTCACGGAAAGGGCCTGCATCCTGGGCGGGGTGACACCTCTAAAGTCTCCGGGAATGGCCAGATATATGAAAAACAAGGTCTCCGGAATGGATATTCCCGACGCGCTGATCAAGAGGATGGAGGGGGTGCCCAAGGAGAAACAAAGAGACGAGGGCATCAAGATCTGTGTGGAGACCATAGAGCGGTTAAGAGACATTTCCGATGTCAGGGGAGTCCACATTATGGCCATTGAATGGGAAGAAGCCGTTGCGGACATCGTGGAGGGTGCGGGCCTGTTTCCGAGACCCGACACCGATCAGGCATAGGGGGAAGGTCACATGCCGGCAAAATATGTTATAGACACGAGGCCCGTCCCTCACCGCTTTGAGCCTGTTACCAAGTCCGGCGTTATCGCCTGGGAGGAGGGGTGTCTCAAGTGTGCCGTGTGCGTAAAAACACGCTGTATCTACAATGTCTACGCCCATCGGGGTCTTCACCCCCGTCAGATGATTGATTCCATAGACAACGAGTGTATGAACTGCTTCAGGTGTATCCAGAGTTGCCCGAAGGAACTCATTCACAAATCCATAAGCCCGGAATTCAAGGAGTTAGGAGACGAATACTGGTCACCCAACATCATCGCCAGGCTCTGGTATCAGGCGGAGACGGGGAAGATTCCCGTTTCAGGTGCTGGGTATCCGGGACCCTTCAGCGGCGCAGGGTTTGACTCCATGTGGACGGACATGTCCGAGATCGTCAGGCCCACCAGGGATGGGATCCATGGAAGAGAGTATATCAGTACGGCAGTGGACATTGGCAGAAAGCCCGTGTGTCTCTCCGTGGACGAGGAAGGTCGATGGCGCGGAGAGGGTATCCGGATCATGGACATCCCCCTTCCCATCATCATGAAAGTGCCCTCCTTTGGATCCATCACGGACGAGACAGTGAAAGGCTGGGGAGCAGCGGCAGAACGGTTGGGAACCCTGCTGGCGCTCCCGAAGGACAGATTAGGGCCGGAAATGAACGGTCTTTCGAGATCCCTCATTCCTTTTCTGGATGACGGTATGGGGCGGGTCGGCGACCTGAGCGGGGATTTCCCCTTCGTGGAATGCACCGCAACCGATTCCACGCCTGACCTCTCCGCCATCAACCGGAAGATACGTCGCGACGCCATGATGATCGTCCGACTCCCCCTCACAAAGGGTATCGAGGAGAGGGCCATGGAACAGGTAAAGGCCGGCGCTTTCGTGCTTCATATTGCGGGAAGCATGAAAGGCACCTATTTGGACGATGATACGCTGACCCTCAAGGAGGGGATCCTGGCGGTACACCGAAGACTGGTGGATGCCAATCTTCGGGAGCGCGTCACTGTCCTGGCCAGCGGCGGTCTGGCCATGGCGGAGCACGTGGCAAAGGCCATGATCTGCGGCGCTGATGCCGTGTACGTTGATTTTCCCCTATTGATCGCCCTGGAATGCCGCATGTGTCGACGGTGTACCAAGGGGCTTCCCTGTCCGGTAAGCATAGAAGAGGCCCCCCGGGATTGGGTGGCGCTTCGCACCATCAATCTCCTCGGTGCGTGGCACAATCAACTCCTTGAGGTCATGGGGGCCATGGGCATCAGGGACGCGCGCCGCATTCGCGGTGAGGTGGGCCGGGCCATGTTTTTTGAAGACCTGGACGAGAATACATTCGGGACCCTGGGAGAGCTGAAGGAGGGATATGAGCTTGAGTAGCATGAACGATGACAAATTTCCGGAAGTAAGGGAAACACCCTCCCGATTCAAAAACCCCATTGGGAAGTACCGGCTGCACAGGACCCCTGATTGTACTGCTTGTGGAAAGTGTGTTGAGATATGCCGGCACGGGGTTCATGTGGCCAAACGGGGCATGGTCCTTATCAAGAACGCCTACCGCTGCATGGGGCCAGATTGTCCTGATCCGTGTCACAAGGCCTGCCCGGAAAAGGCCCTTTCCCTGAAGCGGAACCAGGACTTCGATGCCCTGGGCGATTTCCGTTGGACGGCGGACCTCCTGGCAAGCAACTGGCATATGGCCGAGTTTGGCCGGGTGCCGGCCGCCGGACTTGAGTACAGGACCGGGAATTCCGGCGGGGGATTTGACAAGTTGCGCATGGTTCTGCCCAAGGCCGAACCCGGGTCGGCTCCGGAGACAAATCATCAAGAGGTGGACTTGTCCCTGGATCTGAACAGGCGGAATGACGGGGCTCATCGTGTCAGAATCCGATTGCCCTTTTATGGTGGAGGAATGTCCTACGGTTCCGTCAGCATCCACACCATACTCAGCCGTGTTCGGGCGGCCAAGGCCCTGGGAACGTTCTGCTGCACCGGCGAAGGGGGATTCCCCGATGAACTGGAACCCTACAGCGATCACATGATTACCCAGGTGGCGACAGGGCTCTTCGGGGTAAGGGAAGAGACCATTCAACGTGTGAAAATCGTCGAGTTCAAATACGCCCAAGGAGCAAAGCCCGGACTTGGCGGTCATTTGCTGGGCGACAAGGTCACACCCAGTGTGGCACGCATGCGCGAAGCCGTGGTGGGATACCCCCTGTTTTCGCCTTTTCCTTTCCACAGTGTCTACTCGGTAGAAGACCACAAGAAGCATGTGGACTGGATCAAGGCAATGAACCCGAAGGCCCTGGTGTCCGTAAAGGTTTCAACGCCCACGGACGTGGACATGGTGGCCGTGGGCAGCTACTATGCGGGCGCCCATATCATTCACCTGGACGGCAGCTATGGAGGCACTGGAGCTGCTCCGGAAATCGCCAAGAAAAACATCGCCATGCCCATTGAATATGCCGTTCCCAAGGTCCACCGTTTTCTTCGGGAAGAAGGGGTCAGGGACAAGATAACGGTGATCGCGAGCGGGGGCCTCAGGACACCACATGACATCGCCAAGATCATAGCCCTGGGCGCCGACGGGGTCTGCATCGGCACGGCGGACCTGGTGGCGCTGGAGTGCGTCAGGTGTCACAACTGTGAGAGTGGCAGGGGCTGCGCTCGCGGTATTGCCACAACCGATCCGGAACTGGAAGGCCAGGTGGATCAGGATTGGGGGAGCCAGCGTATCATCAACATGTATCTGGCCTGGACCAAAGAGCTGACGCGCCTTTTGAAGAGGCTGGGGATGAAGAGTGTCCAGGATCTGGTGGGCAGGACCGATTGCCTGATCCACCTGGACTATATGAAAACAAAATTCTGAGGCGTAGGGCTTAGGGTTTTCTTGATGAAAACTTGTTGTGTTGGTCCTGTTATCCTGTCCGGAAATTTTAGTGAAGAAAACAGCGGGTTTCAGTTATGAATCAGATCGAGAGTGTTCGCAGAATGATAGCTTCCCGAAGGGAAATGGTGGAGGATTTGCCCTCCAGACTCCGTTATGAAACCGAGGCGGAAGGGGGCTGCGGCGTTACCGGGTTTGCCTGCAGCATCCCTGTGAGGGGCAAGCACATCTACGAGCCCTCCAGGCAGATGCACAACCGGGGCAACGGCCGCGGCGGCGGCATCGCGGCCATGGGGTTCGATCACCAGGCCATGGGCGTCTCCCGGGAAGTCCTGGATGAGGACTACCTGCTCCACATCGCCGTGCTGGAAGAAGGGGTAAAGGACGAACTCGAAGACCGCTTCATCACCCCCCATTTCCGCGTGGACTATTCTGGAAAACTTGCTCACATAGATGACTATCGTGATATTCCGGATCTGGATGTCAAGCCTCCCGAAGTGTGGCGCTTCATGGTCCGCGTCAGACCTGAAGTCCTTAGGGCCTTTGTTGAAAAAAATGGGCTGGAAGCACTGACTGACCGGCAGGCCGAAGACGAGTTTGTCTATCAAAACAGCTTCAGGTTGAACAAGACCTACTATGACGCGGCGGGCAAACAGCGCGCCTTTGTGTTGTCCCACGGCCGGAATTTCTTTATTTTGAAGATCGTGGGATACGCGGAAAAGGTGGTCCAGTATTATGAACTGGACGATTTCAAGGCCCATGTCTGGATAGCCCACCAGCGTTATCCCACCAAGGGACGCGTGTGGCACCCGGGCGGGGCCCACCCTTTTATCGGCCTCAATGAGGCCCTGGTCCACAACGGAGATTTCGCCAACTACCACTCGGTGACCGAATACCTGAAACAGAGCCATATCTATCCCCAGTTCCTGACCGACACGGAGGTGTCCGCTCTCCTGTTCGACCTTTACAGTCGCACCTACGGGTATCCCCTTGAGCATGTTATCGAGGCCCTGGCACCCACCATGGAGCGTGATTTTGATTTGCTGCCGGCGGAGAAACAGATGGTTTATCGCGCTATCCAGGCCACGCACATCCACGGGTCCCCTGACGGGCCGTGGTTTTTTATCGTGGCAAGAAACGATACAGAGAACGACCGGCTGCAACTCATCGGTATCACGGACACGGCCATGTTGAGGCCCCAGGTCTTTGCCCTCCATGAAGGGGAGGTGCAGGTGGGCCTCGTCTGTTCTGAGAAACAGGCCATTGATGCCACACTGAAGAGCCTGTCCGAAGAAGACCCCAGCGTGGGAACCGTGGCGGATCGCTACTGGAACGCCAGGGGAGGAAGCCACACGGACGGCGGTGCCTTTGTCTTCAACCTGGATCGCAAGGGAGTGAAAGGTGTCGAGCGGCGTCTCACCTGCGTGGACAAGTTCAGTCGTGAAATCCGTATCCCGGAGGACCGGGCGGCCTATGTTCCCGGGCGGGTCTACGAGGCGGTCGGAGACATGGGGGAAATACACGCCGGCCTTTCAAGCGCTCTGGAGGCCGGGAAGACGTCTCTGTGTTTTGGCTGCCTCATGGGCGTCATGGAAGAGCCTGGATACGGAGCCTTGCTCAAGAGCCTCAAATGGTTGAAGCATGCCGCCGCCGGTGACGAAAAACAGCTTCCAGCGGCGCTAGAGATCCTCACCGTGCTCCTGGACCGGCGCTACCCGACCAAGGACAAGAAGCGCAGGTCCGTTCTGCAACTGGTCAACCAGGCTGTGCATTCCATGCTCCGGGGAATCCCTGGTATAGGGGGGAAGAAAAACGGGGCTGCCCATCGTCTGATAGACTGGGAGACCAGAGACGGTCTCAGGGCCCCTGTTGGCCTGGAAAAGGTCCTGGTCATCGATGCGGACCTCTTCCCTCCCGAGGGCGATGACTGCGACAGCCGCCTCATGGTCGATGCCTACGGCCTCGGGTGGAAGCAGTTTATCGTGTTCGGCCTGCGCGGCCAGCGATTTCACGGGTGCGGCTTCGGACCCGACTCCGGCGGCGTGAAAATTGATCTCTACGGCAGTTCCGGTGACTACCTGGGTTCGGGCATCGACGGCCTCACCATTGTGGTCCATGGCAATGCACAGGATCAGCTTGGACAGATCATGAAGTCGGGGAAGATGGTCGTCTATGGCGATGCCGGGCAGACGTTCATGTACGGGGCCAAGGGGGGCGAAGTCTACGTGATGGGAAATGCGGCCGGCCGGCCCCTCATCAATGGCGTGGGGAGGCCCCGCGTGGTCATCAACGGAACGTGCCTGGACTACCTGGCCGAGTCCTTCATGGCGGGAGATCCTTTCAACGGGGGCGGATTTGTGGTCCTCAACGGCCTGGAATTTGACGACGAGGGCCGTCTGCGTCCTCAATCAACACCCTATCCCGGCTCCAACCTCTTCTCGCTGGCCTCGGGCGGGGCCATCTATGTGAGAGACCCGCAGCACCTGGTGGACGTCCAACAGCTCAACGCCGGCGAGATTGTGCCGCTCCAGGAAGCGGACTGGAAGCTCATCCTTCCCCACCTGGAGGAAAACGAAAGGCTCTTCGGAATTTCCGTCAAGAATGACCTCCTGAAGGTCGATGACAAAGTAATGAGCCCGCTCGCGGTCTACCGGAAGGTCAGACCGGCCCAGGCGCATGAGGTGGACCGGGACGGTCTGGAAGAGTGGGGGAAATAGACGACGTTATCGCGTTTTCTTCGAGAGACGAAAGGGATCAATCATGAAAAAGATCTGGCTTTGCTTCCTGCTATTCCTTTTTGTTCTGGCTGTTTTCGGCTGTTCCCGGGAAAAGACCGAGAAACCTGAGGTCCTCGCACACATCAACGGCTATGATCTCACGCTCGACGAATTCAAGAACCAGCTCACGTCAGAAATTGAAATGGACAAGGATTTTAAGTTGACCCGCGAGGCCAAGCAGGCGTTCTTGAATGAACTCATCAAGAAGGAAATCCTCATACAGGAGGCCAAGCGGTTGAAACTGGATACCAGGGAGGCCTTCAGGCGCGCCATCGAAAGGTACTGGGAATCAACGCTTATAAGGGATTTGCTGGAAATGAAGGGCAGGGAAATCTCCGGAAAGACCTATGTGACGGAAGAAGAAATCCAGTCCCGCTACAAGGCCATGAAGGCTTCTGACGGGTCCCTTCCGCCCCTCGGAGAGATGAGAAAAGAAATCACCCGGAAGCTGAAAGAGGAAAAAAAGTCGAAGTTCCTTGAAGACTGGATCAACCATCTCAAGCAGAAGGCAAAGATAAAAATTGACGAGCGTTTGCTTTGAAAGGTCTCAATAAGGAGAGGGCAATGTCTCAAGACACCGGCGTTCGCAAGAGAAAGCGGGTTTTTGTAAAAAAAGGCTTCCAATTCAGGTTTATCCTGAGATTTTGTTTGGTCATTCTGGGCGGGGTCGTTATCTCCACAGGATTGCTTTTTTTCCTCTCTCAGGACTCCCTGACCTCCTCGTTCAACCATTCCCGCCTCGTCATCAGGAGCACCAGCTTCGCCATCCTTCCCGCGGTGATCTATACCAACCTCATCATCCTGGGGCTGATCACCCTGGCGACGATCTTTGTTACCCTTATCGTTTCTCACAAGATAGCCGGCCCCATGTTTCGTTTCGAAAAAGAAATCTCGGAGATCGGGGAGGGGAACCTGAGTAAGAAAATCTGTCTCAGGAAGGAAGACCAGATGGTGGAGATGGCAGGGTGCCTCAACCGGATGGTAGATCACTTGCATGGTAAAGTACGCGAAATTCGAGATGGAATCGTTCAGGCCAGGGAAGCGGCGGTCAATGGGAATGCATCCGAAGCGACGGTCGTACAATTGAGGAAGGTCGAGAGGCTCATCGAGGACGGCTTCACGCTGTGAGAGGTGGAATAGGCGGCTTTATAGCCGCAGATTGTAGCTCATGGCTGACAGTTCATAGAAAAGAGACAATTCTAAGCGAGCCATGGGACATGACTGCATGAAGGAGTTGATGAAGGAGATCACGAGATTAGACGGAGAAGTGAAAAGCATCTGTTTTGTCATTCGAATCCGATCAGGCCTGAAGCTGTCAGCGTAAATTCAGGCTTTCCATTTTGTGAAACGCGACCCGATTTGGCCGGATATCCTGTCAAAAAAACCATCTGGATTCTCGTATTTCTCACCTGCCTCTTGTCCCTCCCGGCCGCCAGTGCCTGGGCGGAAGAGCCCACCGGGAAAGATTGGCAGGTCATTGAAACCAGACACACGACGATCCGTTTTTTGTCCCCCAAAGACCTGAGGGTTTTCGACAGCAAGCTGAACTATTCTGTGGGAAACGGCGGATTCTTGGGCTTTTTCTCTCCTTCACGGAATGGGAAGGGCCTGACCGACACAACCGCGGAAAAAGTGGATGCCATATACAAAAGAGCCCAGGAAATTCTGGATATGAAGAAGGGCATGAGAAAGGTCGTCATCAATGTCTATCCTGACACCAGGGAGTTGCAGGCGGCCTTTACCCGGATCTATCAGCGCCCGTGCCGGATTCGTGCCTGGTACAGGTATCTGAACAATACCATCTATGTGAACGCCGGGGATCTCAACGAGGGCATGCTTGCCCACGAAATGGCCCACTCCATTATCGACGACTACATGACGGTTCGTCCCCCCCGGGCCACGGCGGAAATCCTGGCCAGATATGTGGATCAGCATCTGGAGGAATAGGGTGATCATGACCTTCAACCGGTACGGAAACCTCGCGATCCATAGGACCGGAAACCCCAACTTCAACCCCGTCATCTGCCTGCTCGTTCTTGCGGTCTTCGTGCTGCCCGCGTGCTCCATCCAGTCTTTCCAGATAAAGCGGGCCGAAGCCCTGTACAAAAGGGGCCAGGTATTGGAGGCGGGGGGGCGGTTGGAAGAGGCCCTCTCAAAATTCAACGATTCCATGGCCCTGGCCGAAAAGGCGGGATTCAGGCCGGGCGTAGCAAACAATCTCAATGAAATCGCCATCATTTACACTTCCGGAGGTGAATATGAAAAGGCGAGGGCATTGCTCGTCAAGGCCCTTCACATCTACCGGGAGATGAAGTGGAACACGGAAGTATCCAAGACCCTGAACAACATCGCCCTGACCTATTTGAAGGAACTGAGATTCGATGAGGCGATCAAGGCCTACGGGGATTTGCTGGCATGGGATCACCAGACAGGGAACCGGCTGGGCAGGCTTATTACCCTGAACAACATGGGTTTCATATACGACCACTATCTGGGGGATGCGGAAAAAGCGCGCAAGAGCTATGAAGGGGCGCTTCGGATTGCCAGGGAACTGGGAGAGCCGAAGTATGTCACGATGCTCGAGGAAAAGCTGAAGGAGTAAGGCATGCCATAGCGCGCTTGGCGCTTCAAATTTGATGGAATCGTAAAAGGTCCGGAGTTCAGGAGGAGACCCTGACACTCTTTTTCAGACGCTTTCTAAACACGCCGAAGGAGATGGACGTTCATTTGGGGTTTTAGGACAGCCCATAGAGAGCGCCGAGGGTTCCGGAGGCGTAAACCCCAAATAGCAGTCCATGTCGGGGTTGGATGCCGAGTGCACTATGAGAAAGCGTCCGAAAAAGACCCTCAGGTTCCCGTCCCATTCGTTGCTCATAGGTTGCCGTTTGTTCCATACGTCAGCTTTTCAAGAAGCCATCAATACTTGAATGCGACACCGATGCTGCAGTTGTTGATGGTGTAGTCGTACCGGTAGACCCTCTCGTCGTCATAGTTGGAGCTGGCCTTGGTGTGCTCCCAGAGCCCCACGAGGTTCCAGTGTGAGGAAAGCTCGTAACTCAGGCGAAAACTGATGGTCTGCTCAATGTCTCTTTCCAGGTCGGGCTTGTAGGACCCATTTGCAAACGTGGCCTTTCTGTCCGTAAACCGGGTCTTTTGAAAGGCATAGGCCGCGCTGGCGGTCAAGGGAAACAAGGGAAACGTAAAAGAAATATTGGGTGAAATCCGATACATGGCGTAGTTATAGTAGTCCGACGTGAATTTATCGTCCGTAATGATGATGGTCTCCATGCCGTCATAGTAATTCTGGTTGCTCCGGTTCAGGCCGCCCCTCAGATCCAGGCCCAGCTTCAGGCCGCCTCCCACGTCCAGGGTGTGCCACAGGTTGAGGTCCAGGGTGTACAGGTAGTCTTTCTGACCCTCGGATGTGAGAATGCCGTCCGAGCTCACCACTTTCTTGTCATCAAGGTTCTTTTGAAGGAGCGCGTATTGCGTCTCAAAGGAAAACCCGAGCGATTTTACCATGCTGTATCCGCCCTTGACCAGGACGCCATGATAGTCCTTTTCGTTTTTTTCCACGTTGAGCCCGCTCTGGAGGTCAAGGCCTGTGAGCGAAAGAAGAGAGGCGTAATTGGGATACCTTCTCTTATAATACTGGGCCGTGAGATTGATGGTTCCTTCCTTTACAAAGACCTCCCGCATATCGAACTCCAGCGCCCCCCCGACATCGCGGTAGTTGTAGAGACCGTCATCCCAATCAGCCGCATCGATATCCTTGTTGAAGGTGTAGGTCGTGAAAACCGACGGGGTGAGGGAATAGCGGGCCCTCGGACCGAAGTCCTTCCTGAACATGGGCTGGATCGTGTGTGCCTGGAATTCCGACCGTTCACGCGGCCCCACCCCGTCGGAATAGAAATCCCGCTTTTTGGAGTAATGTCCGTCGTACATCAGGATAAAGAACGTTCGGTCATTGAATTTATAGGTAGGGGCAAGGAGGGCGTCGGCGCTGCCGCCACCCACGGTCCCGGCGTTGTTCAGGCGCGAGAGGGTAAAAAATGCATCGCCGTTGGCGATGAAGAGGAAATTGTCCCACATCTTTTCACCGAGCGATGGCTCTCCCGGGGGCAGTTCTTCGTTCAGAACTTCCTTTGTGGTCTTTTCTGCCGCATGACCGGGTACAGCCATCAGGAATGAGCAAAAAATCACGGCAAGTGCCGTAAGAAGAAGTCTCTTTCCCGATACCTCGAAAAATTTCATTCCGTCCTCCTCAGGGGTTTTTCAGCCGGCAGGGTTGGCGATGTTGCGAACAGCTATCACGAGCCGCGTGAAAAATCAAGCAGGAACTCAAGAATGCCGGGGCACGGCCGTGAGGCCGTGCCCCGGACAGGTGACGTTCAGAGGCTCCGATCCGAGAAGCGGTTAATCCACTGAATTCTGGCTGTTCTTCCAGAGCATCCGCGACATGGGAATATAGACGACATCGATCGGTTTTTGAAAGAATTGGCTATCCTGATCAATGGCGATTTCCAGGTTGTTATATCCGATCTGGGGTGCCCCGGACCACGAGACCTCGTTTACCCGCAAGGCGTCCCACATGTCCTTGGGAACCTCATTCCCAGACACATCCACGGCGTTGTTGTCGCCATAATCGTCAGCCTTGTAAAACGCGACATTGATTTTGGAATCGCCGAATCCGTAGGCAAAGCCATTGGGTTGGGCGATTATGCCGTAGCTGCCGGGAACGGTGGCATCCGTGCTGTAGGTGTATTGTTGCAGGCCTGCTGGCAGGGAATAGAGGCTCAGGTTCTCGCTGCTGATGGGTTGGATCCAGGGGTTATCGATCGTGGTGAATGACCTGGCTTCCTTCAGGTAATCGCCTGAAGGGTTCGTGAACTTGACGTACATATTGTCAAGTCTCGGGGCCCAGTCTAACGTCCGGACGCGCCTTGTTGTATTATCCTCCGAATAGCTGGTCGCCAGCCATTGATTCCATGGGAGATTTCTCAAGTCGCCTGTGTAGCCTGTAGCGAAGGAGGTCGTAAAATCCATGGTGGAAAGGCCGGCCAGGTTCCCGGCGTCCTGTCCGCGCAGCGCGACGTTGAGTACCTGGACCGTCTTGTTGTCCGGTCTGAGGATATACTGCTGGGCCCGCACCCAGTTGCCGTTGTGGTCCTTCGTGACCCGGCCCGACTGAGCGTCGGCCTGCTGGGCGAAAAGGGCGTCCCGTGCACGTATGTCGCCGCACTGGAGCTGGTTCTTGAGGTTTTCCACCTCGATCCTCAGCTTGTCCGCGTCCCTTGCCATTTCAATGATCTTCTCGTTCACCCGGTCTTCTTCCACCTGCACGGCATAGGCCAGAAGGCCGTTGCCGTTGATCTTGTTCGGGGTATCATCCGGGTTGGCAAGTGAGTCGCCGAAAAGTCGGGGCGGCCCCCATTCGCTGTTCCGCCCGACGGTCTGGAGCCCGTACCGGTAATAGTAGTTGGAGTTGTCTTTGTCTCCCCAGAGAATGGGCCAGTTTTCTATTCCGGGAAATTGGGCATTTGGAACAGGGGTGTCCCAGAAATAGACACCGGGTACAAATTTCCCCCCATCCACCCTGGTCAGGAGGTCCGGGTCCCTGAGGTTGATAATGGCCCTATCCAGGCTTGTCTGCTGTCCGTCCAGGCCGAGGGAATCCACCACCATCTTGCGCGTCCCGGCGGTTACCGTGTACTTGTTGTCGCCGTCGGGCCTGAAGATGAGGAAATGGTCGGCAAGATCGAAATTCGTATTGAGGTCGCTTGAGCCTTCATCCGATGTATCAGGAGGAAACATCTGAAAGATGGACAAATAATCCTGGGTGTCGCCATAGATCCCCTGACCGGATTGCTCCGAAAGATCCACAGAGGCCCTGCCGCGCACCAGGCCCGGCCCGGGCTGGTTTAGACTGCCGTCCCCCGGCACCAGGCCGACAAAGGCTTTGTATACCACGTAGGGCAGTTCCACATCACCGTAACTGAAGAGGATCCAGTCGCTTTTCCGGCTGTCAGGGTTCATGTAGAGGGTTGCCGAAAACGGAGCCGTGGGCGCAGCCGTTCCCGTATTATAGGCATACCTGAAGAAGTCCTGGGTACCGGTCACCCCGGGAGGATCAAAGACCTGTTCGACCGAAGAGGATGAAACTCCCCCGTTGGATTCAGCAGAAGGGCTCTGATCATGGGAGATGATCCAGAGGGGGGCGATAAAGGGCGGATAGGTGACCCAACTGGAGATGTCTTCCGGTCCGGAACCGGTGTAGTTCAAGGGATCATCCGACGTGAAGAGGGTTCCATTGGATGCAACTTTCGCCTCATCCGGCAGGGTGTAGAGTTTCCCGTAATAAATGAAGATGCCGGTCTCCGTGGGCGGGTCCTTATGGTGGTCCCTGTTGTCGTAGAGATCTCGTCCGCTCAGCAGCAGATTCCTGTTGGATTCATACGCCTCCGGACCGCAGAAGCCTTCCGGCAGCTTATCGATGTTCTCGATCATGGCAAAAAGGATTGGTTGATACGGGCTGTCATCTGCCAGTTGATCGATGAGCCTGTTGAGAATTTCCTTCGCGGCCTTGTTCAGGGCAAGTTCGGAGGTCTCGGCCTCTACCCTGAGACCCTTCTTGCCAATCTGCCCCAATACTTTCTTCAGGCCCGAAGCCCTCTTGAAATCGTCCGGGATCTGCGTCTTGTTCTCCTGCTTCAGGTAGGTGACGAGGCAGTCCACCCGCTCTTCCACCACGTCGGAGCCGAATATCATCCGGCTGGGCGGTACGGCCCCCTGGGCGAGGGGAATCGCAAAAAGGGGTGCGGCGAGAAAAAAGAAGAGGGAGAAAAGAAGGGGTTTGGCGTTGAAATGCATCATTATTTTTCTCCTTTGTGATTTCGTGTTCCGATGGATCCATCCACAACGGGTTTCGGATCGCGGCATCCCCTTACTATAGCAACTTCAAGGCCAAGTATCGTGAAAGAAGAAAGAATCAACTTTTCATTGAAATATAAAATAGTTACCCGACAGGTCAAGAGGAATTTCACGAAAGCTGCGGAAAATCCTCAACGGGAAATATAAAAATAAATGGCCATTAGTGGTGGTGAATTACGCATTTCCTTCAGCCCATACGTGTCTCTTCTCGCCACGAAATCGCTTATTTCATAACGCACATGGTGCATAAAATCAAGAAGACAATTATGGCTCAAAATCCGCGACCTGGCGGTCGCGATGGTAGATACGTTCTTTGTTTGTTTTGTCCCTTATCCCATATCCCGATACGTACATCCCATATCACAAAACGCACATGGCATTTCCATCGAAGCGGGCCTCGAATTTGGGTCTCCATGCTTTACTTTTTTTTCTTACTCCATTATGTTTGCTTCCATGAAATCCAGTAAGACCATGAAAATATATGATGTGGCCGTCGTGGGCAGCGGACCCGGCGGCGCCACTGCGGCGAGATGCCTGGCGCAAGAGGGGTTCAGCGTCATCCTCTTTGAAAAGGAGGAACTCCCGCGGGAAAAGGTCTGCGCCGGCGGGATCATCCCGAGGGTGGTGGCCGAATTGCCCGACGAGGCAAAACAGACCATCGAGAGGAACTGCTACGCGGCGGAAGTGACTGAGCGGGCAGGCGGGGTCCATTTCCTGGTTCGAAGAGATGAACCTGTCGTGTCCACGACCATGCGGAACCGCTTCGATTTCGCTCTGGTGAATGCGGCCGAAAAAGAGGGCGTTCACATCGCGTCAGGCTGCAGGGTGCAAGAACTCGAAACCCGACATGAATCGCTGGTCATCCGGACGAGCAAGGGAGCGTTTCGATGTCGTTTTCTTGTCGGTGCTGACGGCGCACTGAGCACCGTCGCCCGGAAGGCTGGATTTCCCGGGCACAGTTATCTTGCCCCCACCCTGGAGGCCGAAGTCCGGGTGAAACCTTTGCTGTTTAGCAGGTTTCAATCCGCCGTTCGTTTCGATTTCGGTGTCGTTCCCAGGGGGTACGGGTGGGTCTTCCCGAAAAAAGACCACCTTTCCATCGGCTTGGGACAGATGAGAAAGGGGAGGATAGACCTGGAAGAGATCCTTGAAAAGTACCTTTTTTATCTCGGGATAACAAGGAATGCGGAGGTCAGCAAAAGGGGTTTCGTCATTCCTATCATACCCCGTGGCGACGGCTTTGTAAAAAACCGGTCTATCCTCGTTGGGGACGCCGCCGGTCTGGTGGATCCCCTGACAGGTGAAGGGATCTCGCTGGCCATTCGAAGTGCAAGACTGGCAGCCAAGGCCTTGGCAAAAGGGCGGCTTATCCCCAACCTGGTGAAAAAGTACTATGAAGACGATCTTAGAAAGGAAATCCTGCTCGACCTTAAATGGGGAAGGTATATCTCCGGACTGGCATACGATCACCTGAAGTTCAGGTCGCTTCTTTTTCGCTTCTGCGGCCAGCGGATCTGTGAGGCGATGACGGATATCATCTTCGGCCGCAAGACCTACCGGTCGGTCCTGAAGAATCCTCTGACATATCTCAAGATGTGCCTGTCGTTGCGGAAGGTTTGAGGCGCGACCTGGCGGTGAAAAAGGACGTCCGGTAAGGGGACACAAATAGTACTCAACTGACGGACCAAAAAGAAAGGAGGAGGTTGATCATGAAGAAATGGGTTTTGCTGTTTGCGGGTTTGTTACTGGTTTTCGGGGTCAACGCTTACGCGGCGGATCAGAGCGGGGATACTATCCTTGGGAAATGGCTGACGGAGAATGGGAAGTCCCTTGTGAACGTCTATTCCTGCGGGGATGCCTACTGCGGTAGGATCGTGTGGCTCAAGGTGCCCCTGAATAAGGAAGGGAAGGAAAAAGTGGATGACAAGAATCCAGAGGAGTCCAAGCGGAGCGTGAAAATTGTGGGTCTTGAAATCCTCAAGGGCTTGCAGTTCAAAGGCCCGAACAAGTGGGAAGGCGGCAAAATCTATGATCCTGACAAGGGTAAGACCTACAAGTGCAAGGCCTGGATGGAAGGGGAAAACCTGAAGTTCAGGGGCTATATAGGTTTTTCCCTGCTGGGAAGGACCACCACCTGGACAAGGAAGTGATCACGGAGAATTGGAATCTCTCGCGGAGTCGCAGAGGAAAAAGTTGATTTGTGTTGAAAATTCATAATGTTGCACGTCGCGATCTCCGCAAGGGAAAGCCTTTAGGGTATGGACAATGGAACTGGAGGATGGTAAGATAAACTCCCTTCCCGTGAAAGGACTGAGTGCGGAGATCCAGAGGGCGTTTGGGAGAACCGATATGGAAGAAATCAAATCAGACTACGACCCAGCAGGCCTTATGGCGTCCGTTGACCGGTTTTACGCCGCAAGGATACTCGTGCTGGGCGATGTCATTATGGATGAGTATATCTGGGGCAAGGTGTCCAGGATCTCGCCGGAGGCCCCGGTGCCCGTGGTGGCCGTCAATCGGGAAACCAAGATGCTCGGCGGGGCCGCAAACGTGATCCTCAATATGGCCACCCTCGGAGCGCGACCTGTCTTGTGCGGGGTGATAGGAGACGATGCTACGGGCAAAGAGCTGCTCGGCGAAATTGAAAAGGCCGGCCTGGTCTCGGGAGGCCTCATCGTCGAGCCCGGGAGGCCCACGAGCATCAAGACGCGGGTGGTTGCGCAAAACCAGCAGGTGGTTCGCTTCGACCGGGAGAGCAGAGGAAAGATTCAAGGTGAAACAACGGATAAGATCCTGGATTTCGTGAAAAATAACCTGTCTTCCATTGATGCCGTTGTGGTCTCGGATTATGGAAAAGGGGTCGTGTCCAACGAGGTGATGAAAGGCCTCGTACAGTTGACCCAATCATGGAAAGGCATTGTGGCGGTGGATCCCAAGATCGGAAATTTTCAGCACTATAGCGGCGTGGATGTGATCACCCCCAACCATCATGAGGCAGGCACTTATTGCGGTTTTGAGATTGAGGGCGAGGAGACCCTGTTGAAGGCCGGCCGTCGAATGCTTGAAAAACTGGAATGCAGGGCCGTCCTGATTACCCAGGGACAATCGGGCATGACCCTCTTTGAGAGGGAGGGGGAGGTCCATCACATCCCCACGGTGGCCAGAAAGGTGTATGATGTCACTGGTGCCGGTGATACGGTCATAGGTACCCTGTGCCTGGGATTGGTCTCAGGTCTGGATATGAGATCCTCGGCCCTTATTTCCAATTTCGCGGCCGGCATTGTGGTAGGTGAAATAGGGACCTCCACCGTGAAGGCGGAGGACCTGAAGAGGGCGATAGGGGATGGGCGACCTAGCGGTCGCGATGTGTGATATGAAATGTGAAGCACACGATGTAGCATAGAGGTAACGCCCCATGAGCCATCCCCGTGAACCGGAGCCCGTGAAACTCATACTCAGTCTTTTTTCTCCGGAAAAGGACCTGGTGGAGACTGTGGTGGATGAACTGTCCGAAGCATTCGGTCCCGTGGACTGGATCAGCAAGGCATGTTTTTTCGATCGCACAAGGTACTACGAGAGGGAAATGGGTTGGCCGCTCCACCGGCGTTTTGTCTCTTTTGAAAGGCTGGTGCCCCCGGAAGATATCGTCGATATCAAACTCCGGACCAATGAATGTGAACAGAAGTATCTTGCGGGGAAGACCAGAAGGATCAACATCGATCCGGGCTACATTTCCGCCGAGAGACTGATCCTGGCAACGGGCAAAAATTATGTGCACCGCATCTATCTTTCCCGAGGTATCTATGCCGATTTGACCCTTGTGTTTCATCAAGGAAAGTTCGGGCTCCTGCCATGGACCTACAGAGACTATGCCGAACCATGGATCCGTGAAGAATTCAGAAAGGTCCGGGAAACCTATATGGAGCAAAGAAGGGAGAAAAAAGCACTTGATCAATAGCATGACTGCTTACGGCAGGGCGGACCATGATTTCGAGGGCTCGTTGCTGTTGGCCGAGATCCGTTCGGTCAACAACCGGTACCGTGATATCATTCTCAGAATACCGCGGAATTTCCAGGCCATGGAAGAAGACCTGAAGAGGCTGGTCGCCTCCAGGGTCAGGCGGGGCCGCATAGAGGTGACCATTCAGATGGAGGGCAATGGCGACAATCCGCCCTATGAACTTGAGCTGAACGAGCCGCTCGTCGATTCCTATGTCAGGATTATTGAGCAGCTCAAGGAGAGATTGGGGGTAGAGGGAAATGTCCGGGTGGACACCGTCTGCCAGTTCAAGGATGTTATCGTGGCTCGACCGGAAACCCCCGATGTGGACAAGATGAGGCCTGGTTTTGTTGAGGTCCTTGAAAAGGCCCTCGATTCCTATGAGGCTATGCGGGCCAGGGAAGGGGAGGCACTCGAGGCGGATTTCAGGATGAGGCTTGGCACCATGAGGAACTACGTGATTGAGATCGAAAAGCGCATTCCGGAAGTAGCCGCTTACCGAGCCGGGAGGCTGAAGGAAAGGGTTGCGGCCATGGTGAGTGATGTGGATATCGATGAAGCGAGACTCGCCCAGGAGACGGCCATTCTCGCGGAGAAGGCCGACATTACCGAGGAACTGGTACGGATCAAGAGTCACCTGGACCAGTTCGAGTCGTATTTTTCAAGGGATGAAGCCCTTGGAAGGCGGTTCGATTTTCTCATTCAGGAGATCAACCGGGAAGTTAATACCTTGAGTACAAAGGCATCGGACGCCCTCATTTCCGGGACTGTCATTGAAATAAAAGCAGAGCTGGAAAAGCTGAGAGAGCAGGTCCAAAACGTCGAGTGAAAGGAGTGTATCCCATGAGTTCCAAGCTTGTAAGCATCGGCTTTGGTAATTCGGTGGTGTCCAGAAGGGTCATCGCTATTATTTCTCCCAACGCAGCTCCCATAAAACGGTTGCGCGATGAGGCGCGGGAGGACAGGAGACTCATAGACGCGACCCAGGGCAGGCGCACGCGTTCCGTGCTCATTACTGACAGTAACCACGTCATCCTGTCGGCCATTCAATCCGAGACGCTTTCACAGCGATTCAGCCCGAACTGTAACCTGAGACAAGAGGACCTGGAAGATTAGATATGCCGGGGAAGCTTTTCGTCATATCCGGACCTTCGGGCAGTGGTAAATCCACGGTCGTGCGGGGCGTGAGAAAGCGCATGAAGGATGTGAGCTATTCCGTTTCTCATACCACGAGACATCGAAGGGCCGGGGAAGAGGAAGGTCGGGACTACTGTTTCGTCGATAGGGAGACATTTGAGAGGATGATCGATGAGGGTGCATTCGTGGAATGGGCACCCGTTTATAATGACCTGTATGGCACTTCCATAACGGGTCTGCGTGGCCAGTTGGAGGCAGGGCTGGATGTGCTCCTGGATCTGGATACCCAAGGCGCGGCGGCGATCAGGAAAGGTTTTCAGAACAGCATCCTCATATTCCTCTTTCCCCCATCCATGGAAGCCCTGGAGACTCGGCTGAAGTCGAGAGGCACGGATGAAAAAGAGATCATTGAGGAACGGCTGAAAAAGGCGCGGGAAGAGATGGGGAAGTTCGTGCGGTACGACTATGCTGTTATCAATAATGACCTTGAACAGGCCGTAGAAGAGGTCAAAGCCATTATCCTGTCCGAGCGTTGCCGGGCGGAGAGAGTTGGAGCGGCGCTTAGAAGGATGTTTGACCTTCCTAATATCTGAATGTCCTATATGAGACACGTGTGGCTATTACCAGAAAATTGACTGATGCCATTCCCGGTTTTCACGGGATTCGGGAGGCCCTGATCCATGGGCACGTCCCCATCGGGGAAATCTGGATCGCGGAAGGGAAACGTTCCGGAAGGAGCAGGGAGATCCTCGAACTGGCCAGGGCGCATGGCCTTCCTGTTCGTTCCGTGAAAACTCCCGAGCTTGAAAAACGATTTCCCGGTTTGACGCATCAGGGGATGGTGGCGCTCACTGACGCGTTTTTCTACAGCAGTCTGGATGAAATCCTGTGGGCCTCAGGGGAGGCCGATGGCTACAAGTTGATCCTTGTGGCTGACCATATCACGGACGAAGGAAACCTGGGAGCCCTCATTCGAACTGGATCTTTCTTTGGGGCCCACGGCCTGGTCCTGCCCAAAGACCGGTCTGCCCAGGTCAGCGCCGGGGTGGTGAAACGGGCCTCCGGAACCGTGGGCATCATGCCCATATGCAAAGTCGTGAACCTGGGAAGGACGCTGGATCTCCTCGACAAAAAGGGCTTTTGGATTCTGGGCACTTCGGGTGAGGGCGCCCAGTCCATCTATCAATTTGATTGGGAACGGGACGTGGCCCTGATCCTGGGAAATGAGAAGCGGGGGCTGAGTCCATCGGTGGAAAAGCGATGCCATGAGGTGGTCCGTATCCCGCGGGGCGGGCCGGTGGAATCCCTGAATATTTCCGTGGCTGCGGGTGTCATCCTGGCTGAAATCCGAAGACAGCAGATGGGGTAGGAAAGGAATGCACTGGCCCTACCGCACTTGATCACTGCACCGGACTGCGCGGAAGACAGAAGGACCTTGGTCAGAGTTCGTGCATTTCAGGCGAGATCGGGAAAGATTCAAGGGCCCCCAGCCTTTTGAGGGCCTCGATCACCGCGCAGACCGGCAGACCCACCACATTGGTATAGGACCCCGTGATCCCTTCCACCATGAAGGCGCCAATCCCCTGGATGGCGTAACTGCCGGCCTTGCCCATTGGTTCTCCCGTGTTCACGTATCTCTTGATTTCCTTATCAGTGAGGGGCTTAATTGAAACCCGTGTGGTCACCGCCTCGCCGTGGACTTCGGTGCCTTCCGGAGAGACAATGGAAAATCCCGTTACGACTTGGTGTTCCCTGCCGGCAAGGGCACGAAGCATTCCTCCGGCGTCTTTTTCATCTCCGGGTTTGCCCAGGATCACGTGGTTGATGACCACGATGGTGTCAGCGGCCAAGATCCAGCCTTCCGCCCCTGTTTCGTAAATCCACATGGCCTTCTCTTGAGCCAGGGAACAAGCAACCTCCTCGGGTCTCCCTGAAACGTTCCCTTCTTCTATTTCGCTGTGAAGAGCGGTAAAAGGCAAGCCAACCTGCATCAGCAAATCCTTACGGCGGGGGGAGGCCGAGGCCAGGATGAGAGGGTAATCGTCACTGATTGTACGAGAAATCATGACAGATCACCCAACCCGAAAAGGTCCCTGGCATTTTCAGCTGTCATCCTGCCCAGATCCTCAAGGTCCATCTGTCTCAGACGGGCAATTTCCCCCGCTGTCAGGGCGACAAAGGCGGGTTCGTTTCGTTTGCCCCTGTGGGGAACGGGGGCCAAAAACGGGGCATCCGTCTCTATGAGCAGTCTTTCCAGGGGGATCTTAGAGGCCACTTCCTTGGCCTGCAAGGCGTTCTTGTAGGTCACCGTCCCCGGTATGGAGATGTAGTAGCCCAGGGCCATGAAATCCTTTGCCAGGTCAACATCCCCGGAAAAACAGTGGATCACACCCATTCGTTCTCCCGGCCCCATGAATTTCAATAGCTCCAGGACTTCTTCGTGCGCATTTCTGTCGTGAATGATAACGGGAAGTTCCAGATCGCGGGCCATTTCCAACTGGCGTTTGAAAAGGCTCAACTGATCATCGGGGGAGGCATAGCGACGAAAGAAATCCAGGCCGATTTCTCCCCACGCCACCACTTCGGGATGGGAAGTCAATTCGGCCAGAGTTGCCAGTTCGCTTTCAGGGCAGGGCGCTGCGTTGTGCGGGTGAATGCCCACACCGGCAATAATCTGCGGGTGTTGTTTGGCGATCTCTAAGGCTGCTTCGGAGGTTTGACGGTCAATGCCGACAGTGACAATCCGGCTGATGCCACATCCGATGGCCCTTGCAAGGGTTTCCTCCAAGTCGTTTTCAAAATCCTCCATGTCGAGATGGGCATGTGTGTCTATGAGCATAATACTCCTTCCGGTCCGTATCCTTTTGAAAGCGGGATGTGTCTTTATGATATCATTCCAAACGAATCGCCGGGTGGTAAGCACGCCATTGATTAACGTGTCCGTCCACGGGCAGAATGATAGCTTCTCCGTATGTCATCATCATGATCCGGGCTCCGGAAAGTGAGAAATCCATGTGTCAAGAAATTGACAAATCAATGCAGATCATGGAAGCGCTACCGGATATGGGCCATGTGATGTCTGCTCCAGCGCAATCTGTTGGCCTTGTTCACAATTCTGTTGCATATTCTCAGCATTTCATCCAAAATAGCAACCAAAACTTGATGGAACCGTAAAAAGTCCGTCCCTGGACTTTTTACTGACGGAAACCGAAAAGTGTGATTTTCGGTTTCCTTACAAATCAAAGGGTTGCGCTGCACCCCATTGATTTGCGTGCCCGTCCATGGACACGTTGATGCCTTTTTACGAAGTCATCAAACTTAAGAGTAAGACGCTTTTTGAACACCCCGGCGGTTCCATCAATTGGAACGATCTTTGCAAATGTAAATGGCGATGACACATAAACCTCTCCATTCGGTGTTCGCAACTCCAAAATATGAGAAAAACAGTTAGAACTATGGCAACTTTTCCCGCAAGAATCAACAGTTCCGGTCCCGATGAGAAGTATCTGGAACTTCAGCTTCGGTTCCAAAAAAAGCTGAATGCGATTACCAACAAGATCCATTCGGCCAAGGACACGAACGATATTCTTATCAACCTCCAGGATGAGATCCTGGGTCTCTTTGATGCCGATCGCATCACCATCTACGTGATAGATGGTATTCGCAAACAGATTGTTTCCCGCTTCAAGACCGGAAGTGAAATTAATGAAATTCGAGTTCCCATAGGGAGTGGGAGTGTGGCGGGATACTGCGCCGCCATTGGAAAAGTGGTCAGTATCATTGACGCCTACGATGAAAGGGAACTCAAGGAAATCCATCCCAAACTGGGTTTTGACAAGAGCTGGGATCAAAAGACCGGCTACAAGACGAAACAGATCCTCGTCGCTCCCATCACCTACAACAAGTATCTCCTGGGGGTGATGCAGCTTATCAACAAAAAAAACGGGGATGCCTTTACCGATGAGGACTGTACATCGGTTATGGACATAGGAAGGGTCCTGGGCATCGCATTTTTCAACAATCAGAGAGCTGTTCAGAAGACCAAGACCACCCGCTTTGATTACCTCATCACGAACAATATTATCAGCAGTAAAGATCTCGGCGAGGCCATGACCAGGGCCAGAAAGGCCAAGAGGTCCGTGGAGTCCGCACTCATGAGCGACTTCCACGTATCCGAGGAGAATATCGGGAGGTCTCTGTCCAACTTTTACAAGACCCGGTTCATCCCCTATGACGATCGGATGGTGATCCCTGGAGAGCTTCTGAGAGGGCTTCGGGTGAGTTATCTCAAGAGCAATGTCTTCGTTCCTGTCGAGGAATCCGAGAAAGGCGTGGTCATAGCCATGGCGGACCCCAGCTACCTGCCCGCGAGGGATGCCGTCGAGCGGATTATACCGGGCAGGAAGTTTGAGTACTGTGTCTCGCTCAAGGAAGACATTTTTAGGATGATTGATCTTTTCTTCGATGTGGACAGGACGGAAATGCTCCGAAATTCAGGGAGTATTGAAGATATCCTCGGACAACTCGAAGGACCGGATGATGAGTTTGATGAAAGCCTCGGCGTCATGAGCGAAGAGGACAGCGCCATTGTCCAGCTGGTCAATAAAATGATCTTTGACGCCTATAATCGGGGGGCATCCGATATCCACATAGAACCCCGACAGGGCAGGGTTCATGCCCTGATCCGATTCAGGATCGATGGCGCCTGCCAGATCTATCAGACCATCCCCTTCACTTTCAAGAAGGCCATTGTTTCCCGTATCAAGATCATGTCGGATCTGGATATTGCCGAGAGGCGGCTTCCACAGGACGGCAAGATTAGATTCCGGCGCTTTGCGCCCCTGGACATTGAACTTCGGGTAGCCACCATCCCCACGGCCGGGCAAAATGAGGACGTGGTCATGAGACTTCTCTCCACAGGGGATCCCATCCCGCTTGACAAGATGGGTATGAGCGAGAGAAATTATCAGTCTTTCATTGATGTCATCACCAAGCCTTACGGGATCGTCCTGGTAGTCGGACCCACGGGGAGTGGGAAAACCACGAGCCTGCACGCGGCCCTTGCCTACATCAACAAGCCCGAGACCAAGATCTGGACGGCTGAGGACCCCGTTGAGATTACCCAGGACGGCCTTCGGCAGGTTCAGGTTGCCCCGAAGATCGGATTCGATTTCGCGACCGCCATGCGGGCATTCCTTCGCGCGGATCCGGACGTCATCATGGTGGGTGAGATGCGTGACCATGAAACCGTGTCCACCGGGATCGAGGCCTCCCTGACAGGACACCTGGTCTTCAGCACGATCCATACCAACAGTGCGCCGGAGACCATTACCCGGCTCCTGGATATGGGCATGGATCCCTTTAATTTTGCCGATGCACTCCTGGGGATCCTGGCCCAGCGCCTGGTGAGAACCCTTTGCGAGGAGTGTAAGGAGAAATATCATCCGACCCAGCAGGAGTTTGATGCCCTGGCCAGGTCGTATGAAGGAGATTTTGACGCGCTGGGCCTGAAATACAATAAAGATTTCATGCTCCACAGGGCGAATGGGTGTCTTAAATGCGGAAATACGGGATATCGCGGAAGGACAGGCCTCCACGAACTCCTGGTGGGGAGCGATGACATGAAGTCCCTCATCCAGAACAGGGCGAGGATGGAAGAACTCAGGGCCCAGGCCCTCAAGGATGGAATGACCACGCTGATGCAGGATGGCATCCGGAAAGTCTGTCTTGGCGTGACAGACCTGATACAGGTTCGGAAGGTCTGTATCAGGTAGTCTGCGGATTCTAAGGAAAGAGACCGGGCCGCAAGAGACCGGCGCCCTCTTCAAATCCAAACATGATGTTCATGTTTTGAACGGCACTCCCTGCCTGCCCTTTGACCAGGTTGTCTATATGGCTTATCACCACGAGCTTCCCGGTCCTGTCATCCACATTCAACCAGAGATTACAGAAATTACTTCCCCTCACATGGCTGGTGCTCTGCGGGACTTCAGGGCCAAAGACCCTCAGGAAGAGATCATCCTCGTAGAAGACATGGTAGGCCTCCATGACCTTCGCGATACCCATTCCCGGCCTGAGTTGCCCGTAGATGGTGGTGAGGATCCCCCTGCAGAGGGGAACTACATGAGGGGTGAAGGTCAATGTCACCTCTTCACCCGCCACCAGTCCGAGTTCCTTTTCCACTTCAAGAACGTGTTGATGCCCGGAGACCTTGTAAGCGTTCATGGCGTCGTACCGGGCCGGGTAGTGAAACGTGGGCGAGGGCTTTTTCCCGGCACCTGAAACACCGGTTTTGGCATCGCAGATAATAGAGGCGGGTTCTATCAGTCGGGATTCCAGGGCGGGGGCCAGACCCAGGATGCAGCTCACGGCAAAGCATCCGGGATTTCCGACCAGGTTCGCCCGTGAAATGTCCTCCCTGTGCAGCTCGGGCAGCCCATAGGTGGACTGTGGCAGGAGCTGTGGCGAGGCGTGGGGTTTATTCCTCCCGATGCGGGCAGCATATTGGCTGTAGGAATCCGGGTCGTTGAACCGGAAATCACCGCTGTAGTCAATGACCTTGATGTCCCTTTTCAACCACTCCGGCGCCCACTCCTGTCCAACACCATCGGGGGTGGCAAAAAAGACCACGTCAAAATCCTTCGGACAATCCGGGTCTTCAGGGGCCGCTATCGGCAGATCACAGAATCCCTTGAGATGGGGGTAGAGATCGCTGATGGGCCGGCCTGTATCATGCCTGGCTATCAGTCCTTCAACTTTCGCATAAGGGTGGTCATGGAGCAGCTCAATGGCGCCGCATCCGCCATATCCACCCGCTCCGATAATACCGACTCTGATTTTTTTCATGCAAACCTCATACTAAACCCTGTTGATGACTTCTAACGAAGTCAAAAATCAGAGAGTCATGTTCAAAAGATTGGACATGTAGAAATATCGAGTGCTTTCGCCGGGCATTGAAGATTTTCCTAACGCTCCGGGCCTCCGGGTTTCATCCGCCTGGGGCGGACTGGCCTTTTCTTCGGACTTGCCCCCGTCCCGCCTCATAGAGTGGGGCTCCGCGCTCTCCCGCAAGCGGGAGCCGCGGCTTCCCCCGGAGATAAGCCCGGAAAAGACGGCGCCCTCTCGACAGTCGCTTGAAG
>Ga0307417_10000150_pt1 | contig 29736 bp, 36 predicted proteins | sample SalMarWE160210MG_2_FD_202514 | JGI IMG/M metagenome (GOLD analysis project Ga0307417, IMG submission 202514) | Salt marsh sediment microbial communities from the Plum Island Ecosystem LTER, Massachusetts, United States - WE1602-10 | ecosystem: Environmental > Aquatic > Marine > Intertidal zone... | reverse complement strand
GATGCCTCGCATAACTACCACGTTGACCTTGATGGGATCGAATTCCATTTGTCGGGCCATGTCAAGCCCTTCCCACACGTCTTGAAAGCCGTCAAATCCCGTGATTTCGCGAAATTTTCCCCGGTCGAGACTGTCCAGACTCACATTCAACCTCCGGACTCCTGCCGCCTTGATCCGTTCCAGCTTTTTCTTCAGAAATATCCCGTTGGTGGTGAGAGAAACGTCCTTGAGCCCTTCAAGGGCGGTCAGCCTGGAAAGGAAATCACAGACGCCTTTCCTCACCAGGGGCTCACCGCCGGTCAGGCGCACCTTGGTAATGCCGAGAGGGATGACAATTCCCATCAGGCGGAGGATTTCTTCATAAGAAAGAATCTCTTCATGGTGCAGCTTGGGCACGCAACGGTCCGGTTTGCAATAGATACAGGACAGGTTGCATCGGTCCGTGATGGATATGCGGAGGTAGTTGAGGTGGCGGTTATAAGTATCAACAAGATGGGGTCGTGGTGTTTTCATTTCATTCCTTTTTGAACTGGAAATATGGACACTAATTATATATAAACCGAGAGAAATGGTCAATGGGATTCGTCTTAAGGGGGGAGAAAAGAGATGTCAGATGAAATAATGGTGGATATGCATTCGGGTCTTGCGGTGATAACCCTGTCCCGGCCAAAGGCTTTTAACGCCTTTGACTTGGCGACGATAGGCCGTCTGGCGGAGATCCTGGTCAGGATGGCCCTGGATCCGGAGGTGACGGGGATAGCCTTCACCGGGCAGGGGAAGGCCTTTTGCGCGGGGGGAGATTTGAGGTGGCTCTCCGGATACGAGGGTGAGCCGGATGCGGCCTTTCATGAGCTTGCGGCACGCTACCACCAGGCCATCCTGGAAATAAAGAGAATGCCCAAGCCCGTGGTAGCCGCGATCAACGGTCTCGCGGCAGGCGGAGGATTTTCTCTGGCCCTTGCCTGCGATTTCAGGGTCATGGAAGAATCGGCCGTTTTGAAACAGGGCTACACCAGCAACGGGTTGAGTATCGATGGAGGGGGGACCTATTCCCTGCCGAGGCTGGTGGGATTGGCGAGGGCCCTGGAAATCGCGGCCTTTGACAAGGCCATATCAGCAGAACAGGCCGGTTCCTGGGGCCTGGTGACCGAGGTGGTGAAAGACGGGAAAAGCCTGGATCGCGCCCTTGAATTACTGGAAGAACTGAGGAAGATGCCGTTGAGTTCTTTTGCGGCCTCCAAAAAACTCTTGGTTGACTCTTTTGATACGCCGTTGGAACAAACACTGGAAAAGGAACGCGACGCGCTGGCCCGATGCGCAATCCATCCAAACGGGCGGGAAGGGGTGGCCGCATTTCTTGAAAAAAGGAAACCGGTGTATAGATAGGTAGCTTTTTGACTGGATGAACCAGGGGTATTATCCCTGGTCGTAGCGGCTGAACTGCATGGTAAAGGTGCCTCTGCCCTGTGAAAGGGATCGAAGCGCCGTGGAGTAGCCGAACATCCTGGAGAGGGGAACATTGGCAGTGATTATCTGAATGAGGCCCTTGCTGGTAATTTGTTCAATCTTCCCCTTCCTGGCGTTGAGATCCCCGATCACTTCTCCCATGAATTCTTCGGGCACGATGATCTCGGCTGCCATGATGGGTTCCAGGAGGAGGGGGTCCGCCTCTTCGCAGGCCTTTTTAAAGGCCATGGCCGCGGCTACTTTGAAGGCCATGATGTCCGAAAGGGATTCCTTGATTTGCACATCGAGAAGCGTTGTCTGAATATCGACAACCGGGTATCCCATCATGACGCCACTGCTTTCCGATTCGGTTACGCCCTCCCGGACGGCCTGGAGGGATTCCTCTGTAAGATCGGGGTTCTTGCACTGATTGACAAACTGGTTGGCGCTTCCCCGGGGCAGGGGAGCCACCTTGATCAGTACCCCCGCAAAATGCTGCTGCCCTCCGAGTTCCCTCTGGAAAACCTCTTCATGGGAGACGGCCTTTCCGACGGTCTCCCTGTGAACCACCTGAGGTTTGCCCTGGTTTGTGTCCACCGAAAACTCTCTTTTCATACGTCCCACGAGGATTTCCAGGTGTAGCTCTCCCATCCCGGAAATGACGGTCTGACCGGTCTCTTCGTCTATCTTGAAGCGGAAGGTGGGATCTTCTTCCATGAGTTTGTTCAGCACCTCTATGAGTTTATCCTGATCCTGAACCCGCTTGGGTTCCACGGCCATGGTGATCACCGGCTCTTTGACCTGGATCGGTTCAAGGAGAATGGGATAGTCTTCAGCGCAGAGGGTGTCTCCGGTAGTTGTCTGTTTCAGGCCCATGGCCGCGACCAGGTCCCCGGCAGAGGCCCTGTCGACGCGTTCCCTCTTGTTGGAATGCATGCGAAGGAGCCGGGCCGGCTTTTCCGTGACCCCTTTTGCGGAATTGAAGACGGGCTTTCCGGCCTCAATGGACCCGGAATAGACCCTGAGGTAGGTCATCTTCCTGCCCTGCTCCATCATGACCTTGAATGCAAGGGCCGAGAAGGGGCCTTTGAGTTCCGGGGGGCGTTCTTCCACTTCCCCGGTCTCCGGTACATGGCCCGCAATGGGAGGAACATCGAGAGGAGAGGGAAGGTAATCTGAAATGGCGTCAAGGAGGGGTTGAATGCCCTTGTTGCGCAGGGCCGAACCGCAGAAGACGGGCGTGAGGTCGAGTCCTGTTGTGGCCACACGAATGGCCTCCTTCAACTCCGCCTTTCCGATCTCTTCCTCGGCGAGGTATTTTTCCATGATGAGATCATTCCTGTCCGCCAGGGTCTCCAACAGCTTTTCCCTGTACTCCGACGCCTTCTCAATCAGTTCTTCGGGGATGGGGATCTCCTCGTAATGGGCACCGAGAGTCTCATCCTCCCAGACAATGGCCTTCATATCGAGCAGGTCGATTACCCCTCTGAACGCGTCTTCAGATCCCCAGGGGATCTGAAGGACCAGGGGTATGGCCCCCAACTTTTTTTCAATGGCTTCCACCACTTTGAAAAAATCGGCCCCAATGCGGTCCAGCTTATTGACAAACGCGATTTTTGGCACGCGATACCGGTCGGCCTGATGCCACACCGTCTCCGATTGGGGCTCCACCCCTCCAACCGCGCAGAAGACGCCGATGGCGCCGTCCAGGACCCGCAGCGCCCGTTCCACTTCAATCGTAAAATCCACGTGCCCCGGGGTGTCGATGATATTGATGAAATGCCCGTTCCACTCACAGGAAGTCACGGCGGAGGTGATGGTGATGCCCCTCTCCTTCTCTTCGAGCATCCAGTCCATGGTGGCTTCACCGTTGTGGACTTCACCCATTTTGTGGAGACGACCGGTATAATAGAGTATCCGTTCGGTCACAGTGGTCTTCCCGGCATCTATATGGGCGATTATCCCGATGTTTCGTGTTTTCGTCAGTTTTTGTTTTAGAGGAGCGGCCATTCTCAATGTCTTTATCCATAAATGCCGGTGTTCCCGAGCGTTTGACATGGAAGCCAAATCTAAGGTATTATGACAGGCCTGTCAAGGTATTAAGGAGGGTTGTTTTGCAGGAACCATTCGTTCAAAGCCAAACGGGTCGGAGCCTTCTGGAGATGCATCGGCTTCTGCTGGATCACTTCGGACCCCAGGAATGGTGGCCGGGCGAGACCCCGCTGGAGGTCATGGTAGGCGCCGTCCTCACCCAGAACACCAACTGGGCCAATGTGGAAAAGGCCGTTTTAAACCTCAAGGCAAAGGAACTCCTCTCCCTCAAGGCGCTGGATGGGCTGTCAATCCAGGCCCTTGCGGAAGAAATCCGCCCGGCAGGCTATTTCAATATCAAGGCAAAGAGATTGAAGAACCTGGTTCGATTTGTTTTTGAAAGATACAACGGGTCACTCGAGGAGCTTTCCAATGAAACGATCGGTATCCTGAAGGAAGGCCTCCTGTCGGTGAACGGTGTCGGGCCTGAGACGGCGGACAGTATCCTCCTCTATGCCCTGGAACGTCCGGTATTCGTGGTGGATACCTATACCCACCGCATCCTCCTTCGTCACGGAATGGCGGATGAGCAGATGGCATACCATGAACTGCAGGAGTTGTTCGTGGATCATCTGCCGGAGGACCTGGAGCTCTTCAATGAATTTCACGCCCTGATCGTCAAGACCGGGAAAGAATATTGTAAGAAAAGGCCCCGTTGCGGCGATTGTCCGCTATGCGAGTGGGAAGGGGGACCGGTACTTGAGTAAGATTTACCCATTACCACAACAGGAAAAACAAGGAGGCGGAAAAAATGTCAAAAGTGATGATCCATCCAGCTACCTATGAGACGGCCCGGCAGGCGATAGACCGGGCCTTTGAGCTCTTTCCCTTGGATCTGCAGGGGAAGAAGGTATTGATAAAGCCCAACGTGCTTCGATCTTCCGAGGCCAAGGAAGGCGTCGTCACCCACCCCGCGGTGCTCCGTGCCGTGGTGGAAAAGGTCGAAACAATGGGGCCGGTCTCCGTCGTTGTGGGGGACAATCCGGGTCTTTTCAACTATGGCGACAACGAGGAAAGCTTCCGGAAGACAGGCCTGATGGAGGCCGCAAGAGGTTACTACCGGAACATCGGGAATGATTCACAGCAGGTCGATTTCAATCCCGATTTCATGGACACGGTGAGTGTTTCACGGGCAATACTGGAGGCCGATATCCTCATCAGCCTCCCGAAATTCAAGACCCATGGCCTGACCGTCCTGACCGGGGCCATAAAGAACAGTTACGGTTTTCTGCCGGGAGCGCAGAAGGCGAGGCTCCACAAGGCGGCCGGCAGCCCGGAACGCTTCCACGAAATGGTCGTCGATGTGTTCCGGCTCAGGGTACCCGACCTCTTCATCGTGGATGCCGTTGTGGGCATGGAGGGCAATGGCCCGGCTTCACCGGACCTCAGGGACATCGGCCTGCTCCTTGCCTCGGACAACGGTGTGGCCCTGGACGGTGTTATCGCGACAATGATGGGCTGCGAACCGGGTCGGTTGCGATTCCTCCGGAAGGCTAAAGAAATGGGCCTGGGGGACTACGACCTCAATTCGATTGAGGTGATCGGGGAGTTGAAGCTGTTGAAAGATTTCAAGCTTCCCCCCCTGGGTGGGGAAGCGATTTTTCAAAACGAGGCCGTACGGGAGATGATGCAGGCGCGAACACTTTTGCGACCCCAGGCCGACCCCGAGTTGTGCACGGCCTGCGGTACCTGCATCGACCAGTGCCCGGTGTCGGCCCTGTCCATGGGAGATGACGTCCCCCAGGTGGATGCGGATACCTGCATCACCTGTTTCTGCTGCCAGGAAACCTGTCCTGAAAAGGCCATCACCCTACAATAGATGAAAGGATGTCCTGATGAAAACCGAAGGTTTTTCGGGTGGACTCTATCGACCCCTGACGGAAGAACAGGTCAGGACCGTACACGAGGCGTCTCTCCATATTCTGGAAGGGACGGGGTTCACCTTTGAACCGGGGCTGGAGGACACCCTCGAAATGCTTGAAGAGGGGGGCATCAGGGTAGATCGGGAACGGTCCCTACAGGATCCCCACATTGTTGAAGCTGGCCGATCTCCATGCGAGGGCGGCCTGCTACGACACATATGGTGAGGTTTTTGATGCAAGTGGACATTAAGGAGGAATGTATCGGAGTAGACTGGAAGGCAGTATCTGAAACATTGAAATGCGTTGGTATGACGCACTACGAACCTGAAGTGCACAGAAAGGCATTTGAAGCCAGCCACACGACCATCTTTGCCTATCATGCAGACCGATTAATCGGTTTTGGCCGCGCGATTTCCGACGGTGTCTGCCAAGCTGCTGTCTATGACTGTGCCGTACTTCCTGAATTCCAAGGGAAGGGGATCGGAAAGTCTATTATGAACAGCATCTTATCCCGGCTGTCGCATTGCAATATCATTCTATACGCATCACCGGGAAAGGAAGGATTCTACAAAAGACTCGGATTCCGAAAGATGCTCGTTGAAAGACCGCAAAGGAGTGAGGCCCCGGCGAAACAGATAAGCCCGGTAAGAAATATCTTCTTGTACCCAAACATATCTCCAAGTCGGCCGTATACGAGAATGAAAGAGCAGATGGCCAACAGGTAGATGGTCGGCACCCACTGGACTACGGAATAATCCGTGTGGAAGTACCTGCTGATGGAGGGAAGCACCACGTTGACGATGCTCCCGTCTATGGGCCCCATGATGACTCCCGTCATCACAGCTCCAAGGATCATCCATTTGGAGGCGCCGATGTTTTCTTCGTGAACACTTGCATTCATAATTTCACTCCAGACCTCCATGCCGGGAGGAACAAAACCTTCGAGGCCGTAGCCTGCTGATCAGGAAGAAGAAGCGGGGAAACTCTTTGCTGTCGAAAAAACACTAGAAGATCTAAACTTGATGGAACCGTAAAAAGTCCGTCCCTGGACTTTTTACTGACGGAAACCGAAAAGTGTGATTTTCGTTTTCCCTACAAATCAAAGGGTTGCGCTGCACCCCATTGATTTGCGTGCCCGTCCATGGGCACGATGATGACTTCTTACGAAGTCATCAAACTTACCATGTGGTTTACTAGAGGTCAAATCGCTGGTTTCTACCCTGATCCAGACACGATACCACAGACCGTATTTGGCATGTCAGGCAAAGTTGTCGCAAGCAACGAAAAAGATCATTGCCTCAAAATATATCGACTTATCTAGAAATATAGTTGGCAAGTATTATCCAATGGATTATCTTTTCTCTCATGGAACTCGATAGTGTGGCAAAGTGCCTGGCTGAACTGGGTAACCCATCAAGGCTTTCTGCCTTTCGTCTATTGGTCCAGGCGGGACCTGAAGGGCTTCCTGTTAAAAATATTCAGTCCTACCTGGGCATACCCCAGTCGACCCTGTCACACCATATTGCCCATCTTGTTTCCGCCGGTCTCCTAAGCCAAACCAGGGAAGGTCGCATACTCCGTTGCAGGGTGGAATACAATGCCATAAAGGCTGTCCTGGAATTTCTTCTCAGAGACTGCTGTGCCGGTATCGAGAATTTCGGCGCTTGTGAAACATAGATATTTTTTTACTTTCAGCCTTCCATATTTCTAGAATTATAGGTGTATATGATAACATTTCAAGGAGGTAATCAGAGTGGGAAGAACTGAAAGAAGCGAGGAACTCTTCAGGCAAGGATTCAGTTGAGCGCAGGCCATTCTCGCCGGATTCGGTGAAGGCTACGGTGTAGATCGCGAGACTGCCTTTTCGGTTTCGAGGGGCTTTGGATCAGGGATGGGTTTAGGTACCGTGTGCGGTGCGGTCACGGGCGCAACAATGGTTTTGGGATTCAAGTTTCAAGGGAAAAGGAATGAGCGCAAGGCCAGGTACAAGACCTATGAACTGGTCAGGGAATTTGTGAAACGTTTTGAAGCACGGCACGGCACCGTGATGTGCAAGGGCCTGTTGAAAGGTATTGACCTTTCGAATGAAGAAGGTCGGAAGAAGGCTGACAAGCAAAAGCTCTTCACCACCGTCTGCCCTGGATACGTCAAGGATGCGGCACAGATTCTCGATGAGATGCTCTAGTTCTCTATGCTTGAAGATACATTCGGATTACACTTAACAAAAATAAGGAGAGGAAAAAATGGAAGATGTGAGGGAAATTGTAAGGGAAAAGTACGGGCAAATCGCACAAACCAGGGGAAGCTGCTGCGGTTCGGTTTCTTCCTGCTGAGGGGGAGGGCAAACAGCAGAAATTTTGAGTAGTGAAATAGGCTATTCAAAGGATGAACTCCGGTCGGTTCCGGATGATGCCAACCCTGGGCCTCGGCTGTGGTAACCCCACAGCTCTAGCGTCTCTGAGGGAAGGCGAGGGTGTACTGGATCTGGAATCGGGAGGCGGCCTGGACTGCTTTCTTGCCGCACGGCAGGTCGGGCCGGGCGGAAAGGTGATCGGCGTAGATATGACCCCGGACATGGTCAATCTGGCCGGGAAAAACGCTGCCAAAGGCAACAACAAAAACGTGGAGTTTCGCCTGGACGAGATTGAAAATCTTCCTGCGGCCGACAACTCGGTGGATGTCGTTATCTCCAACTGTGTGATCAATCTTTCCCCTGACAAGAAAGGGGTGTTTGAGGAAACCTGGAGGGTCCTGAAACCCGGCGGTCGTTTTATGGTCTCCGATATCGTTTTGCTGAAAGCCTTGCCGGAGAACGTAAAGGAAAGCGTGGACGCCCTGGTGGGGTGCGTGGCTGGGGCCAGCCTCCAGGATGGTGCCCCCATAATTCAGGCGCAGCAATGTGCCCTAGTCGTAATTTGCACGCGTCACTTCATCTGCCATGGTTGAGGCTATAAGCGGCTTCCACTCGGGGGCATCCCATGTTCCAAGATAAGTGTGCATATCAAGATACTTCTTGGGAATAGGATGCGTGCCCACAACAACCTTGACTCCATAGCGTTTTTCGAGGAAGGCTTTGAACGTATCGATATAAGGACAAGGCGGATAACCAACGATAAGGCCAGTCGCCAGGTGAATAACCTCCACGCCGTTCTTCACCATCTCCTCTCCCGCATATTCGATGTTGCCGCCAGGGCACCCATCACAAGAGGTGTAACCAACCAACTCCACTTCGTTGTCGCCATATATGCTGAAAGCACCTTCCCTGTTCTTCATCGCGCGCAAACATTTCCCGCCCGCACAGCGGCGGTAGCGAGCGCAGATAATGATTCCAAGCTTTGTTTTTGAACGCATTTCAAATCCTTTCAATTAGACCTCGGTATATCGCCGTGGCCTTGGAGTTAGGCTAACGCCGGTTATTGTTTCATCCTTTCCAACCTGCGGCAAGACGAATTCATGTCTGCCCTCATTTCATCATAGTGAGCCGCTGTACCCCTTTTATTTGTCTGAAATTCGCCCCCTGACTGACGCAGTTGAGCGCCTCTTGAGGATTCACTACTCTGGTACCTGATATAGCATCCAGCCCGTAGTCAAATAACAAAGGTGACAAGGGGGCCGTATCACCCAGTATGAGCACAAAGGCCTTCTTGTTGCACAGGTCAAGAAGATGCTCGATGGTATGATTCGTGAAAGCGGTACCTGTTATGGCCACAACATCAGCCAAGGGGATCAAATTATCTGCTTCCACTTCACCAAAGTCGTCTTCTCTTGGATTTTTTTCAATGACCCAGAGATTTTTTGCGTGCTCCCGAATCCGGGGTATGAACGGGAAGTGTCCTACAATTGCAATATTCCTTTCCTTGCCCTTTTCCAGGATCAGTTCTGCTGCATTCAGTTCGAGGCAGGTGTCCGCATTTGCTTTGAGAAGGGAATTGATGGTGGCCATGCCGATGGCCGCCTCGAGGATGCTCTCGGAATAGGCCATGGAAGCCAGTTCTTGGGTGGATTTCTCCAGCAGGAGACCAGGTTCATTAACCAGTGGGGGCCTCTGGCGTAGGGCATCCCTGGGCAGGGTCGCGGCAAGCCCGCAGTATCTGGTCATGACACCGGTATGAAAGACCCCCTGACGTATATCTTTCACTGCAATATCAAAATCCAATGTTGCTACTAAATCATCAAGAATCTTCATGGGAAACAGCGCTTCCTTTCAAAAGGATATCCCCTTCCTTGGTCCTGATATCGTTCGCAATAACAGAACACTTGGTTTTTAGGAGGAAAAAAATGGGGCGGTTCTCAGTGGAAAGGGCCTCATAATTCCCCTGCCCTTTACTGATAATGCATTCCGCATTATGGTAAACTTCCATAAAATCCGGGCTGCACGCCTCCAGAATAGTCCCGGGAGCGTCCGTGCCGGAAGACAAAATTGTCGCTACCGTATCAACCCCCGCCGCGACAGCGTCTTCATAAGTGGCATCATTGATGATCGGGACGTCCCGTACCACAAAAGTGGTGGGTTTGTGTATTTCTTCTATCAGGATTCTGTCAAAAACGCATTCCCCGGCATTATCCCCAATATACAGGACCTCACCGGCGTCATCCAGGTTGTTCTTGAAAGCATTGTAATCACATATGGCAAAGTCTTTCTCAAGGATTTGTTCTATTTCCTCATCCAAGTCGAAGTCCCAATTTGCACCGAAATCGATGACGTTTCCGGCAATGGCGATCCTGAGCGCTGTAAGGAGCCTGTCATCCGATTCTTGAACGAGACCCTTCAGCGGGGGATAAAGGGCAAGAGCCTTTTTGGTGCTCTCGGCCTTTATTTTTTTGTACGGATCTAAGACTCCGGTGATTTCACTGACTTTCCGATAGATTAACCGGCCACTTCCAGGGGGAGTGCTCTCCAGGGGGATATCTTTGAGCATCATTCCCACCGCGTCCAGGACCTGTTTTATCTTTTTCTCATCATCCGTTGCAATCCTTGCCGCCCGGAGTGCCTGGGATAAGAAACAGGGAAAGCAGTCAAGATAGGTTTTCATGAAAACCGCTTGAATTCAAGGTTAAAAGGATTACTCATGCGCCTTGATCCTTCTTTTGCTGATTGCTATTCATGTGTACCATGAAAAATCCACTCCTACAACAAGCCCTTTTTCCCCTACCTTTTGTTGGAGATGCCGCAACAAAGTCCCTGTTCCGGTGCACATGTCCAAGACGGAATCCATTTCTCTGACAGGAATCTTGCTGGAAAGAAATTTCCTCAATCCACCCTGGGTTTTACGGGAGTGAAGGGCCACAAAGCGATCATAGTGTCTTGAAAATGCGTCATAATATTTTCTTCTGAAATTTCTCATGGCAGTACCCTCTGTATGAGACTAAGGGCGCAAGGAAGACCTCGGGTTAACCACAAGGGCTTTATGCCCTCCATCTTGCATATCTCCAATGCCCTTGTCGTGCACAATTCCTGGAGGAAGTAAATTCTAACGGAACACCAGTAATTTATGATACAAATAGGTTCACTCGATTTCTGGAGTAGGAACGCTATGCTGCATCAAATTTTATGGATTCTCTTGGGGTGCGGGGTCCTTTCCGTTATTGTTATTCTGTGGTTTCTGGCCTATTATTTGTTTACCCCCCATGTGGAGAATCCTGACGCAAAGGCAAAGATAACCGGGACCTGCGGGGATACGATGGAGATACGTCTTAAGTTTAAAGGGGACAGGGTCATTGAAAGCTCATACTGGACGGACGGTTGTGTCCATAGCATGAATTCCATCAGTGCCGCCGCCGATCTGGCCAAAGGCAAGACCCCGGATGAAATCATACTGATTGATACCGACATGATCCGGGAATCCGTTGGTGGTTTGCCGAGTGGCCATCTCCATTGCGCGCTCCTCGCCGAGGAGAGCCTGCAGACCGCCTTGCACAATTACATGATACGCTCGAAACAGGAAGCGAACAGGAACCAGGAGGACCGCCACCGTAAGAGCGATAGATGAGACAAGGGTTCTGTTGATTTCCAAGGATGAGGCGAGAGATTTTCTGATTCACGGGCCCAGTCGTCAGCTACTCGGATCTCTTTTATCATTCCCATGCATTGCGGTCAGCAATTCATCATGAATGAGGCCGTTCGTCGCCAGGCATCCCGGCAAATTCACACGATACACCTTACCTTTCAGCGTGCTGCATCGCCCGCCTGCTTCAGTGACCATAAGCATCCCGGCGGCGGTATCCCAGGGCTTCAATCCTAGCTGGAAATAGGCATCCAGCCATCCAGCGGCCACATAGGCCATCGCCAAAGCGGCTGACCCCAAGACACGCAGTGTGCCGCAATAAGGGACGATTTGCTGCAGGTAGAACAAAATTCGTTTGCGCACCTCATTGCTATGCCCCCAATCCAGTCCCAACATCGCGTTACCAAGGTCCGCTACCCGGCTGACGTTAATCGGTATGTCATTGAGCCTGGCCCCGCCTCCCTTGTGGGCCACAAACGTCTGATCGCGTAGTGGGTCGTGGATCACCCCCATGAGAGGGTTGCCATCCTGCAGTACCCCGATGGATACGGCGAACACAGGGTGGTGATGGGTGTAGTTGGTCGTCCCGTCGAGGGGATCCACCACCCACGTATAGCCGCTGGAAATTTCGCTGCCCCCTGCCTCCTCGGATAATATGGCATGATCGGGAAAACGTGCCTGGATCAGATCAATGATGACCTCTTCAGCGGCGATGTCCGCATCGGTGACCAGATCACGGTACCCTTTGACGGTGAGCTTACGTTCGCCCGGGTATCGCTCTAAAATGATTCGACCGGCTTGTCGGGCTGCCTCTATGGCGGTTTGTAACATGGTTTTTCTCCCCTGTTTCAGTCTCCTCCCGTCCATCTCGATTTGACATAGGCCATAATTCTGTTTGCGGATTCATGAGGAGACAAGAGATCCGATGCCACCAAAACCTCAGGGTTTTCAGGCTCTTCGTAAGGTGCCGAAATACCGGGTAGCTCTCCTTTCAACTCTCCTTCTGATGCGCGTTTGTAAAGGTCTTTTTGAACAAGTTGATCCCGCCGTGATGTTTCGCGAACCTGACATGTTCTCAGTGGACATTTCACGTAGACTTCAGCAAATTCACGGATCAACTCTCTTGCCAGGTCCCTGAACTCTCTTCGATTGCCGGTTGCATCGATGATCACGTTTTTCCCGCCCTGGTCAACCAGGAGTTGAGCCATCAGGACGAGTGAGCGGTAGACAAGCGCGCGTTCCTCATCCGTATATTTTGGTTGCGGTGTGAGAACCTTTCTTATATGATCAAGACTGAGGCTAACCGCTTCAATCCCCGATTCTAATAACATCTGGGAAAGCTCATTCAGTATTGTACTTTTCCCGGAACCCGGGAGTCCGGTAAGCCATAAACAAAAGCTCATTTTCTCTCCATATATTCTGAAATTTTTTCTGTATCGAATCTCTCTGTTTCGAGCACTGACAGCCCGAAGTCGATTAGCTTTCTCTTGGTCTCAGTCGTATCTTTCGGATAAAATTTTGGGTTGGCTATGACCAGCACTCTGAAGGCGAAAAAGGGTTGTGCGACTTCAAAGAAGCCCCCATCGTTTGTCTTTTCAAGGTAGGCCTCTAAAAAGAGCCGGAACAGTTCCGCAAAAGGACCTGCAAAGGTCCCGCGATCTTTAATTGCGTAGTGTATGTAATTTACACTTAGACAGGATACATCGTCGGCCGGTTCGCCCCAGCTGCCTCTTGAGCGGTCCAACAAAACAAAATCGTCTGCCTGCAATCGAATGTTTCCCGGATGATAGTCGCCATGGACACTGCACAACCGTTCGCCTTTATCCCTTATCTTCCCCCACCATTTCAGACATTTCCCGGCATAGGCAACGAGTTCCCCGTCTGTTGTGAAATCAACGGAATCATAGGAGTCAATAATCCCCATGATGCACTCTCCATGACCTATCAGATCGCGGATACGCCTTCTGTAAAGAACCTTTGCATCTTGCCCGGAATATCTGAGCGCGTGGATATCGGCGAGAAAATGCGCGAGCATTCTGGCCCTTTCTATATCCAACTCATTGAGGTGTCCTCGCTTCAGGATCGCATCCAAATCCTCGAAGTAAGACACCCCCTTGGCCTCTTCCATGAAAATGTAGAATTCTCTGGCATCTTTCACGGATATAAGTTTGTCAGGCGACTCTCCCACCACATCCGTGGCTCTCACATGCTTTGGCATCTCGTTGAAGTTGGCCTGTGCAAGGAGCAGGACCTGGGCCCTGTCAGAATAGTGATCATGTCCGAATCTGGAAGGAAAGAGGGTCTTCATGATCAACCGGTTTTCCCCCTGACGGTTCTTGAATTCTAGCAGATACGCAGCGCCGTGGACCCCTTCGCCAAGCCATTGCATAGAGATCAGCCTGGTCTCCGGCCCGAAATGCTCTTTCAAATAATTTTCAACTTTGATTTCAATATCCATTTCCGTCCACACACTGCGCACCCATTTCAATCCGGGTGCCATCGGCAACCTTGTTGGCGATTTGGTCATCGGAAAGGCCTGCATTTAAAAACATTTCCCGTGCTCTTTTCAAGTATGGCGCAATCTGTTTCCCTGCCTTTTCTTTCCAGAGCTTATCAAGATCTGAAGCATCTTCCAGAACCTCTAAAGGAAGAAAGTGCCTCAGATGCCGCATGCTGTGGAAAAGGGTTACCCGGCAATCGGTTCCCGAAAGCATGAACCCCGCGTGATCCACCGCCCTGAGAGCATTTTCGGAATTATCAATGCATAGAAGCACTCTTACTGTATCTATGGCCCCTTCAACGATCCAGACCGGACAGAACTCTGAGACGCCCTGCGTTGTGCATACGTGCAGAAAAAGACCCCGCGTCTTCACGCAGACCTGTTTTCAGGCATAATCCGGGTTTTTTCGCCAAGCTGCTCCGCTGGCTCCTGCGCCGGTCTTTCCTTGGGCAGAATCACTTTGAACACCGATCCTTTACCCAGTTCACTCTTCACCAGTACCCGACCGCCGTGGGCTTCCACTATGGCCTTGACCGTGGCGAGTCCGAGACCAAAGCCCTCCTTTTTTTCAGCGCCTCTTCCACGATTAAAGCTCTCAAAGATATAGGGAAGGTCCTTGGAATCAATGCCTACCCCCTCGTCCTTTACATTGACAACGACCTGTTTATCAGTTTCATGTGTTGATATTGTAATAACCCCCTCGTTCTTTGAAAACTTCAAGGCATTATCCAGCAAATTGGTAAAGACCCGGCGCAGTCGATTGGCATCAGCCTCGATAATCGGTAATTCCTCTTCATTCTCAAGTTCTAAATTGATTCCCGCCTGTTTTGCCTTCACCTGATAGGCATCAAGCAGCTCCATCAATTCCTTATCTAAAGAGATGGCGCTGAACTCTAGCTTTAACCTGCCTGTCTGCAGACGGGAGAATTCAAGGAAATCATTCACGAGAAACGACAATTTTCCTGTCTCATTTTTCATGATGTCGAGATACTCTAACTGTTTCTCCTCATCGAGGCTGCTCCTCTTTTTTAACAGTCTGAGAACAAATCCCCCGATAATGGTAAGAGATGACTTTATGTCATGGGCGAACATGGAAATGAGGTTGGCCTTTTCCCGTTCTAAGGCCTTTAAATGGGAAATGTCCTGAAAGGCCTCCAAACCTCCTAAAAGCCGGCCTTCATCATCAAAGAGACCGGCCGTATTCATCCTGACGGGAATAGTTTTCTGCGATCTGTTAGTTATGGTAGTTTCAAGCCTGACAACAGTCTGCCGTTTCTTGATGACTGCCCTTAAAGGACAATTGATTTTGCACATCCCTCCCTGCAAAATGTCACCACAATAGCGACCTATGGCCTCCTTCGCTGAATAACCTGTGAGCTCTTCCGCCCATGAATTGAAACGGGTGATTTTAAATTCGGAGTTTACCGTGGCAACAGCGATTGGGAGGCTGTTAATTGCAAATCTGTAGAAATTCAGATCATCGCCGTTGCTGTCTATTTCATTCACGTGCCGCGGGGCTTTTTCAATCTCGCCAGTTATAAGTTATTCCTCCATATTCAACCCGATAAGGAAATGGCTATCAAATTGTTCCTGGCAACGACCTGAGCTAATGTTTGAAGCCCTGTGCCGCATGAAACAGATCAAGAAAGCTTGCTATCCCGGGGGGCGAGCTGATCAGCATGTTCTCCGGTAAAAAAGAGCGGGAGACACTTGCTGTCCAATGCCCCAAGATTGGTTTCCAGGACCATGCGGGCGGAAGGATGAACACTGCCTAGACTACCTGTATGAATGAAGGCCCTCTTGGCCCAACTACAATTTTTCTTGAGTATGTCCAGTAGTTCGTATGCAGAATGCCCGTTTAAATCGCCTTCCAGTCTCAGGTGCACACTGTCGCTACTCGGATGGACATGGATACGAAATGTGGAGCCCATTTTATCCCTCCTCAGAGGCTGCGCAGCATGAAACAGGGTTGGCTCATCCATAAATAAGTTCCCTTGTACCATGCTCATGGGAATCCGCCTGGGGCTGTACCATCTGCTTTATGGAGTCCTCAAAAGCACTGGAACTGAAAGGCTTCCATATGCAATCCCGGATACCTATCTCGCGGGCACCGGTAATGATATCTTCATTTCCATAGCCGGTAACCAGTATCCTTTTTGCCTTTGGAGAGACCCTCCGGACCCATCGAAGGAATTCCAGCCCGTTCATGCCCGGCAACCGATAATCGCTTATGATAATATCAAATATTTGTTCCTTGACTATCTCCATTCCCTCTTCTGCCGTCTCAATGGCCATGATGTGGAACCCCTCTCCTTCAAAGAACAGGGATAATGAGTGTCTGATCCATTCATCATCATCAACGAGTAATACCTTCAGATTTTTCAAGCCAGGAAACAGATCCATCTCACTTTCTGCGGCTATTGGTCCTCGATACACAGCCATCCCTGTATTCTATTCAAGCATGAAACATGCCACTGTTTCTCAAGAGATCAAAAGCTGTGATCACAATAGGTTAGGCTATCTGAAAAAGCCATGAAGGGTCGATTGGAAGCAAGAGAATTAGAGAAATTTCGAAGTCTCTTTTCTAAAAGTTTCGAAAGGCCGGCAAAATGCAACGGGAATAGCGCAGTAAAGATCCGGGTCCAGTCTACGGCCCGGAGGGAGGCATTCCCCCTGTTTATTGAGCTATTCATTTGCATTATCTGTCATTAATTCATTGCTTTCCAATTGAAACAGGCAGATATCTCTCCTATGGATCACTCCCAGGAACTGCTTATGATCACCTTTTTCCACGACCGGCAGATATAGGAGCCCACGGATTTCCAGCTGACGCAAGGCATTGGACAGAGCATCATCGGGGTTTATGGTCTCAACTCCTTCGGCCACATCACGGGCAATAATCAAACGCGTCAGATCCGGGTCAAAAAACAGATCCCGAATGGAATGAAGAGACAGCATTCCAATCCACTCGTTGTCCTTTCCGACAACGGGCAGCGTAGTGTATCTGCTATTCTGCATGATCTTTATGACCTTGTCCAATGTTGCATCTTGCGGGATGGTATCAATATGGTATCTCATGAGGTGTTTGACAAGGATCGATCCTTCCTGTTGGCCAATTTTACAGACAGGGGCCTTCCCAATGGCCTCCATCAACCGGTCGCGCAGCAAGAACAGATCGGCCTTCAAATGCCCGACGGTAACAGATGATACCATCTTTACTATCTTGACCTCTCCTCCCCGCACCAGGCTGAGCTTGGTTAATATGGGCCCAACTACTTCAAAGACCACGGTGGTGGCAAGGATCAGCGCGAGGAGGGATCCGCCGATGCCAGGATTCTCCCTCGCCGCCCACGCCGAAAGGCCGATCGCGAGACCAGCCTGGGGCAAGAGCCCCATGCCCAAATAGATGCCGCTCGGTATATTCACCCCGGCAATTTTCCCCCCCAGGAATCCGCCCGCGATTTTCCCGGCGGCCCTGCCGAGAATATATATCCCGCCTGTCAGCCCCATTTCCCTTACCATTCCAATATGGAAACTTGCCCCGGCAAATGCGAAAAAAAGGGCATACAGTGGATAATCAACCTCCCTTAATCGTTTAACAGCTATTTTTGCCCTGTCACATGTATTGACCAGGAAACCTCCCATCGTGAGATTCGTCAGGAGTGCGGAAACAGAAAAGAAGAGTGACAATCCGACTCCCAGCAGTATCCCTGCCAGTGAAACAAGCAGAAGCTCATTCTCTTCAAGGCCCCTCCGCAGATAATAGTGCAGGAACAGCGCGATTCCCACTCCGAGAATGATAGGAACAAGTATTCCGTGAGCGACTTCCGAAGTTGCAACCAGAAAAGTGGATCCCATGGCCGCATTTTGAGGTGTTAATGAGACAATGCTCATGGCAATCACAAAAGCGATAATGCACACCAGGTTATTCAAGCCGACCAGGGCCATGATATGGTCTGTAAGGGGGCCCTCGGAATCAAATTCTCTTATGACCAGAATGGTGGCGGCGGGGGCTGTTGCCATGGAGAGAACCCCGAGCATGGCAGCCATAACAAATGAGCCCTTGAGCGCAACGAGCACCGCGAGAAAAACGATCAAAGATGTGATCAACACATCGCTTATAAAGAAGGAGGGGAGTGTTTTCTTGAGCCTCTGGAATTTCTTGCTCTCAAATTCCGTTCCAATGTAAAACGCAATGATCCCTAAGGCTATTTCGCTGATAAAAGTGAAGTGGGCGACTTCTTGCCTTGTTAAAAAGCCTGTTATGGACGGGCCGATGAGGAGTCCCGTTAGCAGATATCCGGTTACCCGCGGCAGCCGGAAAAAAGATGCGATCCTGCCCCCTATAAGGGCCAGGATCAGAACCAGGGCCAGTAGCAAAATGTAATTCATCAATACCTGCCGATGCCTGCTTCATGAAGGTTCTCGTCTATGACGCGTTTCTTGAGGTTTTTGTTCGGGGGCTTTGATTTTCTGTAGGCCTCCGTCTCCACCTTGATGGCTTCACGGAAAGACCCGCACTCGGCATAGGCGGCGGCAAGGGTATCCATCCATGCACCATTCTTCCCCATTTCGAGCGCTTTCTGAGCGAAAGCTATTGCCTTATTGCAATCACGATGCCTCGGATCCTTGGCTGTGGCCAACAAACATGCGAGGTTGTTGTAAGAGCCCCCGCTCATGGAATCAAGTTCGATAACCTTGAGATAATCTCTGATGGCATCTCCATAGCGTTCAAGGCCTGTCTCAATGACTGCCCGGTTATGCAAGTAATCAGGCCTTTCAGGATTGATTGATAAGACTTCGTTTATATCATCCGATGCTTCCTGAAGGCGCCCTTTTCTGGCATAAATCCCGGCGCGAACGGAATACGCTGGTGCAAAATGACTATCTAAACGCAGGCAGTCTGAGAGGTCCTCGAATGCATCTCCAAGGCGCCCGGCCAACATCTTGGCATTAGCCCGCTCAAACAGGCATCCCTCGCACTCAGGATTCTTTTCGATCGCTTTATCAAAATCCGAAAGAGCAGCATCTTGAAGGCCCATCTTGGCATGGGTTATTCCCCGATATCGAAATCCCTCCCATTTTCCTTCATCCAATTCTATAGCCCTGGTGAAGGCACCAAGCGCATGTTCAAGGTCGCCTTTCCGCGCAAAATCAAGGCCGGCCTCTATCTCATTTTCTACCCCGGCACTCCTCTGATTTCTTGTCTTATCCGACACGGCAAGACCTCCTCGGCCCCATCAGACAGCCAGGGGAACCTTTCTTCCGGTCATGCATTCACTTCCGGCCTGCCCTTATCAATGTCATTTTCAAGTTTTCTCAGCAAGGCAAATGTGCCCAGGTTTGGGTACAATCGGCCTCCAAGGGCCATTGATATCCATCCCTTTTCTTCAGAGACCACGATGACCAGGGCATCACTTACCTGGCTGAGACCAAGGGCCGCACGATGACGAGTTCCCAGTCCAAGCCTCTCCAGTTCCAAAGCGTGTGGGGCAATGGGAAGTAGACACTGGACTTTTCGGATACGGGCATCTCTGATGAGAACCGCCCCATCATGGAGTGGGCTCCCCGGATAAAAGATACTCTCCAGGATTGCCGCGCTCACCTCGGCCTCAAGGATGACTCCTTGCCGAAGATACTGCTCCAAATTGTTCTCCTGCTCAATCACAATAATGGCCCCATGACGCTTCGAACTCAGCTTAGAGATCGCAAGAATGACCTCCCCTGGAACTTTTATATTGGGAGAGATACAACATTTCAGATGTCTCTGGAGCAAACCCTTCTCCAACTGGGTAAGTCCTTCTCGTATTTCATATATTTCCTGGAGGAGACTACTCAGATAAGAACACTGCTTTAGAGACGAAAGCGCTCCGTGAAGATCAAGGAGTTGGCATTTCAGGTCTACAAGCCTTTCCTTAATGGCCTCTTCCTCACTGAGAATGGGATCATACTTCGGCGGCATCATTTCAACCACTTTTTTCCAATTCTCCCCAACCTAAGGGCTAATAACTACAACAATATCTCCTCCAAGAAAAAACTATCTCCTTGTCAGGCCGGGCACCATGGCCGGCGGAATAACCAGGACGGGACAGGGCGATCAGAGAAGCGTATCCATTGTCACCGCTCCCAAAGGACCTGCCCTGAGGTCTTCTCCCGTCTGGATGGGGACCTTTGTGTCGGTCCCCATGACAATAAGATCTACCGATGCGTTCCTGGCGAGCTTGACAATCTCACTCACCACATCTCCATCCGACACATTGATGGAATAATTGTCAAACCACTGGCCCATCATCTTGTCAACGTAAGCCTCCTTAACACGCGCTTCTGCCTTGCCTTGGTGGCGCCGGTAAAGGCGCCTGCTTCGTGACCGAAGAGTTCCGATTCGATCAGGGTTTCCGGAAATCCCCCGCAACATCTTGGCTGATTTTCCTCGGTAAAACCACCGTAAAAACAGAACCCTTTAACGGTTCGCTTGAAACCCTGACATGTCCGCCATGTGCCTCTACGATCGCCTTTACTCCGGCGAGTCCAAGACCGAAACCCTTCTTGTTGCGAACAGCCCGGCCCCGGTGAAACGGATAGAAAATAAGGGGAAGTTCCTCCGGGGGAATGCCAATACCCTCATCCGTAATCTGGACAAATACCTCGTATTTGGTCTTGCCCGTCTTCAGCCGGATGGCTCCTCCCTCTTCTGTAAACTTTATGGCATTGCCCAGCAAGTTGGCAAAAACCCTCTTTAGCTGAATGGTATCAGCCTGAATTATGGGGAGTTCTTCTTCATTTTCAAGTTCGAGCCTGATGCCGTGCTGTAAGGCCTCCAGTTGATACGCATCAAACATCTCCAGCAGTTCTTTATCAAGCAAGGTTGCGTCCAGGTTCAGCCGTGTGTTTCCCGACTGAAGCCGAGAAAATTCAAGAAATTCATTGACGAGGGCCTCGAGCCTGGCGGCCTCACTCTTCGCTATGGTGAGGTATCTCTTTTCTTTCTCAGGCGAAATATTCTCTTGTTTCTTTAGTAGCCGAAGAAGAAACCCACCAATGATTGTGAGAGACGATTTCATGTCATGGGCGAACATGGAGATGAGATTGCTACTCTCTCTTTCAAGTGCCTTAAGGCGGGAAATATCTTGAAATGATTCTACTCCTCCTATGAGAAGCCCACTGTTGTCAAATAACCCTGCGCTATTCATCCTCACTGGAATAGGCTCTCCCCGCTTGTTTCGAATAGTTGATTCAATAAGGGATATGGGAACGTGTCCCCCGATCACCGTTTTCAATGGGCACCGGCTGGAACACATTCCCCCTTTAAGGATCTCCCCACAGTATTTTCCTACGACCTCTTCTGAAGAATATCCCGTGATTCTTTGAGCCCACGGGTTAAATCCTGTGATTCGCAAGTCAGCATTCACAGTGAGAATTGCGACGGGAACGCTGTCCAACACAAACTTGTAGAAGGTGAGAGCCCGTAGATTATCTGTATCTGATCCTGAAATATTCTTCTCTTCCAAGAAAATGGTCATGAGGTGGAAAAACCTTCTGCTGAAAAATTACTCAAACGCCGAAAGCATACAGGATACAACCTATTCCAATCCCGAAAACAAAATTGAAGGCCTTGATAAGTATCGAGTCTTTAATACTGAATGACAGAAGGGGGAGCATTCCGTGCCCATCCTGGACAAATGAACTGGTGAGAAGCACGGAAAAGGGGATGATCCCTTTTGCATACATCATGACGAAAATGAGATGGGGGCCTGAATCGGGAACAACTCCCATTAGTGCTGCCATCAGGAGCACCCACATCATGTGTGTTTTGATAATGGCGTCCAGATTCCAGAAAGAAAGACCCCAATGAAGAAAAAACAGGACGCCAAAAGTCCATAGGAAAACCCTGAAGAGGTGCCTTTTGATAATGTGCTCCCAGATATGGGCGTGCAGATAGTGTTCAGACGAAACCATGATGATATACAAGGAAGAAAGGGTGAGGCTCAGAAAAGTGACTCGCTTCCACGTCCAATCGGGATCGCCGATCATTCCTGCTATGACCAATACAAGGAAAGACCCTATCAATATAAACAGAAGAAAACGGGTAAAGGAAGGATCTTTGAGATTTTTCCACAGGTTTTCATGCTGTAAGGTATTCCAGTCGGTGTGGGGCTCCTCCACATTACCCAGGCATTCTTCACAATCCGCCTGAAAACAAGCTTCACACGGAACCACATGCAATATGTTTATCAATTGATCACTGACCCAGGCAAAGCCGATTCCGAGTATAAACAGCAAGCCAAAAAGCATCAGGGCCGTTCCCGGAAACTGGGAAAGCATGATAAAGGCCTCATCGCCTGAAGTGGCGATCATTCCCCCGGTAACAGCCCCAAAAGAGATCATGCCATGCACATACAGGGTCACATTCATGAAGGCCCCGAGACACCCGGGGGTAGATCCAAGAAAGGAGGCCAGCGTGTATTGGCGCCACCGGCCTCCTCGCACAAGCCCGGACATGGAGCCCCTGGTGGCAATATTGACAAAGTCCACCAGGAGCATCATGGAGAATACAAAGAAGGTGATCAGCAACGAATGCTTTATAATCGGGAAGATTTCCATATCAGAAGAACATCACTGATTGAGGATCATTACCGCGTCATGGCGGTGCCGCATTTTGGGCAACGCTGATCGTAACAGGGCACGCCTACCTGATGTGCGACCTTTTCTCCACAGTTCGGGCAGACACAATCTCCTCCCGGGCCTGCACCGGAACCACCCCCTCGACCTCTTCCTCCGCCGCCTCCCATACCTCTTCCGGTACCGGGTCCTTGGCCTCTTGGGCCTGTTCCATCTCCTCTAGGCATACCATCCACCTCCATATACTATCTTGATAATGGTTTCCAATCCACTCTTGCACAGAACCACAGTTTTGGCATTTCCTCAAAGAACGACATCCTCCAGCCTCCCTTTTCGGGTGCGACACGTCAGGTATAGGGACAAACACCGACACAGTCGCGCATTTCTAAGGATTGGCGTAACGTGTGTTTCATAAAAGGGATTCAATTTTTTCCATAATCATTGATTCCGGGACGGCCCCCACAATATCATCAACCCTTTTGCCGTCTTTGAAAAACATCAACGTGGGGATGCTCATAATATCGAAGTTCAGGGCCGTCTCCTGGGCCTCATCAACATTCATCTTACAAAACTTGAATTTGCCGTCATAATCGCCGGACAGTTTTTCAATGATCGGCGAAACCATATTGCAGGGACCACACCATGGAGCCCAGAAATCCACCAGTACTGCCGTTTCTGATTTCACTACCTCTTCCTGAAAATTTTGTTCAGTTATTTCGTTCACCATTTTCTCTTTCCTCTCCTTTCTTAAATTCTACACGTTGTGCAATTTGTTTGCCTGCTCAACGAGCAGGGATTTCAAGCGAGCCAGGGTAATGGGATACGCCTGGATAGGGATCCCCATCCAATCGGAATATTCAAGGAAATCCTCGGGACGCTCGGCCATGTAGCGGTCAATGTAACCCACGCCGTCAAGGACGATAGCCCCTCCCGTATGCCGGGGGAAATTTTCATTGGCAAGCCCTTTATCCCATCCTTTAAATACATAGTGTCTAAACTTTACCCAGCCCGGTGTCATCCACCAGACTTTTTCTCCACCAGTAAGCTCCTGGGCTATCCGCTCCCGTTCTTCTTCACTGGCCAGCATATCCATGCAGTGGGTGGCATCTATCCTCGAGACATTCGGGCCCTGCTCCTCGATGATTTTTTTCATGGTGCGGTAGGGATCATCGCCGTTCACGTAACAGAATTTGCCCCCATAGACCACGAGCACCTTGTCCGCTTTTTCTTTTGCCTTGTTGACCCGATAAATCAACTGAGTCTCAAGTTCCTTTGGCACCTCATGAAGACCCGGGGTATTATAAAAAATATGTCTTGCATCCAGAAATCCCTGCCTTTGCAAATGGTTCAACTCCAGGCTCAATGTTCCACACGCTACTATCGCAATATCTGAAAAAGACACCTGATCCATACCATTCCTCCCTATATGTTACGTGCCAGCTCGTAGCCGCTGTGAATCGCGCTGAAAATATCCTGCACCTGCTTTGCATCACCAATGATTTCGATCCTGGAGACCACACTTTTTTTCTCCTGGTCCGGCCCTTTCGCCGAATTCATTCCTGAAGACAGGATGACCGTCTGAAAAGGTTTGAGAGACCTCGGAGCACCATCCTGTTCCATTTCAACCTTCCCCTCAGAAAAGTTTTTCACCGTGGTATGCGGCATGAGCGTCACATTGGACATTTTGTCGAGCCGCATGAGAAGCAGTTTCCTCGTAATCATCTCCATCATGCTGCCGATGGGATCTGTCCGTTTCGTGGCCACCACTTCATAGCCCTTTTTGCCCAGTTTTTCTGCTATTTCGAGACCTACTCTTCCTGCGCCGATCACGAGAACCCTCGGGCCCCGGACCTCTTTCTCTCCTTTGAAGTATTCGAGGGACGTCAGAGCGTGCTGATCCCGAAGTCCGGGAATGTCCGGGATATTTTGCACCGCTCCCGTGGCCTCCCTGAACTTCTATTTATTAATTTTATCTTACAGCACGATGTGTGCCAATAGCGCAAAGACAGGCTAAACATAACAATATCAAATAGTTAATGAAAGTCTCTTGGCAGGATATGCGTATAAAACGAAGAATGTAGGAAAACTTCGAAATAATTCTTAGAAGATTTTCAAAATGGCTTCACTTCTCAGGCGGACAGCCAGAGTTATTAATTCCCGAAAAGATTTACGGTGAACATCACAGCCCGAGGAGTTTTTTCCGCCTGTAGCGATAGGTGTGGTGATTCATGTCCAAAAGCCGCGCGGCCTTGCTCTCGTTCCCCCCGGCCAGCTTGAAGGCCTGCTCGATGTAATACTTTTCAAAGGCTTTTTTGGCTGCGTCCAAATCCATGCCTTCGGGCGGGAAAGGCATTCTTTCCCCCTTTAGTGGCCCTTGTTTCACACCGGCTTTTCTTGTAATACCCAAGTCCTCTCCAGTGAGAACAGGACCGTGGCCTATGAGAACACCCCGTTCAATCAGATTCCTCAGTTCCCGCACATGGCCTGTCCACGTGTGGTCGAGCAGATCATTCTCGGCATCTTTTGAAAGACCGGTTATTTTCTTCTCGAATTTCGTGTTGAATTCCAACAGAAATGCCCGTGCAAGTGGCACGACATCATCCTTGCGTTTGTTTAGTGACGGGGCTTCGACCCTAATCACTCCCAGCCGGAAATAGAGATCCTTCCTGAACCGACCTTCTTTCACCATGTCTTCCAGGTTTTTATTGGTGGCGGAGACGACCCTTGTTTGCACCTTGCGTTGTCTGGTCCCTCCCACCCGGTAAAACTGCCCGTCTTCCAGAAACCGAAGCAGTTTGGCCTGGGCCTCCTGGCTGAGATCCCCCACCTCGTCAAGAAACAGGGTCCCTCCTGCCGCCTCTTCAACCAGGCCGATTTTTCCCGAAGGATTTGCACCGCTGAAGGCCCCCTTCTCGTAGCCGAAAAGCTCGCTCTCAACGAGGTCCTTCGGGATGGCAGCACAATTTACCGTTACCAAAGATCCCCTGAAATTCGGGCTCCTGTAATGAATCGCACTCGCGATGAGTTCTTTCCCGGTACCGGTCTCTCCGACAATAAGGATAGGCGTGTCAGGACTCTTTGCCACCTGCTCAATGAACTCCATCACGTCTTGGATCGCATTGCTTTCCCCAATAAAGCAGGGGAGGTTTTCCTTCAGGTATTTCTCCTGCAGTGCCTGGACCTCCCTTTTCAGCTTTACCGTCTCCAGTGCATTCCGGATACTGACTTCCAAGGCATCCATGTGAATGGGTTTTACCACATAGTCGTGGGCACCCAGTTTCATGGCTGAGATGACGGTTTGTACGTCTTCATAAGCGGTTATCATGATCACCGGTATATCGTCATTATTCCTCTTTATCTCTTTGAGAGCCTGTATACCGTCCATTCCTGGCAGACCGATGTCAAGCAGGACCAGGTCAGGAAGATCCTGCTTCATGCTCTCGAGGGCGGATTCAGCCGTGGCGAACGGTTTCATTGAATAGTCCCCTTCAAGGGCAATGGCTATTCCTTCCCTTATGACTTCCTCGTCGTCAATGACAAAGATGGTAAAAATACTCATTGAGTATTGTGTTCTCCTTTTCGACAAAATATTTCAATCAGGAATTCCGCACCCCCCCACTTGCTGGTGGATACACTCAAAGACCCACCGTGATCCACGACTATTCTGTGGCTGAGACTTAGGCCGATGCCCGTGCCCCCGTCTTTTGTGCTGAAAAAAGGATCAAAAACCTGTTCCCGCAAATCCAAGGGAATTCCCGGTCCTGAATCCGCTATTCTCACAAATATGGACTCGCCTCCGGCAAAAGAACTCACCTCTACTTTTCTTTCAGCCTCCGTATTTCTCAGTGCCTCAACCGCATTGGTAATCAGATTCAGGATGACCTCTTCCATGAGATGCTTGTCAAGGGTACACTCCGGTAGCTCGTCCGGCAGGTTTTTTTCGAGACTGATCCGATTTTTTCTTAAGGTGACTGCGGAGAGAGAAATGGCATCTTCGATAGGGCCGTTTATGTTCGTCAGAATAAAATTGGGGCGGCTGGGCCTGGAAAAATCAATGACTCTCTTGACAACCATCTCAATCTTATTGGAAGCGGATTGAATATGATTGAGGATATCCTCGGCCTTCTCCCGGTCCATTCCCCTCTCCAGGAGTCTCTCGAGGGTCTTCAGATAGATGTTGATGCCCGAAAGAGGATTTCGAATCTCGTGGGCGATTCCCGCTGCAACACGGCCCAGAGAGGTCATCTTGTCCTGGATCCTGACCAAATGTTCCAGTTCCTTGGATCGGGTAATATCCATCATGTTGACGAGCGTGGCATCTTTTCCATGGTATTGTATCTGGGAGGCATAGCAATAGATCCATTTCATGCCGAGACGGCAATCCGGTCTGGTAACGGGGCACAACCTGAAATCGGCACTGAGTCTCTTGGCCTTGCCCTTGGCGACATTGTCGCACATGGTCCTGACCTTTTCCACGTCCTCAGGATGCAAACCCGCAAACGTTCCCAGATCAAACGACCGGGGGAGCGGTCCCAGCAGTTCTTTCTGCTGGGGATTCTGGTATACTACCTGGTTGTCCTTGATAATAAAAATGCCGATAGGGCACTTCTCCAGGAGGTCACGAAACCTTTCTTCACTTTCAACCAAGGCCTTTGAGCTCTCTTGTTTCGCCTCTTCCAGCTCAAGGGCACGCAAACCAAAAGCGATATCTACGGCAAGATCTCTCAGGAGGGATTTCTCATTTTCATCGTGAGCAACATCTCGTGGAATGGAAAGTGACAAAACACCGTATACTCTTCCATCGAGAATAAAAGGCACGGTGAGTGCCCCTCTGCCATGGTAGTCCTTGGCAAGAAGGCAACCCGTGCAGGCAGATGTCGGATCATTCGTTTCCACAATATCCTTATCTGTCAAGGCCAGGCCAATACATGGCGGCAGGTGTCCGCCGCGCATGAGCTGGATCAATTGCCGAAACTTTCCGCCAATCCCTGCCTCCGCACTTATGGATATTTTTCCGGCTTCACCCAAGAGTACGGCCCATGCATTGTAGTATCCACGATGTTGAATGAGCGCATGGCATATGCCATCGAGGAGCCGCTCGCGGTCCTTTTCCTTGATAATAAGTCCGCTCACATTCCGCATGGTCTGCAATACGAGATTGAGGCGTTCTGTTTTTTGGCTATGGTCTTCCAAGTTTCAATCCCTTCATCCGGATCAATAATGAAAATACCATTACCGGTACTATCCAGGATGATGCACCAGTGAGAGATGGCTCCGCATTTACCCCTATAATCTGATGTTACAAAAATCCTATCTATTAGGCCAGAAACCATATTATTAAAAGATGGGCTTAAAATAAGGGTCACCGTTAATGGGTGACCCCTTTCCTCCTTCTTGCCAGGTGCCCTTCCAGTTGTGCTCATTCTCCCTGTTTTGAGGCCTTTGGAGCCCTCATTGTCTTCAATATCTCAATGCTGTCCTTCAGCCCTTTATAGTATCTCGCCATTTCCATGGCCATCCCTGTCATCAATGCCATAGCCTGGGCAAAATTCACGTCTTCCAAGGTGAATTCCCAAGGTTCGGAAGTATATATACGAAGGGCACCAATGAGATGCCCGGCGACCACGATAGGCACGGAGAGTATAGAGGCTATCCCCTCTTTTTGCGCTTTATCCGGGTACTGAATCCTGGGATCATCACTCACATCGTAGATTGCTACCGGGCCTTCTTTCAGGGAGTCGGCGATGGACTGCAGCGCACTGAGGGGACCCTTGTTAAGATACTCCTCACTGAGGCCAAAAGACGCTGCAACCTCCAGTCCGTTGGTTTTGCGATTGACAAGAAATACGGTACATCCTTTGACCTCCAGGGCTCTTTTAATGCCCTCTACTGCAATAAGGGCGACTTCTTCGGGATCCTTAGAATGCGAAATGACCTTGGTTACCTTCAGCAAAGTTTCATAGTTTATGAGTTGTTTTTTCATGATTTCCTCCTTTGGTTAAGGTTTTCGGAGAAAATCGGCCTTCATGCATCTAAGACCGAAAGCGGGAACCGAATGAACATCTATCCAAAAAAGGGTTGCCCTCACTTATGAAGTTGTTACAGTATAGCATATTTCAAAAAATAACACACTTGAGCTCCTTTTGTTTTAGAGAGCCCAGCGTCCGGAATCTCCGTCTCGTGATAAAGGCGAGCCAGACACACAGTATTTTGACAAAGATGGTGTTTTGTCGTTATCGTGACAGCGTGGGCTTAAATTCGAGATCAGGCATGAATGAGAAATCCAAAAACGGAGAAAACAAGCAGGTTTTTCATTGGGACTTGCGGGCCCTGCGGTTGCCCAAGCTGGTCGAGGCAGATCCACGGGGGAAGGAACTTCTCCGCGGCTTGACGGCACACACTTTGCCTTTATGGCCAGGGGGCAAGACCAGGGTGCCGACGGTCGCCTTCAATTCGGCATTGTTAGAGGCTTTGCGGATTGCTCAAAAGGCAGGTCAAATGGTGCGCAGCTTGGAGGATGCGGAACGAAAACTGGCGGCCGAGGGCCGGGGACTCGCCCTGGTTGATCAAAAGAGCGGGGTCCCGCGCGGAGAGCGTGTTTCGCGTTTGCTCGTGCTGGCGGATAACGGCGCCGATCGATTTTACCGGGCGGTTGAGACATTGCTGCGCCAACACGGTCCACGGGTGCTGGCCTTGCGCCTGGATGTGAAGGCCGAGACCCTGGGCCAAATGCTTTTTGACCCCGGCCAACGCGTTCTATTGTTGCTGTTGGATCACAAAGAGGCGGTCAGCGCCATGCTCCTGGCTCAGTGTAGTGGGTGATATGCCAATAGATCAATATCTGTCCCGGAATGCCTATCATATGACTCAATTTGCATGAGGTCAGTATGCCAAAATTAAAAGCAAAGGGATTAAGATGGCTCAAAGGTTTTCACTTGATTGCCGTTTCATGTTGGGTCGGTGGCGCTGTTGCCCTGATATTGCTTTATGTATTGAAGGACGGGGTCACTGATGGAGGGGTTTTATATGGGATAAACCGGAGCATCCATCATGTTGATATGCTAGTGGTTGTAATTCCCGGGGCTTTTGGCTGTCTGGTTACCGGTTTAATATACTCATCATTCAGTAATTGGGGATTCTTCAAACACACCTGGCTGATATTCAAATGGATTGTCACCGTAGCAGCCATTTTGTTTGGGACATTTTTTCTTGG
>Ga0307417_10000149_pt1 | contig 29819 bp, 28 predicted proteins | sample SalMarWE160210MG_2_FD_202514 | JGI IMG/M metagenome (GOLD analysis project Ga0307417, IMG submission 202514) | Salt marsh sediment microbial communities from the Plum Island Ecosystem LTER, Massachusetts, United States - WE1602-10 | ecosystem: Environmental > Aquatic > Marine > Intertidal zone... | reverse complement strand
CCACAGCGGGTTGGCTAGGATATTGGCGACCAGCACGTCCGCCCGCAGGGCCGGCAGCGACTCGGGAACGAGCGCCGCAATGCCGGCATCCACGCCATTGCGTGCCGCGTTGTCGCGGGTCGCCAGCCGTGCCTGGGGGTCAGTGTCCACCGCCCAGACCCGTGTCGCGCCGAGCTTGAGGGCGGCGATGCCGAGGACCCCGGAGCCACAGCCGTAGTCGACCACCGTGCTGCCGGACAGCACCAGTCCGTCCAGCCATTGCGGACACAGAGCCGTGGTGGCATGGGTGCCGGTGCCGAAGGCCAGACCGGGATCCAGCAGCACGTTGGCGGCGTCTGGCCGGGGCGGTGGGCACCAGCCTGGACAGATCCACAGCCTGTCGCCGAAGCGCATGGGCCGATAGCCATCCATCCACAGCCGGGTCCAGTCCTGGTCCTCCACAGTGGAGACCTCCGCGCTCAGCGGGGCGCCGGCCAGCGCCGTGCGCAGCTCCACAACCACGGCCTCGACCGCGGTGCCAGCGGGAAAAAGGCCGGTGACCGTCGTGTGTGACCATAAAGGGGTGGTGCCCAACGGCGGTTCGTAAAGGGGCTCATCTGCGCCGTCTTTCAGGGTGACTGAGGCGGCGCCGGCATCGCTGAGGAGCTCCGCCAGTCGGTCGGCAGTCTGAGCATTCGTGTCGAGCCTGAGCTGGATCCAGGTCATGGCTAGCCGACCGGCTCCTACAGTCCGAGCTTGTGCTCCAGGTAATGGATGTCCGTGCCGCCGGCCTGGAAGTTAGCGTCCTTGAGGATCTCCAGATGCAGCGGAATGTTGGTCTTGATGCCTTCCACCACAACCTCTCCGAGCGCGGTGCGCATGCGCGCCAGGGCGGAGGACCGGCTCTCGCCATGAGCGATGATCTTGCCGATTATGGAATCGTAGTAGGGGGGGACCACATAGCCGTTGTAAATGTGGGACTCCACGCGAATGCCGGGGCCTCCAGGAGCGTGAAACAGGGTGATGCGCCCAGGTGAGGGCAGGAACTTGACCGGGTCCTCGGCATTGACGCGGCACTCGATGGCGTGTCCCCGCCACTCGATGTCCTTTTGCCGATAGGACAGGGGATCCCCGGCGGCGATGCGCAGCTGCTCCTTGACGATGTCCACGCCGGTGATCATCTCGGTCACGGGATGCTCCACCTGCACCCGAGTGTTCATCTCGATGAAGAAGAACTCTTCGTCCTGATAAAGGAACTCGAAGGTGCCGGCACCACGGTAGCCGATATCCAAGCAGGCCTGAGCGCAGCGCTCGCCCATCTTGCGTCGCATTCGCTCGCTCAGGCCCGGCGCCGGAGCCTCCTCGACCACTTTCTGATGGCGGCGCTGCATCGAGCAGTCGCGCTCTCCCAGGTGGATGGCATTGCCGTGCTCGTCGGCAAGCACCTGGAATTCGACGTGCCGCGGGTTGGGCAGGTATTTCTCCATGTAGACGGCGTCATTGCCGAAGGCGGCCGCGGCCTCGGAGCGGGTCAGAGAAATGGCCCCCAGCAATGCCGCCTCGCTGTGCACCACCCGCATGCCGCGCCCGCCTCCACCCCCGGCAGCCTTGATGATCACTGGATAGCCGATCTCCCGGGCGATGGCCTGGCTGCGCTCGGTATTCTCGCTCAAGGGCCCGTCGGAGCCAGGCACGCAGGGCACTCCCGCCCGTTTCATGGCTGCGATGGCGGAGACCTTGTCCCCCATCAGGCGAATGGTCTCCGGTCGCGGGCCGATGAACACGAAGCCGCTCTGCTCCACGCGCTCGGCGAAATCGGCGTTCTCCGAGAGGAAGCCATAGCCCGGATGGATGGCGACGGCATCCGTGACCTCTGCGGCGCTGATGAGGGCCGGGATGTTCAGGTAGCTCTCAGCCGAGGACGGCGGACCGATGCAGACCGACTCGTCCGCCAGCCGCACGTGCTTGAGCTCGCGATCGGCGGAGGAGTGCACGGCCACCGTCCTGATGCCGAGCTCCTTGCAGGCCCGCAGAATGCGTAAGGCAATCTCGCCGCGGTTGGCGATGACGATCTTCTCCAGCATCGCCATCAGTCGACCACGAACAGAGGCTGGCCGTATTCCACCGGCTGACCGTTCTCCACCAAGATGGCCTTGATGGTACCCGTCTTGTCGGCCTCGATCTGGTTGAGAATCTTCATGGCCTCGACGATGCACAGGGTGTCGCCGACGTAAACGCTCTGGCCTTGCTCCACGAATGGCTTGGAGCCGGGGGAAGGCGAGCGGTAGAAGGTGCCGACCATCGGCGAGCGCACGATATGGCCGGGGGGCAGGGCCTCCTCGCCGCCAGGATCGGTGAGGGGCTCCGGCGCCGCCTGTGGCGGCATCGCGGCCACAGGCGGCGCGGCATAGGGCGCCCGCGCTGACGGTGCTCCGTAGCGGCTGATGCGGAGGGATTCCTCCCCTTCGTGGATCTCGATCTCCGCGATGCCGGATTGTTCCAGCAGCTCGATGAGCTTCCTTATCTTGCGTATGTCCATTGTGGTCCGGGCTCCTGGGGCATGCGCAGCCAAATGTGGTCACCACCAGCAACCCGAGCTAGTCCTCGAGCCGGCGCAGGGCTGCGCGCAGGGCGAGCTCGTAGCCCTGCGGGCCGAGTCCGCTGATGACGCCCAACGCAACGTCGGAGAGGTAGGAGTGATGACGAAACGATTCTCGCGCCTGCACGTTGGACAGATGCACCTCGATGAAAGGGATACGCACCGCCAACAGGGCGTCGCGCAATGCGATGCTGGTGTGGGTGAGCGCAGCGGGGTTGATGATGATGAACGCGACGCCTTCGTCCAGCGCACGGTGGATGCGCTCGACCAGCAGGTGCTCCGCGTTGCTCTGAAAGCTCTCCAGCTGGTGTCCCGCTGCCGCGGCCTGGCGCTGAAGCTCGGCGTCGATGCTGGCCAGGTCCCGCCTACCGTAATGCTCGGGCTCGCGCCTGCCCAGCAAGTTTAGGTTCGGCCCGTTGAGCACCAGTACCGTCGCCATCGCCTCCCCTCGACTCCTGGCACAAAGCTACCGCGCGGACGCCTGACGACGGTGGCCGGCGAAGGTGCGGGCTGGCTGGAAGTGGCCGTGATTGTGCAGGAACGGTGGGGCAAAGTCCACTATGACGGGGGTATCTGTCCAACTGCAGACCCCTTCAGAGCAGCTCGCCGATGGCCTGGTTGGCCTCCTTCGGATCGAGCGCACCGCGCTTGACCAGGGCGATCCGCTGGTGGCGGTCGATGAGCACCGTGTAGGGCAGCTGGCCGTAACGGTTGCCGTAGCGCCGGCTGAGGCGGTCGCCCTCCTGCTCGGCGAGCAGCGTGGGATAGTTAATGCCCAGGGTCCGGGCCAGATCCTGCACTGGTGCGGCCTGGTCGATGGCGACGCCGACCACCTGTAGGCCGCGGGCACCGAAGCGGTGTTGCAGCTCGATGAGCGTCGGGATCTCCTTGCGACAGGGAGGGCACCAAGTCGCCCAGAAGTTCAGCAGCACCACTTTGCCGTCCCAGTCGCTGGCCCGGTGCTCCTTTCCCTGGAGGTCGCGCAGGGTGAAGTCGGCTCGCCGAGCGCCAGGTCGGATCTCCGCCGGTGCCGGGGCAGTGGCCGGGGCCAGCTGCCGGTAGGCGAGCAAGCCCCCGCCCGCCCCTAGCAGTGCCACCGTCAGGGCGGCCAGCGCGAGCTTGAAGCTAGCTGCCACGACCGGGCCGTGTCCTGTGGAAGATGGGGTCTCTACTGCAGGGCCGCACCGACATATCTCCGAAATTCCTCAGGCGAGCGGTAGCCCACCAGCCGATAGGGTCGCCGCTCCCTGCCGTCGCGGCCGAAGAACAGGATGGCCGGTGGGCCGATGAGCCCGAAGCGGTGCATCAGTGCCTTGTCAGATGGCGTGTTGCCGGTCACGTCGGCCCGCAACAGAACGACGCCGGCCAATGCCTGCCGAGTGGCGGGGTCCCGGAAAGTGGTGTTCTCCATGCGCACGCATTCGACACACCAATCTGCGTAGAAATCCAGTATCGCCGGCTTGTCGGCCGCCCGGGCCGCGCCCAGCTGGGCATCCAAATCTTCTGCGCTAGCCACCCGCCTGAAGCCGGCACCGGCGCCGGGCAGGTCTCCGCCTATCGCGGTCACCCCTTTTAGTGGCTGAAACACGTCTCGACTACCGCCGGCGACACCGACCAGCAACAGCGCGCCGTAGAGCAGCAGCACCCAGCCCAGGCCCTTCCACAGGCGGTGCCAGCCGCTCTTGCTCGCCACCGGCTCCAGGGCCCCCAGGTAGATGGCCGTCACGATGAGCAGGCCGGCCCACAGCAGCATGGCGAGCGCCGCCGGCAGTACGCGCTCCAGCAGCCAGATAGCGACTCCCAACAGCAGCACGCCGAAGACCGCCTTCACCGCGTCCATCCATTTGCCTGCATTCGGCAGCAGCTTGCCGGCGGAGGTCCCGAGCAGCAGCAGTGGAGCCCCCATGCCCAGCCCCATGGCGAACAGGGCCAGACCTCCCAGGACGGCGTCACCGCTCTGGCCGATGTAGATCAGGGCGCCGGCCAGGGGCGGGGCTACGCAGGGGCCTACGATGAGCGCAGACAGCAGGCCCATGATGGCGACGCCGACCAAGCTGCCGCCTTGCTGGCGGCTGCTCAGCTGGCTCAGCTTGGTTTGCAGGCTGGCCGGCAGCTGCAGCTCGTAGAAGCCGAACATTGACAAGGCCAGCAGCACGAACACGGCGCTGAATCCGCCAAGCACCCATGGGCTCTGCAGCTCCGCCTGCAGGTTCTGGCCGAACAGGGCGGCGACCACGCCCGCTACGGTATAGGTGGCGGCCATCGCCAGCACGTAGACGAGAGACAGGACGAACGCCTTGCGAGTAGTCAGTGCTGAGCCCTGGCCGACGATGATGCTAGAGAGTATCGGAATCATCGGGAACACGCAGGGCGTGAACGCCAGCAATAGCCCGAAGCCGAAGAAGCTCAGCACCACTGCGACGGTGCTCGCGTGGGCCAGGGTGTCGGCGATGCTGTCCTGCTCCGACATGGGTGGCCCTGCGGGCGCCGGCTCGGTGGATTGCGCCGGCGGGGCGTGGGTCGCCGCGGCACGGGTCGCCGGAGCCGGTGGAGTGGCCTCCGCCGGCAGGGCTAGTGCGATCTGCCTGTCTATGGGCGGATAACAGATGCCGGCCTCGGCACAGCCCTGGTAGGTCGCTTTGAGGGTGAGCGCGGATGCCGCCCCGGGCTCGCCGGCGAGCCGGATGCGGACCGTCGTGTCATGGTGGTAGACCTCCAGGCGGCCGAAGTACTCGTCGTTCTTGATCTCACCGGCCGGCAGGTCCACGGATTCGATGCCCAGCCCTGGGGCCTCGCCCAGGGTGAGCTTGATCTTCTTCTTATACAGGTAGTAGCCGTCGGCGATCTTCCAGTGCGCAAGCAGGGTCTTGGAGTCCTGAACGTCGGCGGTGAGCTTGAATGCTTCGTCTGGCGGCAGGAAGCCGCCTGAGTCGTCACCCAGTCCTAGGCGGGTGCCCAGATCTATGATCTTTTGCGACGCGGGCGCCGGGGCAGGCAGCGCCACATCCAGGGTGGTCGTCTGTGGCGGATAGCACACGCCGAGATCGGCGCACCCCTGGGAGGTGACTGCCAAGCGCAGGTGTGTGACCTTGGGATCCGTGCGCTGTAGGGGCAGCGCGATCCACACGTCGCCCCGGTAGATCTCCAAGTCGCCGAAGAATTCGTCATGTTTGGTCTTGCCGGCGGGCAGCTTGGGCTCACCCAGGGACACGCCCGGGTTCTCGCTCTTGAACCGCAGCTTGCTTCGATAGAGGTAATAGCCCTGGGCAACCGAGAGATGTACCTGAGCCAGATCGGCCTCCGGAGCCTTAGCCGAGATGCGAAATGCCTGCTCCGGCGACAGCAGCTCGCCTTCCACATCCTGTGCCTGCGCCTCGGACAACAGGACCCCCAGCAGGGCCAGCATGAGCAGAGACTGGACTATGGACTTCATGCAGGAGCATCCACCTTTGGCTGCAGGCCGGCGCTCAGCCATTGCAGGTAGGCCGGCAGCGCATCCTCGATACCGACCGCGACGATCTCGGGAAGTTCGTAGGGGTGCAGCTCGCGCAGGGTCTGCTGCAGCGCCGGATAGGCGTCGTTGTGCGTGTTCATGATGAGCAGCTGCTCGGTGCCTGACTCCACGGCCCCGGCCCAGCGGTAAACGGACTCGAATCCTGGGACGATGTTGACGCATGCCGCCCGGCCGCGGCGCACCAGCAGCTCCGCTACGCTCCGGGCCCGGTCGCCCCCAGAAAAGGTGCTGAATACCAGCTGGAACCGAGCGTCGCTCATGTCACTCCTGAGGCAGCCGAACGGTGGCATGGAGCAGATGAAGATATCGCGGGCGTCTGACTTTGTCACTTGCGGGCCCCAAGCATGCGTCTGCGCCCGGCTATCACTCCTGCTCTCACGCTCATTCCCTTGATGCGATATGGCTTCTGCTGCCGCGCCCGAGTCGCGCTTGACTCACGGGTGGACGTTGCTATTATTGGCACTCGCTTGCGGCGAGTGCTAACAGCCAAGGTACTACCCGTGCCACTTCCGACAACCGGAAGCTCCGCTGCGACACCCTGTCCGGCGGTCCTCGTCTGGCCGGAGGTGCTTGGTATCCGCCATCCACAGGTTCTGGTGAGGAGTAACTCATGAAGATTCGTCCACTACATGATCGTGTCATTGTCCGGCGCACCGAGGAGGAGCGCACCTCCCCCGGGGGCATCGTGATCCCAGACACGGCCGCCGAGAAGCCCATTCGCGGTGAGGTCATCGCGGTCGGCAACGGCAAGCTGCTCGACAGCGGCGAGCTACGTCCGCTCGATGTCAAGGTCGGTGACAAGGTGCTGTTCGGCAAGTATTCGGGCACCGAGGTCAAGGTCGACGGGGAAGAGCTGCTGGTGATGCGCGAAGACGACATCATGGCGGTGCTCGAGAGCTGAGCGGCCTGCGCGAGCGCAAATACGACAGTATTCATGTGATCACGGATTCAGAGGCAGAGAGCAACTATGGCAGCAAAAGACGTTAGATTCGGCGACGACGCCCGCCACCAGATGGTGTCCGGGGTCAACATCATGGCCAATGCAGTGAAGGTCACCCTGGGTCCCAAGGGACGCAACGTGGTGCTGGACAAGAGCTTTGGTGCTCCCACCGTGACCAAGGACGGCGTGTCCGTGGCCAAGGAGATTGAGCTCAAAGAAAAGTTCCAGAACATGGGCGCCCAGATGGTCAAGGAGGTTGCCTCCCAGACCTCGGACGTGGCCGGCGATGGCACCACCACCGCCACGGTGCTTGCCCAGGCCATCCTGCGCGAGGGCATGAAGGCGGTGGCGGCGGGCATGAATCCCATGGACCTGAAGCGTGGCGTGGACAAGGCCGTGTCGGCGGCCGTCGAGGAGCTGAAGAAGCTATCCAAGCCCTGCGAGGACGACAAGTCCATTGCCCAGGTGGGCACCATCTCCGCCAACTCCGATGAGGCCATCGGCCGCATCATCGCCGATGCCATGCAGAAGGTGGGCAAGGAGGGTGTCATCACCGTTGAGGACGGCTCCGGGCTCGACAACGAGCTGGAAGTGGTCGAGGGCATGCAGTTCGACCGCGGCTATCTTTCGCCATACTTCATCAACAACCAGCAGAGCATGAGTGCCGAGCTGGAGAATCCCTACGTCCTGCTGCACGACAAGAAGATCTCCAGCATCCGCGACATGCTGCCGGTGCTGGAGGCCGTGGCCAAGTCGGGCAAGCCCCTGCTGATCATTGCCGAGGAGGTGGAGGGCGAGGCCCTGGCCACCCTGGTGGTCAACAGCATACGCGGTATCGTCAAGGTCGCAGCGGTGAAGGCACCCGGCTTCGGCGACCGCCGCAAGGCCATGTTGCAGGACATCGCCATCCTGACCGGCGGCACGGTCATCTCCGAGGAGGTCGGCCTGAGCCTGGAGAAGGCCTCCCTGGACGACCTGGGCTCCGCCAAGAAGGTTCAGGTGACCAAGGAGAACACCACCCTCATCGACGGCGCCGGCCGCAGTGCGGACATCAAGTCCCGGGTAGAGCAGATCCGCCAGCAGATGGAGGATACCACCTCCGACTACGACAAGGAGAAGCTGCAAGAGCGGGTGGCCAAGCTGGCCGGCGGCGTGGCCGTCATCAAGGTCGGCGCCGCTACCGAGGTGGAGATGAAGGAGAAGAAGGCCCGGGTGGAAGACGCACTGCATGCGACCCGCGCGGCGGTGGAAGAAGGCGTGGTCCCGGGTGGCGGCGTCGCCCTGATCCGGGCGGTGGAATCCATCAAGAGCCTCAAGGGTGACAACAGCGATCAGGACACCGGTGTGGACATCGCCCGCCGCGCTATGGAGGAGCCGCTGCGTCAGATCGTGCAGAATTCCGGCGAAGAGGCCTCCGTGGTCCTGAACAGGGTCGCCGAGGGCTCTGGCAACTTCGGCTTCAATGCTGCCTCCGGCGAGTACGGCGACATGATCGATATGGGCATCCTGGACCCCACCAAGGTGACCCGGACGGCGCTGCAGAACGCCGCCTCCGTCGCCGGCCTGATGATCACCACCGAGGTCATGGTGGCCGAGCAGCCCGAGGAGGAAAAGGGCGGTGGCGCGCCCGGCATGGGTGACATGGGTGGTATGGGCGGCATGGGCGGCATGATGTAGCCGAGCGCCCATCCGCGCGAAATGGAGCCCCGCCGATGACGGCGGGGCTTTTTTGTGCCCGGCACGGTCGCGGGTGCGTTGGCCGTTGGTATGATTGGGCCGGTGCCGCGGGGCGTGTCCTTGCTGCCGGAAATGTCAGTCCACCGCCATGCCCGAGACATCATTGCTTTCCCAGGCCGATGCGCTGCGCGAGCTGCCGGCAGCGCTGCAGGACGGCGTGGCGAGCCACTGGGCCGACTATGTCGCCGCCTGCGGGGGCCAGCCGCTGCTGCAGGGCCCCGAAGCACTGCGCTCCCTGGCACGGGTCTGGGCGGCAAGTCGCTTCGTGGCCGGCACGTGCGTTCGGGCGCCGGCGCTGCTGCAAGATCTGGTAGGCAGCGGCGATTTGGATCGCTGCTACGAAGACGGCGAATACGGTCGCCGCGTGGCCGCGGTGCTGTACGGCGCCGCGGTCGAGGAGCAGCTGATGCGCCGGCTGCGCCACTGCCGGCGCAGGGAGATGGTGCGTATCGCCTGGCGGGATCTGGATCGCAGGACGGACCTGAACGGCACCGTTCGGGACCTCACGGCGCTGGCCGACGCTTGCGTGAGCGGGGCTCTCGTCCGCCTGCACGAGCTGCAGGCCGTGGAGTGGGGCACGCCCGTGGACTCCACAGGTCGCCGCCTGGACATGGTCGTGCTGGCCATGGGCAAGCTGGGTGGCGAAGAGCTCAACTTCTCTTCCGACATCGATCTCATCTTCGCCTACCCGGAGGACGGGGAGACCGTCGGCGGTCGCCGCGGCACCAGCAACCACGAATATTTCGTCCGCCTCGGTCAGCGGCTCATCCACGTGCTCAACCAGCCGACTGCCGAGGGCTTCGTGTTCAGGGTAGACATGCGCCTGCGGCCTTTCGGCGCCAGTGGGCCCCTGGCGATGAGCTTCTCCGCCCTGGAAGGCTACTACGCCTCCCAGGGGCGCGACTGGGAGCGCTATGCCATGGTCAAGGCGCGGGTGGTCACGGGCCAGGCTGAGCACGCCAGGCGCCTGCTGGCGACTCTGCGACCCTTCGTCTACCGTCGCTACCTGGATTATGGCGCCTTCGAGGCGCTGCGCCAGATGAAGGCGCTGATCGTGCAGGAAGTCCAGCGCAAGGGCCTGCATGACGACGTGAAGTTGGGCGCTGGCGGCATCCGCGAGGTCGAGTTCGTGGCCCAGGCCTTTCAGCTCATCCGTGGGGGGCGAGTGCCGGAGCTGAGGGACCGGCGCGTGCTGGTGGTGCTGGAGCGCCTGCGGCAACGCGGTAATTTGCCGGAGTTCGTCGTGCGCCAGCTGCACGAAGCCTATGTGTTCCTCCGCAACGTGGAGCACCGCATCCAGGCCTATGCCGACGAGCAGAGCCAGACCCTGCCACAAGACTTCACCGCCCGCTCTGCCCTGGCCTATGCGATGGGGTATCCGGATTGGGATGCCTTCGATCGGGATCTGCGCATGCACCGCCGGCGCGTCCACAACCACTTCGAGCAGGTCGTAGCGGCGCCCCAGGCAGAGGCGGCCGCGTTGAGCGGTGCGGAGGTGGATCTGGCTGCCGTTTGGCTGGGCTCCGCCGAGGGTGAGCAGGCCGAATCCGTGCTGGTCCACGCCGGCTACGATGATGTCCAGGACGCTCACCGCCACCTCACGGAGCTGCGTCGAGGCAGCCGTCTGCATGCGCTGAGCGCGCGCGGCCGTGAGCGGGTCGACCGTCTGATGCCCATGGTGCTGGGTGCCGCCGGCCGGACCGGGACACCCACGGAGACGCTGCGCCGCGTGCTGGGGGTGCTGGAGGCCATTGCGGGCCGCACCACCTACCTTAGCCTGCTGGTGGAGCATCCCATGGCCCTGTCCCAGCTCGTCAAGCTGTGCGCGGCGAGCCCCTGGTTGGCCAAGCTTCTGGCACGCCACCCGGTGCTGCTCGACGAGCTGCTGGATCCGCGCACCCTATATGCTCCGCTGGACCGGCAGGCCCTGGAGGCGGAGCTGGCGCAGCGCATGGCAGCCACCGACGCGGACGACGTCGAGCAGCACATGGAGCTGCTGCGCCAGTTCAAGCAGGCCCACGTGCTGCGGGTGGCGGCGGTGGATGTGGCCAATGCCTATCCGCTCATGGTGGTCAGTGATCACCTCACGGCCATTGCCGAGGTGGTGCTGCAGGGGGCACTGCAGCTGACTTGGCACTACCTGCAGCAGCGCCATGGTCGACCCCCCTGCGAGGTGGCCTCCCCAGGGGGTACGGGCTTCGTCGTCATCGGCTACGGCAAGCTGGGTGGCATCGAGCTCGGCTACGGCTCGGACCTCGACCTGGTATTTCTGCATGGCGCCGCCGTGGACGGACCGGCCACCGAGGGGCCCAGGTCCATCGAGAGCGGGGTGTTCTACGCCCGACTGGGCCAGCGCCTGGTGCACATGCTCAGCACTCACAGCCCGGCCGGGGTGCTCTATGAGGTGGACACCCGACTGCGGCCGAGCGGCGCCTCAGGGTTGCTGGTGACCGGCATCGCTGGCTTCGATCTCTACCAGCGAGAGCGTGCTTGGACCTGGGAGCATCAGGCGCTGGTGCGGGCCCGGCCGGTGGCGGGCGACCCGGCCCTGGCGCGTCGGTTCCTGGAGACGCGGCGGGTGGCGCTGAGCCGCGAGCGCGAGCCCCAGATGCTGCGCCGGGAAGTGCGCGAGATGCGGGCGCGCATGCGCGCCGCCCTGGGTGGACGTCACGGGGGGCTCATGGATCTCAAGCAGGATCCCGGCGGTATCGCCGACATCGAATTTGTGGTCCAATACGGCGTTCTGCTGTTGGCGCACGCCCACCCCGAGCTGCTGGAATACACGGACAACATTCGCCTGCTGGCAGGCCTGGCGCGGGTGGGTTTCCTGGCTGCATCCGATGCCGAGGCGCTGGCGGACGCCTATCGTGGTCTGCGCAAGGCGGTCCACCGCCTGACCCTGCAGGAGGCCCCAACGGCCGTGAAGGCTGAAGCACTGGCAGAGGAGCGGGCGATCGTCGCCCACCTCTGGCAGAGCGTGATCGGGGATGAGTGAGCGTGCTCGCGCGAGCCCGGCTCAATAGCTCACGAGGAGAACCTGGCATGACGATGGATGACCAAGACGGCGTCATCTGGTTTGACGGCGAGCTGGTGCCCTGGCGGGAGGCCAAGGTGCATGTGCTGACCCACACGCTGCACTACGGTATGGGCGTGTTCGAAGGCGTACGGGCCTATCGGACGGCCGATGGCACTGCCATATTCCGTCTCAGGGAGCACACCGACCGGCTGTTCCGCTCGGCACACATCATGAGCATGCATATGCCTTTCGACAAGGACACGGTCAATGCGGCGCAGCGCACTGTGGTGCGGGAGAACAAGCTGGAGACCGCCTATGTGCGCCCCATGTGCTTCTATGGCTCCGAGGGCATGGGCCTACGGGCGGACAACCTGCGGGTGCACGTCATCGTCGCGGCCTGGTCCTGGGGCACTTATCTGGGGGCGACCGCGCTGGAGAGTGGGATCCGCATCAAGACGTCATCCTATACCCGTCACCACGTCAACATCACCATGTGCAAGGCCAAGGCCAATGGCCATTACATCAACTCGATCCTGGCATTGCAGGAAGCCCTGTCCTGCGGCTACGACGAGGCGCTGCTGCTCGACGCGGAGGGCTACGTCTCGGAAGGCAGTGGTGAGAACGTCTTCATCGTGCGTGACGGCGTGATCTATACGCCGGATCTGACTTCCGCCCTGGAGGGCATCACCCGGGACACGGTGCTGCGGCTGGCCGAGCACGCCGGCTATCCAGTCAAGGAGAAGCGCATCACCCGTGACGAGGTCTACATTGCGGACGAGGCGTTCTTCACCGGCACCGCGGCCGAAGTCACGCCGATTCGCGAGCTCGACGGGCGTCTCATAGGCAAGGGCCACCGCGGACCCGTGACCGAGCAGCTGCAGAACCTGTACTTCGACCAGGTCCATGGCCGCCGGGATGAGCATCCCGAATGGCTGACGCTGGTGGACTAGTGTCCAGTCTTAGGAGACCACCCCGTGACTCAAACTAGAGCCGACACTAACCCCCGCGAGGACTCCGAGCCCAACGCCCAGAGGGTCTATGAGGTCACCCGCGCCGATCTGCCCTTGCACTGTCCCATGCCTGGGATGCGTCTGTGGAGCTCGCATCCCCGGGTCTATCTGCCCATCGAGGCGAGCGGACGGGCGAAGTGCCCTTACTGCGGGGCGGACTTCATCCTCAAGGACTGACGTCGAGGACGGCCCCATCGCGGGTTTCCGCGCTCCCGCGTCGAGGGCGCCGCGTGCCGGTGCACGAGTGTGCTGGCGGCTCGTGGACGGCAAACCCGGCCACGACAACCAGAGCCGCGGGCTGGTGCAGGCACTGGCGGATCTCACGCCCCTGGTGCTGCATACCCTGCCGGCCGTCCCCATCCGGTGCCTGCTGTCCGCTGCGCTCGGCCGGCAGACGGCCGAGTGGCGTGCCCTACCGTGCCCGGATCTGATCGTCGGCGCCGGCCACCGCACCCATTGGAGCCTGCTCGCGGCCCGGCGGGCTCGTGGCGGGCGCTGCGTCGTGCTGATGAAGCCCACTCTGCCGCGCAGATGGTTCGATCTCTGCGTGGTGCCGGAGCACGATCGGGTCGCAGCCGGACCACGGGTGCTGCCGACCCAGGGGGTGCTCAACGCCATTCGCCCGGGCGGAGAGCACCGTCCGGACCGTGGTCTGGCCCTGATTGGCGGCCCCTCGTCCCACTATGAATGGTCGGACGATCTGCTGCTGGCGCAGCTGCAGACCATCCTGGAAGAGCAGCGGCGGTGGACCCTCGGTACGTCTCGACGCACGCCGGCAGCCACCGTGGAGCGCCTGCAAGCGCTGGCCGGCCCGGGCGTCACGCTCGTGCCCTGGGAGCAGACCACTCCCGACTGGCTGCCCGCCCAGCTGGCGCAGGCAGGCCTCGTGTGGGTTTCCGAGGACAGCGTGTCCATGGTCTTCGAGGCCCTGAGCTCTGGTGCCGCCGTCGCTATCCTGGAGCTGCCCCCAAGTCGGGAGAGTCGAGTGAGTCGGGGCGTGGCGCACTTGGTGAGCACGGGCTATGCCGTGTCGTACTCCCGCTGGCTTGCGGGGACGGCTCCGCGGCCGCCGGCGCCCCCGTTCAACGAGGCGACCCGTTGTGCCCGATGGATTCTGGAGCACTGGTGGCGCGACGCCTGACGGTCCTGCAGCTCCTGCCGGCCCTGCGCAGTGGCGGTGTGGAGCAAGGAGTGCTGGAGCTCGGCGCCGAGCTGGCGCGCCGTGGCCACCGCTCGCTGGTGGTCTCGGGCGGGGGCAGGATGGTCTCCGAGCTGGAGCGTGGCGGGAGTGAGCACATCCGCTGGTCCATCGCCCGCAAGTCGCCGCTGGTCTTCCTGCTCGTGCCCAGGCTGCGCCGTCTGCTGCGGGAGCGTGAGGTCGACATTCTGCACGCCCGCTCGCGGCTGCCGGCCTGGGTCGCCTACCTGGCCTGGCGCAGCATGCCTGCCGGGCACAGGCCGCGCTTCTTGACCACCGTCCATGGCCTGTATTCGGTCAGTCGCTACAGCTCCGTCATGACTCGCGGCGAGCGCGTGATAGCCGTATCCGACTGCGTGCGCGACTACCTAATCCAAAACTATCCCGGAATGGAAGCCAGTCACATTCGGGTCATCCCGCGTGGCGTGGACCACCGGCAGTTTCCTTACGGCTACGCGCCGTCGGCGGCCTGGATAGGGCGCTGGCAGGCCGAGTTTCCGCAGCTGCGCCAGCGCCGACTGCTGACCTTGCCGGGCCGGCTCACGCGACTCAAGGGGCACGCCGACTTCATCCGGCTGCTGGCGAGCCTGAAGGCGCGAGGCGTGGAAGTGCACGGGCTGATAGTGGGCGCCCTGGACCCCAGACGCCAGCACTACGTGGTCGAGCTGCGGGAGCTGGCGTCGGCTCAGGGCGTCGACCAGCTCACTTTCACTGGCCAGCGGTCGGACATGCGGGAGATCTATGCGGTCTCGGAGCTGGTGCTGTCGCTGTCGCGCAAGGCGGAGTCTTTCGGTCGCACGGTGCTGGAGGCACTGACCCTGGGGGTGCCGGTCGCGGGCTACGCCCATGGCGGCGTGGGCGAGATCTTGGCCCGCATATATCCCCAGGGGGCGATTCCGGTGGGCGATGACGCGGCACTGCTGGAGCGCGTCGCGGCGCTGCTGGAGCAGTCCCAGCGGCCGCCGCCGCAGCAGGCGTACACCCTCGATGCCATGCTGGTGCGCACCGTGGGCCTCTATGAGGAGCTGTGCCCGTGACTGGACTGACCGTGACGCCGGGCGGCACCCTGGTCGTCCAGCCCCTGCCGGGCATCGGCGACATGGTCTGGCATTTGCCGCACCTGCACGCGTTGGCGGCGCAGAGTCCGGGCGGTCGGGTCTGCGTGCTCACCAAGCCGCGCTCGCAGGCGCAACGGCTATTGCGTGGGGACGCCAGCGTGGAGCGAGTGCTGTGGCTGGAGCGGGGTCAGGGGCGCCACGAGGGTGTCGCCGGTCTGCTGCGGCTGGCCGCCCTGCTGCGCCGGCAGCGCTTCGCCACCGTCTGGATTTTGCATGGCAGCGCCCGCTATGCGCTGTGTGCCTGGCTGGCCGGCATATCCCGGCGCATCGGCTACGGCGTGGGGGCGCAGCGTCTGTGGCTGAGCCACCCCGTAGTCCTCCCCAATTTGGCACATGCGGCCCATCCCATCGAGAAGGCCGATCTGCTGCTTAAGCTCTGCGGCGTGCCACGCACTGAAGCGGAGCCCATGCTGCCTGTGAGCCCCGAGGCCAGGGCCGCCGTGCTGGCGCGCTTCGGGGCACTGCCCCGGCCATGGATTGCGCTGGGCATCGGCAGCAGCGAGCCCTACAAGCAGTGGGGCGGAGCGCGATTCATCGAGCTTGCCCGTGCCCTGGCGCGGCCGGTGCAGCGCACCTTGTTCGTGGTTGGGGGGCCTGCGGAGCGCGACCTCGGTGAGACCATTCTGGCCCGGTCCGGCGCCGGCTTGGCCCCGGCGCTGGACCTGCCGTTGGACCAGACCGTGGCGTTGCTACAGGCGTGCCGGCTCTATGTCGGGAACGATACGGGGGTGCTCAACATGGCAGCCGCAGTGGGGGTGGCCAGCATTGGTCTGTTCGGTGCCAGCGTGCCGTTGCGCCATTCTCGGCACATCGTCGCCGTGGAGCCTCAGGGCGGAGCGGGGATGGAGCACATCGGCGTAGACGCGGTGCTTTCCCGGTCGCGCAGTCTGGGAGTGGAGTGAGCCCATGCGCGAGCGTCTGCAAATTGCCTTCGATTCCTGGGGCTGGCTACTGGTCACCTGGCTCCCGCTGGCGCAGGTTCTGGGCCGCGCACCGGGCAATCTGCTGGCGGCAGGCTATTTGTTGTGGGCGGCGCTTGCGCTCATCGGACGGCCCCTGCCCCGGCCGCGCTGGCTGCTGGGGCTGTATGCTCTGATGCTCCTGGCGTTCCTGCTGGGCGTGCCGGCCGCCCAGGATCTGGGCCGGGCGGTGGATGCCTGGGTCAACTTCGCCGGTCACACTCTGGCGCTGGTGATCACCCTGAGCGTGCTGCTGCGGCGTGAGGGCGGCGTCGAGACTTTGCTGCGGTCACTGGCGCGATGTGCTCTGGCGGTGGTGGCGGCTCTCTATCTCAAGCTGCTGGTGCTGATGCTGGCCCCCGGGGAGCTCGAGCCCACCCTTCAGCTGCAGGAGGACAATCTGCCGCTGCTGCTGCCGTTCCTGCTCTACTGGGCGGCGGGCCTCCCGGCGCACTGGCGTCGGGCCGCTGCAGTGGGGCTGACCGGGATTGCGCTGGCCTATGTGCTGCTGGCGCAGGGCCGCGCCGCACTGCTCGGCACGCTTGCGGCCGTGCTGGTGTATGGCGTGCTGGGCGCCCAGTGGCCAGTGCGTCTCGCGGCGGCGGTGGTCGCCGGGTTGCTCCTGCTCGCCGTAGTGGCCGGAGGCTCGTACATGCTGCGAGGGGCGGAGCTGGGCGCCCCGGGGGGCGAGCTCGTGGCCCGCATCAGCTCGGATCGGACGATATTGTGGCGGCAGGCCATCGAGCACCCGCCGGCGCGTCCCTGGGTGGGTGTGGGTATGGGTAACGTGCGCTACTCGGAGGCCGTGATTCTGCCGGACAAGACCCTTAGACATCTGCACAATTTCGTGCTGGACGCGTGGTACGAGACCGGCTGGCTGGGGCTGGCGGCCTTGCTGGCTTTCCTGGGAGGCGCAGCCTATGCGGGTCTGCGCGGGATGGCTCGCCTGGATCCGCAGAGCCGACGTCAGAGCGGCGCATTTGCCGCCTCTGCGGCGGCCATACTCACCGCCGCGCTGCTGAGCTACTCCTATGGATCCCTTCCTTTCAGCATCTACCTGATGCTCGTCATCGCGGCGATGGTGAGGCTGCGGGAGTCGGGCTAGCGCGCGCCGAGCACCACGACGGTCTTGCCGCTGACGGTGATGTGACCTTCTTCCTCCAGCTCCTTGAGCACCCGCCCGGCCATCTCTCGGGAGCAGCCCACGATGCGGCCCAGCTCCTGACGCGTGATGCGGATCTGCATCCCATTGGGGTGGGTCATGGCGTCAGGCTCTCGGCACAAATCCAGCAGAGTGCGGGCGATGCGCCCGGTGACGTCCAGAAAGGCCAGGTCTCCGACCTTGCGGCTGGTCTTGTGCAGGCGCAGGGCGAGCTGGGAGGCGAGCTCAATGAGTATCTCTGGGTCGTCTTGGGCGAGCTGGCGAAAGCGCGGATAGCTCAGCTCCGCCAGCTCGCAGGCGCCGCGGGCGCGCACCCAGGCGGTGCGGGTGCCGAGCACGCTGAACAGCCCCATCTCGCCGAAGAAAGCCCCAGGATTGAGGTAGGCAAGCACGATCTCGTGCCCTTTGTCGTCCTCGATGAGCACCGCCACCGAGCCCGACACCAGATAGTAAAGCACGTCGGGCTTGTCCCCGGCGTGGATGATGGTGGACTTGGGGGGGTAGTGGCGCCGATGACATCGCGCCAGGAAGCGCTCTACGGACGGCGATGGAGTCCTGGGCAGGGCAGGAATCATGGGTGGCTCCGGCGCAACATTCCCTCCCGGAGTATGACACACCGCCGGGCGCGGGGTGTAGCGCTAGGCTCCGCGCGGGTGCAGATGTGATACCCTGCGCGGTGGATTCGCAGCAGCCGGGGGGGACCGATGAAGGCGCGGGTGCAATGGGTGCAGGATGCGATGTTCCTGGCGGAATCCGGAAGCGGTCACGCTGTGGTGATGGACGGCCCGCCGGATTCGGGGGGTCGCAATCTGGGCTGCCGGCCCATGGAAATGCTGCTGCTCGGCATGGGTGGCTGCACGGCATTCGATGTGGTGCACATACTGCGGAAGGCTCGCCAGCCGGTCGCCGGCTGCGTGGTCGAGCTGGAGGCGGAGCGGGCGGTCGAGCCACCCCAGGTTTTCACCAAGATCCATGTGCACTACATCGTCGACGGCCGGGGCTTGAAGCACGCCCAGGTGGAGCGCGCGGTCGAGCTGTCCACGGAAAAATACTGCTCGGCCTCCATCATGCTCGGCAAGACCGCCGAGATCAGCCACGACTTCGTGGTGCGTGACGGCCAGGAGGGGGCAGGCTGAGGCTACCAATCGATGTGCGTTTGTGGATAATGCCGCCCCCAATGCTCAGGCCCAGTGGGACCATCGCATGGTGATGCCACTCTCCAGGCTCAAGCTGCACGGTTTCAACAACCTCACCAAGACGTTGAGCTTCAACATCTATGACATCTGCTACGCTTCCACCGAGGCGCAGCGTTGGGCCTACATCGAGTACATCGACGAGAAGTACAACGCCGAGCGGCTGACCCAGATCCTCACCGATGTGGCCAACATCATCGGTGCCTGTATCCTAAACGTGGCCCGCCAGGACTACGATCCGCAGGGCGCCAGCGTCACGGTGCTGATCGCCGAAGAGCCCCGGGCGACGGAAGGTGCGTCCACGAGTGCCAAGCCTGGTCCGTTGCCGGAGGCGGTGGCTGCACACCTGGACAAGAGCCACATCACTGTGCACACGTATCCGGAGAGCCACCCGGTGGGAGGAATAAGCACCTTCCGGGCCGATATCGACGTCTCCACCTGTGGCGTGATCTCGCCCCTCAAGGCGCTCAATTACCTGATCCACAGCTTCGAGTCGGACATCGTCATCATGGACTACCGGGTTCGCGGCTTCACCCGCGACATCGGTGGCCGCAAGCATTTCATCGACCACAAGATCAACTCTGTGCAGGACTTCCTGTCCCGCGACACCAAGCAGGGCTACGAGAGGATCGACGTAAACGTCTATCAGGAGAACCTGTTCCACACCAAGATGATGCTGAAGGAATTCAAGCTGAACAACTATCTGTTCGGCAGAGAGGAGGAGCACATGCCGGAGGCCGAGGCCGCGGCGATACGGGCGCGCCTGCAGCGGGAGATGCTGGAGATCTTCTACGGGCGCAACATGCGCCAATGAGCAGGCGGGCGACGGCGGACAGGGCGGCCGTCAGATCCAATAGGCCGACCGAGTCATGAGCCTGGAGACGACGCCCATCAGGCGCTTGACGGGTGTGGGCAGCGCCGCCCCGCCAGCCTCCAGGGCAACGGTGGCGTGATGGGTCTCGTCCTCGGCCATCTGCTCGAGAATCGCCCGACTCTTGCCGTCGGTGGCCGGCAGACGGGCCAGGTGCTCGTCCAGGTGGCGGATGACCTGATGCTCGGTCTCGGCCACAAAGCCCAGACTCCATTTGTCCCCGGCCAGTCCCGCCAGGGCGCCGATGCCCAGCGATCCCACATACCACAGTGGGTTGAGCAGGCTGCGGCGACCGCCTAGCTGCTCCAGGCGCTGCGCGCACCAGAGCAGATGGTCGTTCTCCTCGGCCGCCGCCTGCTCCATCTTCCGTTGCACCAGCGATAGCTTGGCGGTGAGGGCCTGGCCCTGGTACAAAGCCTGCGCGCTGACCTCTCCGGCATGGTTGACGCGCATCAAGCCGGCCGAAACGCGCTGCTCATGAGGTGAGAGCTCCTGCTCCACCAGATCATCCCCCGGCGTAGCACGACCAGTTGAGGCGGGACGGCCCCACAGGGTGCGCAATGCCTGGTCCAGGCGGTGGATGGCGCGGTCGGCGGCGGTATAGCTGCGAGTGCTCATGCCACCACGATAGTCAAGCCGTGGCTTCCAAACAAGTCATTCGGCGAGCTGCCGTGCCAGCAGGGTGACGGGGTGCAGAACCTCTACGCTGCGATGGGTCCGCCGCATTCCGCCGGCCAGCTGCAGGGCGCAGCCGACATTGGAGGTCGCCACCAGCTGCGGACGCGCGGCGTCGACCTGGCGCAGCTTGCGATGCAGCAGTCGCTCGGCCAGCACCGGCTGGGTCAGCAGGTACGCCCCGGCCGAGCCGCAGCAGATCTCGTTCTCGCCCAGGGCCACGACCTCGGCTTCTGGCAGCCGCCGCAGGAGCTGGTAGGTTGGCGCGGTGCTCTTGAGCACGTGGCGCAGGCTGCACGGGTCGTGCACCGCGACCCGCGCTCTGAAAGGTCGTAGCGCTGGCGTTTGCGGCCAGGGGATGCGGGCAAGGAACTCGCTGACGTCCATAGTCCGGCTGGCAAACGACTGGGCGTCATGCCAGCTTGCCTCGCGGGCGTATTCCTTGAGGGCCGCACCGCAGCCGCTGGCGGTCCACAGCACTGGCATGGCAGGCAGGCTGGCGAAGGCCCCCACGTTGCACCGAGCCAGGGCGTCGGCCCGCACCCGGTCTCCCAGGTGCAGATGCAGGGCTCCGCAGCAGCCCTGTGCCGGAGGAATGTGCACCGCGTAGCCTAGGTGCGTCAGCAGACGAATGGCAGAGCCGAGGGTCTCCCGGTCCAACTCCTGCGCGACGCAGCCCAGGAACAGGGCGACTCGGCCGCGCTCCGGGCCGACGGCCGGGTAGAGCTCGGCATAGGGCTGCGGCCGCTGCAGCGGCCGCAGCAGGGCCTCCAGGCGGCGCAGGCTCGATATACCCAGGAAACGGCTCCACCGTGCCAGGCCCTGTGCGCCGCTGCGCTCGTAGAGCCGCAGCAGGGCCGTCAGGCGCCGGAGGCGCTTTGGATGCATCAAGACTTGGTCGAGCAGGATGCGGCTCCAGCTTCGCAACGGCCGGCCGGCGCGCAGCAGGCTGCGGGTGTCGTCCAGCAGGCTGCCATACGGAACCCCCGACGGGCATACGGCCTCACAGGCCCGGCAGCCCAGGCAGCGGTCGAGGTGGGCGGTAGTGCCTGGAGCAGCTTGTAGCGCCCCCGATGCGAGGCCACGCATGAGCGAGATGCGGCCCCGCGGAGATTCACGCTCGTCCCGAGTCTCGAGGTAGGTGGGGCACCGGGGCAGGCACATGCCGCACATCACGCAGCGGTCTGCCGCGCCTTGAATGATGTCGCGAGGGGATGGCAACTGGGTCTGCAAAGCGGTCTGGTCCAAGTGCGCAGTCTAGGCAGTTTGCCTATAATCGTCCACTCTCGGCATCGCTAGTCCGCCATGTCCTACTATCGCTACCACGTCTTCTTTTGCACCAACCTACGAGCCGACGGCAGCGATTGCTGCCAGCGCTTCGGTGCCGCGGAGCTCCGGGAGTATGCCAAGGCACAAGTCAAGGCCTTGGGCCTGGCCGGACCGGGGAAGGTGCGCATCAACACGGCCGGCTGTCTGGACCGCTGCCAGGAGGGTCCGGTAGTCATCATCTACCCTCAGGGCGTGTGGTACACCTACGTCGATCGAGACGACATCGACGAGATCATCTATGAGCACCTTCAAAACGGTCGGGTGGTGGAGCGCCTGCGGATCTAAGGATCCTGTCCGGGTAATCCATGCGCCGCAAGGCGATTGGCAGTGCGACCACGGATCGTCGATCTCTGCGTCCGTGTGGTGGTCACTATGCGACCAAGGAGACCGGAGATGGGCCGCACTCCGCCGGCGTCGCAACGACAGGATCGCTCGGACGGCATCGTGGAATTCCCAAGATGGCAGGGCTCATGTCGCCGAGCCCCTGCTCGACATGTTGCATGAGCGCCACAAATTGGCATTATATTATTTTTTCCTTAATTAATGCTTGACTAATATATCGCGATGGTCGATACTAGACACGTCGAGGTTCGACATGCATCCGCTCTTGGAGGCATTCAATCTCGACTCCTCCATCCTCCTTTGGTGGTATTGGCGCGACTCCCCGTCGCGCCTTTTTTTTTGCGCCCTTGTAACCGTTACTACCTTCGGGTACCATTTCGCGGCTTCGACGAAGGGCTTTGGAGTGCAACCTGATGAAGACCTACAGTGCCAAGCCGGAAACGGTCAAGCGCGATTGGTACGTGGTCGACGCCACCGGCAAGACTCTAGGCAGGCTGGCCAGCGAGATCGCGAGGCGTCTGCGCGGGAAGCACAAGGCGGAGTATACCCCTCACGTGGATACGGGTGACTACGTCGTGGTGGTCAACGCAGAGAAGGTTCGCGTGACGGGGCGCAAGGACACCCAAAAGACTTATTTCCACCACAGCGGGTATCCCGGTGGTATGAAGTCGGTGACCTTTGATAAGCTGATCGTCAAGGCGCCCGAGCGGGTGCTGGAGCTGGCTATCAAAGGTATGTTGCCCAAGAATGCCCTGGGTCGTGCGATGCTCCGCAAGCTCAAGGTCTATGCGGGACCTCAGCATCAGCACGCGGCGCAGCAGCCCAGAACCCTCGAAATCTAACACCGGGCAGAGATTCAATGGCAGAACAGTACTCCAGCACAGGCCGGCGCAAGACCTCTAGCGCCCGCGTGCTCCTCAAGCCGGGGAGCGGCCAGATTGTCATCAATCGGCGTCCGCTGGATACGTATTTCGGCCGCGAGACCGCGTGCATGGTCGTGCGTCAGCCCCTGCAGTGGGTCGAGGTCGAGGGCAAGTTCGACATTGCCGTCACCGTCGCCGGCGGTGGCATCACCGGTCAGGCCGGTGCCATTCGGCACGGCATCACGCGGGCGCTGATTGCCTACGACGAGACGCTGCGTGCGCCTCTGCGTAAGGCCGGCTTCGTCACCCGGGACGCCCGCGAAGTCGAGCGCAAGAAGGTCGGTCTACACAAGGCCCGCAAGCGGCCCCAGTACTCGAAGCGCTAGGCCGCGCGGGTCTATAGTCGTCCGCGAAGCTTCTGTTAGTCGGCCGTGCTCGCGAGCCGAAGCGTGGGGATGCCTCAGCCCCGAGGCATTCGACGGCGAGGAGCTCGGCAGAGCCTCCTGCCGCGTGGTCATCAGCAGCCCACATCACGCGGAGTCGTGGGCGGCGGCTCCGAGGTGCCAGGTTCCTGGGGGATCGTCTAGTGGTAGGACAGCGGACTCTGACTCCGTCAACCTAGGTTCGAATCCTAGTCCCCCAGCCAATCTCTGCCCGGCCCTGGCGTGCTGGTGCCACCCCGTGTCGCAGTCTGGCGTGCTCCGCCTGTCGTTGTGGGTCTACGACATGCTTGATCGTTCGACTGCCAGGTCTCCCTTGTTGGACGCTCTGCCAGACGAATTCTCCGCCGTCGAGCATCCTGTTGTGGCATTCGTACAACGCAATCGCCAGGGGGAGATAAAATTTTGTAGCTTTTGTGAGCCCATGTGTTGCACTTCGGCACACAGATGACCTAAAATACAACTCGTCGGATTCACCAACAATCATGCTCAGGAGTGACACATGAACAAGAAGCTTTTGACCATCGCAATCGGTGCCGCGCTGGCCGCCGCCCCCATGTTTGCCGCTCAGGCCGACGTGAAGCTCTACGGCCGGGTGCAGGCTGAGCTCAACAACGAGGACATCGACAACGCGGACACCGATACCAGCGTCGATGACGACGGTGGTATGTCCCGCTGGGGCATCAAGGCCACCGAGAAGCTGGGCAATGGCCTGACCGGCGTCGCCGTGCTGGAGTTCATGGTCGACCCGACCGAGGGCAGCGGCCAGTCGGATCGCCAGCAATTCGTCGGCCTGACCGGCGGCTGGGGCACCTTCGCCATGGGTAGCTTCAACTCGCCGTACAAGACCAGCGGTGGCGTCAGCTACGATCCGTTCACCAACACCCACCTCCAGGCCCGCCGTGCCGGTGGCATGAGCGGCGCCGCCGGCTTCGGCACCAACGGCCAGCTGCGTAGCACCGTGGTCTATGCTTCCCCCAACTGGAGCGGCTTCAGCTTCGCTCTGGGCATCATCCCGGACCTCAGTCGACAGGACGTGTTCGGCGGCTCTGGCGGCGACACTGGTGACGCCTACTCCTTGGCCCTGAAGTACGAGAATGGTCCTTTCGAGGTGTTCTACGCCCGCAACCAGGCCAACTACGACACTTCCGGCTTGGACGACGAGAGTCTGGACAAGATCGGCGGCCAGGTGGTGTTCGGCAACCACACCATCAATGGGCAGTACGAGTGGATCAACAACTCTGTCGCATCCGCCACTGGCGCCAGTTTCGGCGGTAATGAGTATTCCGGCATCGTCGCTTTCGACGCTGTGTCCGGGGCACCAGTGCTTGGCCTCGACGGCGACATCTGGTACCTGGGCTATCAGTTCAAGGCGGGCAACAACGTCTTTGCCGTCAACGTTGGCCAGACCAACACTGACTCCCCTACCGGCACCATAGGCAACGACACCGACTACTATGCCCTTGGCGTAATCCACCACTTCAGCAAGTTGACTCGGATCTTCGGTGGCTATGCCAACAGCGACTCGGATGCCTTTGGCGATCGTGACGCGTGGACCGTGGGTCTGCGTAAGGACTTCTAATCGCCCGTCGATTGGTTGAGCCGACTGGAACGGGGCCTTCAGGCCCCGTTCTCTTTTTTGGGACGGGATCTAGAGCCTATGGGCATCGCAGAACTGGACTCCATCTCCTCCAAGGGGGCAAGGGCCACGAGCTCGTTCATGGGCCCCGTGGAAGCCGGCCTCCGCGGAGCTCAGTCGCCTCCCCGTCGCGCCTGCTCCCGGTAGGCCTGATAGCGGCCTCGCGTGTGCCGCTCGGCCAGGTATGCCGGCACCACGGCGCGGATTCCGCGTGGGGTGATGCCGAAGACCTTGGGGAACTCGCCGCTGCAGACGCTGTCTTGCTGCAGCGACAGATAGTTGTCGTAGGTGAAGGGCTTGCCGGGAGCCAGGCCGAGGATCCGCGCCTGCAGCCGGGATAGGCCGTCGCCGAGCGCGATGACTCGCCGTCGCAGGCCCAACACCTCGGCCGTGTACTGGACCAGCTCCTGCAATGTATAGGTCTCGGGGCCGCATAGATCGTAGCGCTGGCCGAAGGTGGCTCTATCTGCCAGGCTGCGTGCCATTGCCTCCACCACATCGCCGACGTAGACCGGTGCAAAGCGGCTGCCGGCACAGGCCAGGGGCATGACGCCCGGTGTGAGCTCCAGCAGCGTCGCAAAGCGATTGAAGAAGCTGTCCCCGGGGCCGAAGACGACCGACGGGCGGAAGCTGGTGGCGTCCAGTCCCGATGCGGCATGCACCAGGTCCTCTGCTTCGCCCTTGGTATGTAGGTAGCGGCTCGGGCCGCGGTTGGCGTCGGCATGCAGGGCGCTCATGTGCAGCAGTCGCCGGACCCCGGCCTGGGCACAGGCGTTGACCAGGCGCCGGGTCAGATCCACGTGTACGGCCTGGAATCCGCCCGCTCGGCCGCCGCTCTCGTTGAGGATTCCGATCAGATTCACCGCGGCGTCCGTGCCCTGGAGCTGCTCGGCGATGCGCTCGGCGGAGTCGAGGCGCATCTCCACCAGCTCCACGGTGGGCAGCGTCAGCAGCTGACGGTGGCGCTCGCGGCGCCGCGTGAGCACGCGCACGCGGCGTCCCTCGGCGACCAGTCGGGTCGCCAGGTGGCCTCCGATGAAGCCGGTGCCGCCCAGGATGCAGACTGACTCGTGGCTCATTTCGGCGCTTCCTGTCTGGGTCTTAAGCTTGTGCACCATTCGCCCCCGAGTGCGGTGCCGGGGGACTGACGCCGAGCATTCTGGTGCGAGTCTCCGCCCGGGTCAACCTTGCCCTCGTGGGGCACCTCGGGCAGGCGCTGGCGCAGCCGGTTGGGCTTGCGCCCCAGCCGGTCCTCGAATATTGCAGTGTAGGCCAGCACGTGACGCACGTAGCGTCGGGTCTCGGCGATTGGGATGGTCTCTATCCAGATATCTGCCTCCATATCGCCCCGAGTGGGTCGCCAGCGCTTCACCCGCGCGGGCCCGGCGTTGTAGGCGGCGGTCGCCAGCGCGAGATGGCCGTCGTTGAGGTCGAGGACTCGGCGCAAATAGGCCGTGCCCAGAAGGATGCTCTTGTCGGCGTCCAGCAGCTCGGCGACGCCGTGCAACGACGTGCGCAGGCGCCGGGCAGTCTCCCTACCCGTGCGAGGCATGAGCTGCATGAGTCCCAGCGCGCCCGAGCGGGAGCGCGCATCGCTCATGAATGCGCTCTCTTGACGCATGATGCCGAGGACCCAAGCCGGATCCAAGCCCTGGGCGTGGGATCTGGCCAGCACGGACTTGCGGTGGAGTACGGGAAAGCGCAGCTCCAGATCGTCATGGCGGGAGCTTTTCGCAGCGGTCAAGATGGCGCGGTCATGCCAGCCCCAGCGTTGAGCGAGCTTGGCGGCGAGCTGCAGGCCGCGATCGTCCAGGTCCCGCAAGGCGTAGTGCCACTCCCGCCGTGCCTCGGCGCTGCGTCCCAGTGCCAGGAGCTCCCGTGCCCGCCTGAGCGCGGGAATGGATTCAGTCCGTCGCATCTCCGAGAGAGAGTAGCGGATCGGGACGCTCCGCAGGTCGTATGGCAGAGACATGCGATCCGCCGCGAGAAGGTTGTGATACCCCCTGCCTTCTGCCAAACGAGCGTAGATCTTCCGGGCCTCCTCTACCTCCCCTAGCCGCTCCAGGCTGCGCGCCTGCCAGTATTGCCAGTGGTCAGTCGCCCGCTCTGCCGCGCCGAGGGCTGCAATCCCGCCACGGACCTGTGTCCAGTCGGCGCGCTGCAGTGCCGAGCGGACTCCCCAGGCCTGGAGGGTGTCGTCCACCGCTGCCGCAGGCACCGTGCCTAGCAGCTTTGGGGCGTCCGGCGAGCGCTGGATGGCCGCGTGCAGAGCGATGGCACGTAGGATCTCACCCCGATCGCGCTCGGAGAAGGCGTGTCGGGCCCGCAGCTCGGACCACTGGGTCCAGGCCGTCTCGGCCGTATCGCGCGCCAGGCGTTTGAGGCCGTGCACCAAGATCTGACGGGACTTCGCCGAATCTGCGAGCGGACGCTTCAGCTCGCGGGCAGGATTGCGATGCATCCTGCGCCAGGCTTCCGCCAGGGACCGGTCCGCTGGATCGAGGAACCGTGACAGGTAGCGCACCAGGCGCAGCTCGCCGCGCGCCATGGCCAGAGCAATGCGCTGCCACACCAGGTCTGTGGATTGGCGGCCGGCCGAGCGCCAGCGCCTGAGCACGCCGTCGCAGGCCTCCGGCTGAGAGCGGCCGACCAGCCACAGCGCTTGCACCTCATCCCAAGGCGCGTGCTCCGCATCGATATGGAGCCTGGCCTCGAGGTAGCGACAGCGGCTGACCACATCCCCGTCGTCTTTGTAGTCATCCAGCAACGTCTTCCAGCGTCCCTCCTTGGCCAGTCGCTCCAGCCACGCCCGGCGCAAATCCGGTGCCAGGGGCGTGTCGGCAAACGCTTGGAAAAAGTCCCTTACCTGCACGGTGGTCGCGTCGTCCAGACGCCGGCGCAGGGCCTCGTATTCGAGATACGGATAGAGGGGGTAGTCGCCCAGCTGCTCCTTCAGTCGATGGAGCACTGCCTGGTCGCCGTCCCGCAGCGCGCTCTCGGCGCGCAGAAACTGGGCCCGCTGGCGGGCAATGGACTGCTCGTCCGCCCTGGCGAGCGGTCCGAGCAACAGGACGACGAGCGCGAGTAGGAATGTGAGCCGCATGGCGCAGAGAAGTTCAGCCGGGAATAGGGGGTTATACTAAAGCAAGTCAGCCTCAAGGTCTGTGCCGGGAGCCCAGTCATGCCTTTCCAAAGCATCAATCCGGCGTAGACCTTCTATCCGCCGCCGACGCGGCCCTCTACCAGGCAAAGGCGGCCGGACGTAATTGTGTCGTGCTCAGCGCCCGGGATCGCTAAATCTGCTTGACCTAGTGGATGAGCTCGGAGGCGACCTGCTGTCCATCGCAGTACAGCATGCGCGTGTTGTCGCCTATAGAACAGGACATTTTCGATGCCACGTCCACCGCGTCGATGGCCTTCATCGTGCCAGTCGCGGTGCCTCCGGCGGCGTCCTAGACACCGAAGCGCTTCAACAGCACGCTGGCCAGGGACCGGTTCATGGCCTTCGCCATGAGCTGGGTCAGCAGGGTGCCCGCGGCGCCGCCGCCCATGCCGTTGTACAGGGCTATCATCTGCGGCATGGCTCCCGGATTTCCTCGGCAAGCGTCGGGGATAATAAGGGTTCTTTATATCCCGCCAAGAGAAAACTGTTTGGACTTGCCGAGGAGAAGTAACTAAGTTATTGCGTCCATTGCGCCGGCCCCGGCACAGAGAGACTCACTGGGCGGCCGACGGAAGGCCTCGCCCACGGCTCTCTTGCCAGGGCTCCGGCAAGCGCGGGGATGTTCCCTCGGGGCTTACGGGGTTCCCGCGGGACCGCGGGCGGGCCTCGGCGACACGGGACCATTGTCGCACCTTGCCCACTTAAAGGACCCCAACCGGGGGGAGGACCCGCCGGAGCAATGGCTCGCCGACGCCCAATCAGGGGCAGCTCTAAAGGTGGCCCGGTCGACGGCCGCACTCCGGAGGCGGCAGAAGCAGGGGGCGGATACTGGCCCGACGGCTCTAGAGACCGCTGCATGCGCTGCATGCTGCGGATTTGTTAACTGCAGTAGCGACGACAACGGAGAGACATATGCCAACGTTCGTACGTACCGACAAGTGTGATGGCTGTAAGGGCCAGGACAAGACGGCCTGCATGTACATCTGCCCCCACGACCTGATGAAGCTGGACAAGGACGGCTCCGAGACCGGGCACGCCATGAAGGCGTGGAATCAGGAGCCGGAGCAGTGCTGGGAGTGCTACTCCTGCGTGAAGATCTGCCCGCAGCAGGCCATCGAGTGTCGCCACTATGCGGACGTAGTACCTCTTGGTGCCTCCGTGCAGCCCCTGCGCGGCACGGACTCCATCATGTGGACCATCAAGTTCCGCAACGGCAACATGAAGCGCTTCAAGTTCCCGATTCGGACCACTCCCGAGGGCTCCGTGCAGCCCTACGCGGGCAAGCCCGAGGCCGACGTTGCCGATATCAGTGATCACTCCACCCTGTTCACCAAGGGCACGCACTCCTGCGACATGAGCCAGTTCGTGTCCGGCTGAGCAGGCCAGGCTGAGCAGCGTGACCTTGCCGGCGGACCGCTGGCGGGTTGCGGGCAGTCTTTTGACCATCTAGAGGTAAATGACGAATGGCTGAATACGGTTTTGGAAATCCCGAGATCATCGAAGAAGAGGTTGACATCCTCCTCATTGGTGGCGGCATGGCGTGCTGCGGCGCTGGCTTCGAGATCATGCGCTGGAAGGAGGCTGCGGCCAAGTCGGGCGTGGACTTGAAGGTCAAGCTGGTCGACAAGGCCGCCCTGGACCGCTCCGGCGCCGTCGCCCAGGGTCTGTCCGCCATCAACACCTACATGGGTGAGAACGACCCCGCCGACTACGTGCGCTATGTGCGCGGCGACCTGATGGGCATCACCCGCGAGGACCTGGTCTTCGACCTGGGCCGCCACGTGGACGACTCCGTGCACCACTTCGAGGAGTGGGGACTGCCGGTTTGGAAGCAGCCCGGCGACGAGGGCAAGTCTCTCACCGAAGGCGGCAAGCCCGTGCGCTCCGGCAAGTGGCAGATCATGATCAACGGCGAGTCCTACAAGTGGATCGTCGCCGAGGCGGCCAAGAAGGCCCTGGGCATCGAGAACATCCAGGAGCGCGTGTTCATCGTGCGTCTGGTCAACGACAAGAACGACCCGTCCCGCGTCGCCGGTGCCGCCGGCTTCTCGGTGCGCGAGAACAAGCTCTAC
>Ga0307417_10000147_pt1 | contig 30017 bp, 26 predicted proteins | sample SalMarWE160210MG_2_FD_202514 | JGI IMG/M metagenome (GOLD analysis project Ga0307417, IMG submission 202514) | Salt marsh sediment microbial communities from the Plum Island Ecosystem LTER, Massachusetts, United States - WE1602-10 | ecosystem: Environmental > Aquatic > Marine > Intertidal zone... | reverse complement strand
AATCCATTGGTTCGCAAGTTTGACGGCCTCCATCGCGTCAACACCAAAGGCATCAGCCCCAGTGTAGATCTTGACCTGATTGTCTATCTGGCCGCCGCCGATCATCACTTTTATTTGATCGCGCAGGCCCGCCGCTCTAAAGGCTTCGATGGTCTCCTTCATGGATTCAAAGGCAAGGGTCAGGAATCCGCTCAACCCGACAACCGTCGAACCGCTCTCCTTGATGGCGTCCACAAATTTTTGCTCAGGGACGTCTATGCCGAGATCAATCACCTCGAAGCCGTTTATCTCCAGCATGAAAACGACCATATCCTTCCCGATATCGTGGATGTCGCCTTTCACCGTTCCTATGATGACTTTTCCGATCTTTTCAGTCTCCACCCCTTTGCCGGCTTTGATATGAGGCTCCAGGATTTCCGTTATCCTCTTCAAGATCTCTCCGGAAAATACCAGGTCCGGAATGAAATAAGTGCTGTCCGCGAAGCGTTCTCCCACGATTTTCATCCCCTCTTTTGCGTCCTCCAGAATCGCCAGAGGGTCCATCCCCTCATCCACGGATTTCTGAACCAAGTTGATTGCCTCCTCCATCTTCAAATCCGCAAGCAATGTCGCCAGTTCTTTTGCCATGTTGTCATGCTCCTTTCACGTTTTAAGCCTATGCATTTTTTGATCATTCAACCTCAATTCCCATAATCCCGCTTATCTCTGAACCCCACCTCATGAGGCCTTGGGGAGCGGGAAGATCATTTTCGCGGTCGGGCGTATCTCAGGATATTTTCCGCTATATACAAGCTCAAGTTCGTAGGGCCATTTTTTACCTTTGACCCATTGACCTCCCACCAAAGGCGTTTCACAATAATGTTTGTCATTAAATTTGATATGGCCGATAATGGTGTCAAGATCAGTCTTTTCTATAGCCTCCCGCAAGGTGTTTTTCTCAAGACTCTGTGCACGTCTGAGCACATCAAACACAATTTCGTATCCTGCATGTTTAAAGCCGATGGGCGGACCCCATTGCCTCTTGGTCTCCATTTCCCAAGCGTCGCATATGTTCGCAGGGGTCTCTCCGGATAGAGATGACTTGAAGGGGTGGTAACGGCTCCACCAGACCTCCATGGTCAATCCATGCCCCAGATTCCCTCCCAGTGCTTCGAGACCGGATGGAAAAAGAAGAGCCTTCCCCATAGTGGCGATTTTTGGTATGAACCCATTTTGATGAGCCTGCCTCCAGGCGGTTGCAAAGTCGGGTAGAATGAGAGATCCTGTGAGAATCTCGGCCTTCTCCTCCTTAAAACGGTTGATAATGGAGCTGAAATCTTTATTAAAGTATGGAAATCTGCCGGGGTCTATGAACTTATATCCTTTCGGGCCAAGTTTCTTTGCGAAAATCGGCGCCATGGTTGTCCCGTCGGGATCATTCGGAAAGAGACCTCCAACGACCTTGTTTGTTTTATCCGCAACCTGATCCCACATGCCAATGAATAGGTCAGTCCAGCTGTCGAGCGTCCAAAATGACTCATAAGACCATTTGTAAGGCCCGCCGGTCAGCCATGACTCAACAGGGACCCCAAGACAGACGCAGGGCATTTCAAATCTCTCACAAACCCCACAAACGGGATTTACGACATCCGGCGTATACATGACAAGCATCAGATCAATCTTGTCCCCCATAATAAGTTTGGAGGCGAGTTGCGCCGATTTGTTCGGACTGCTTTCCGTATCCACAATTTTCACTTTAACGGGAAGTTTCTTTCCGCGATCTTTGATATATATCCCGCCGTTCTTGTTGATCGCCTTCACGACTCTATCGGTCACCCATTGAGTCGGTTCCCCCAGGCCGGCCAAGGGACCGGTAAGAGAACTGGGGTGGCCGATCAGGATATAATCTCGTTTCGCGGCCAGGGCTTTCCGTGCAAGTGAGGGTGCCAAGAATGCGGCTCCCAGCGTCGCCCCAAGGGTTGATGACTTTTTAATAAACTCTCTTCTCGTGATCCCCTTTTTCCCGTCTGCTTTCATGCGGTGCTCCTTTTTTTGAAGTTAAAAAGTGATGTGCATACAAAATATCCAAGGCATCAGAGGTGCAGTCCCCTTGACTGCCAGATAACATGCATCTTACCATCTTACGAAATCGATTCCAATTTACCTTCCCGAAATGCAGTTGTGTAAGCCTGACACCACGGGTCCTGACCCAGCAAGACGGCTGCAGCCTTCAACATTCCCATGAGCTTTTTGTCCAGGGGATCAACAATGGCCGCGTTGAGCCCGGCCTTCATGGCCAGGGTCAGAAAGGCCCTGTTCAGAAGGGGGCGCCTGGGCAAGCCGAATGAGATGTTGGATAGACCGCAGATGACATTGACCCCCTCCAGTTCCCGTCGAATCCGTTCGATGGTCTCAAGAACCATCAATGCCGCATTCGTATTGGCGCTGACTGTCTGAATTACAGGGTCCAAATAGATTCGCTCCCTCTTCATACCCAGTCTCTCCAGCTCTGAAACGAGTCGACCGGCGTTTTCCAGTGCCTGTTGCGCACTCTTGGGAATACCCCGGTCATCAATACAGAGGGCCACGATATCGCAATCCCTCATTTGGATAATCGGCGCCATAGACTCAAAGCGGGATCTTTCCAGTGTTGTCGAGTTGAGCATGGGCGAATGCTCGACCTGATTCAGGACAGCCTTCAGGCTGTCCGGGTTTGGACTGTCGATACAAAGCCTTGCCTGTGGCAGAGCCTTCTGGATGACTTCAATTAACCAGACAAGATCCTCCACCTCGGAATTTCGGCGCGATCCGGCGTTAACATCGATCAGATCGGCTCCGGAGTCTATCTGAAACTTCACGTCCGCCTGAATGTATGCGGCGTCCCGGTTGGCCACGCCTTCATTTATCAGTTTGCGGCTTGTATTGATTCGTTCACCGACAATGAGCATAAATTTCCTCCTTGACACTCCACGAAGAACACACACTGGATTTTCCAAGAGGCCAATCCATTATGTCTCTGTGTCCCTCAGCCTCCTTCGGCATCGGGATTCAGATGATAGGGTTCGAGCAAGCAGGCACGGGTAAAGGCCTTACTAAATTCCGGTGTGCCCGCCAATTCAAGATATTTCACGCGTGACAGCAAATTCCCGACCGCTTTCCGTTTGGCGAAAGACAACAGCAAAAGCTTGGCGCCTATGCCCGCCGCATTTCCAACCTGATGGAACCTGCTGAGGGGAAGAGAAGGCAGCATGCCTATGGCTATCGCATTGGAAACATCAATATAAGTGCCAAAGGCACCGGCTATAATGACCTTTTCGATCTCCTTTGGGGAGACGGCTTCTGCCTCCATAAGAATCTCTATGGCAGCCTGGATAGCAGCCTTGCCCAGCTGGACCTCCCGGACATCCTTCTGGGTGATGGAAATCTCCGGGCCCCTCCGATCCCCCTCTAGGGGGACAAGGATAAATTCTAAATGGCCATTTTTCTCTACCACACGGGAATGTGATCCTTTCTGTATTCGCCCCCCCTTGTCCAGCACGCCGGCCAGATAGAGCTGAGAAATGGCATCCAGTATCCCGGACCCGCAAATACCTATGGGCTCTGCCTCATCAATGGTCTTATAACCGACATCCTCGCCCCACAGATATACTTTCTCGATCGCCCCTGGAGAGGCCCTCATACCATCCCTTATCTGATATCCCTCAAACGCAGGGCCCGAAGCGCAGGAGGTGCTCGTTATTTTCCCCCGGGTTATCAGTGATATCTCCGTATTGGTGCCTATATCAATCACCATTCCGTTCCCGTGGTTCCACTCTCCGTCCGTGGCCGTCAGGGCCGCCACATGGTCGGCACCCACAAAACCTGCGATGTTGGAGGGCAAATAAACATAGGCTCCCGGAGCAAAATCAAGGCCTATATCCCTGGCCTTTATGTTCAGATCCCCGCACACGGCCGGCACAAAGGGAGATATGGCCAGTTGACGGACAGGCAGGCCCAGCATCAGGTGGTGCATGGCCGTGTTTCCGACAATGACGGCCTCTAGAATATCTACGGTTTCAACGCCTGCTTCAGCGCATAGGTCTCCCGCCAGCTTCATCAGCCCTTCTCGGACCAGATTCGCCATCAGAGTCCGTCCGTCCGACGATCGAATCGCAAAATTGATTCGCGTAATGATGTCCTCGCCTTTGCTGATCTGAGGATTCATGATCGCCTGTGAGGCCAGCGTCTTTCCTGTATCCAAAGCAATCAGATAGCCCGCTATCTTGGTTGAGCCCAGGTCAACGGCCAGGCCAAACGGACGGGAACCAGGAGGGCTCACGGCGACCAGTTCCCGGTCTTGAATATGTGCCTTTAAGTTCCAATCCCATTCCCGGAGCCGCGTAGAAAGGTCCCTCAAGACGCGGATATCCAAATGTATGGGGCCGGGAGCACTTATCTTTTCGAGCAGGTTCTCCGCATCTGCCACAGGCTTCGCCAATGAGGGCGGTTCAAGTCTGCAGGCAAAGGACCTAATCGGCGAGTCAAGGGAAACATCTACGTCCCGGCCCTCAACCTGGAGGCGCTGCTGTCCGCCCAAGGATTCAGGAGGCACGTGCACCCTGCAATCGTTTTGTGGATAGGTCTGGCAGGCCAGACGCCAGCCGCTCGCAAGCTCCTCTTCGGTAAAGGCCTCCCGTTCGGCAGGAGTTGCTTCCGAAAATCTTCCTGCCATGACCCTCACCTTGCAGCCCCTGCATTTTCCAAAGCCCCCGCAAACGCTGACCAACTCAACACCCAGGCGGTGTGCACAGGCCAGAAGTGTTTCCCCGGCAGGGCATGACCCTCGCCTGCCGACAGGCTGCAACTCTATCTGATGATCGCTCATGTTTATCTCAACAATCGGTAGGAAACCCCGGCCCACATAGCCCGCGGGGATCTATTCATAAACGCCGTATTCCTTGGTGATCTCGACCATAGCCTTGACATTTTCCGGTTTTGCCTCATCGAAAAACGCACCATTTCCCATAATAAAACCACCGCCTTTACCAGCAGTATCGATGAGTTTTCTGCAGTACTCTTTCACTTCATCGGGTGTACCTAATTTCAATGTGGAGGAGGGAACGTTGCCGATGAGGCAAGCATTCTTACCCAATGTTTCCTTGGCTTTCGCCATATCTGTCTGGTCAACCATCCACATCGTCTTGCCTTTCGGTACGTCTTGGATAACTTTCAGACGCGAGCCCCAATGCCCCTCAAGCGCAGGAAAAGGTATGCATCCACCATCAATTAAGCCCAACATGACAGCTTTAAAGGTAGGCCAGTAAAATTTATCAAACTGTTCGTCGGACAAGAAGCCGTCAGCAGCCTTGTGGAGGGGCATGAATATCTGAGGGTTTCCGGTCTGTTGTGAAGCGCCTATTCCCATACCGATCATGATAGGGACTAAAGCCTCCATGGCCTTGAGAAGCTTATCGGGCTGCCGGTACATATCCACCATGATCCCTCTGGTGCCCCTGAGGGTGTCGCCGATTACATCAAACGGTGCCTTGGTAAATCCACCGAGGATATTTGGAAATCCTAACGATTTCAGCTCAACATCTGAACCACCCATAGCCATCGCCCATTTCAGGGCTTCAGCGCCGGCCTCAAAAAGGGCCTTAAAGGTACCCTGAACAGGGGGAAGTGCATAGGGTATAAAATTATAGGCAACCCCATACATTTCAAGTATGCCGGTTAGTGGAGGGAGCATCGTAAATCCCCCTAACGCTCCGAATACGCGCGGCAGGTAGAAATTTCTGAAATAAAACGACGGGTCGGTTATCAGGAGATCATATTCCTCCGCGGTCATGTATTCCTTTTCATTGCACTGGTAGCAATGCTCAGGCTTTACCCCGTGGCCCGGCCAGGAATATAACTTGTAGTCAAGAATCTCAAAGAACTTCCCCGGTCCCGGCGCTGAAGCGCCTATATTCATGTCCGGCTGAAATTCCAACATGAATTTCTTGAAGGCCGCGGTGCATTTATCATAGTCATACATGGCCTCCTCAACGGTCATCCCGGCATTGATATAAGGGAACATACTCGGAAGTATGGTGACCGGCACCCTGTCCGGAGTCTTTTTCAGCTGAATGGCATCCTTAATTCTATTGATGCTTGCCTTGTAGTTGGCCTCTGCTTGCTGGCTTTGAAACTGAAGGTCATTCCCCTCAGGGTCTTTCGGCGTAAGCAACTTCTGGAACTGCGCCTCCTGTTTTTCATCTGGTGACATCTCTTCCCATTTCTTTCCCATTGATCTATCCTCCTATCCAGCTTTGGGCCAGTTGTACGGCTGCCATGGCGTCTCTTCCATAGGCGTCCGCACCGGTAAAGTTCCTGACTTGATCATCCATCTGGCCGCCTCCGATCATGATTTTCACCTTATCTCGTAGACCGGCTTTGTCGATCGCCTCTACGGTCTCCTTCATGGAATCAAATGCCAGAGTCAGGAATCCGCTCAGTCCGACCACCTTGCTGCCGGTCTCCTTTATCGTGTCCACAAATTTCTGCGCCGGCACATCAATGCCCAGGTCGAAGACCTCAAATCCGCTGACATCAAGCATAAAGGCAACAAGGTCCTTCCCAATGTCATGGATATCTCCGGCCACAGTCCCGATAATGACCTTCCCCATCCGTTCAGCCTCTTCACCTTTGCCGCTCTTAAGGCGGGGCTCAAGGATTGCGACGATGCGCTTCAAGATTTCCCCTGAAAAAATAAGGTCCGGGATGAAATAATCTGCATCGGCAAATCGCTGTCCTACGATATTCATCCCCTCCTTGGCCCCCTCCAACAGATCCAGAGGATCGGTCCCCTGTTCCAGGGCCTCTTCAAGAAACTCTATAACTTCCGCTTCTTTCAAATCCGCTAACAGCCTTGCAAGCTCTTTAGACATCATTATCGGCTCCTCCTTTATCATTGATATTGCGGTTTTTCATTCCCAAACATATTTGACAACAGGGGTGCCTGGATCTGCTGTCCATTCCTGGGCCGAACCGTCATATATTTTTACATTTCGATATCCAAGCACCTCGCTTAACACAAAATACATCGTGCTGGAATATCCTCCTACTCCGCAATAGATGATAATCCTTTCGGCCTTTTTCCTGCCAACCGAAGGCATTACCATTGCTTTAAGTATCTCTGATTCCTTGTAAGTCCCGTAAATCACACCCCCTTCATTGTTTTTTGAAAAATCCCAAAACCAGGGGACCGGCAAACATTTAGCGCCGGGGATATGACCCGCCCTTTTACACCAAGGCTCTAAGGTTACGCCAAAATATACATCAGCATCTCTGGCATCGACAAGAACGGACTTCCGCATCTTCCCTTCAACATAGCTCTTTGAAACAAACATTTCCCTGTTTACATCCCCTTTGTATGATGATGGAGCTGGCGTAATCGGTTCATGGGATACATGTCCTCCGTCTTCTGCCCACTTGTTATAGCCGCCATCCAAAACAGATACGCTCCTAACTCCCGCGTATATGAGGGTAACTGCAACTCTGGTGGAGTCAGCGATGGTATAGGCTGCCATTGAGCCAGCCGTTCTCCCAACAACAACTACCAGGGACTCTTTCGTTATGCCAGAGGAGCCGATAGTGTTAAACAGATCAGCTTCCTTTGGCAATTCCATCCAGGGGAATCCTTCCCCGAAGGGTGGATTTATGAACCACTGCGAAGACGAGCTATTTATTGCGCCGGGAATATGACCTGCGTCATATTCTTGGGAGTTTCTCACATCAAGTATAACCAAGTGTGGAGTATCCTTGTTCTTTTCTAACCATTCAGTGGAGACAAGAGGGGGAATTACCCTGGCCATCGATGCCGGGTTTTTGGCATAGAGGCTAGAGAAAGGTACCAGTACCAGTACCATTACTACCATCAAGCCGAAAAAAAAGATTGTCTTTGCCATTATCTCCCTCCTTTCATTCGATGTTTCAAGGTTGTCATCCAAAAACGTGTGGTTCCTCATCCGCCGTGAATGCCCTGGAAGATCTGGACCTCAACCCCCGAAGGGATTTCGTCTTCCGTGTTGAGGATTCGACCATCCATAACCACTACGCCTCCCTGGTTCTCACGAATCCCCAGTCGGTCCAAGAGATTCTTCACCGACACCCCCGGCGTAATCTCAATCTCCATGCCCTTTGCAACCTGGTAGCCGGGGAAACGCCTCCTGAAAGTCCCGTATAACTTGATCCTGAGTTTCACATGCCGCCTTACTGTCATAGCCCCAAATAGGCCTTTCTGATCAGCTCTTCTGAAAGCAGCTTTTCACTCTCCCCGGCCATGATGACGCGTCCGTTTTCGATCACATATGCCCGATCGGCGATCTCCAAGGTATGCCGAACATTTTGTTCCACCAAAAAGATGGCAATCCCCTGGTCGCGAAGTCCCTCTATGATGTGGAAAATTTCGTCCACCATGACCGGCGCCAGACCGGATGACGGCTCATCAATCATGCACAATTTCGGCCTCGACATCAGACCGCGCCCCAAAGCGACCATCTGCTGCTCACCGCCGCTCAGTGTTCTGGCCAATTGGCCTTTTCTTGATCTCAATACGGGGAGAAGCTGATAGATCTTTTCCAGGCTTTCTTCCTTCTGTTTCCACGCGCGCTGAAGATACGCACCCATCTCAAGGTTTTCCAGAACCGACATGTCGGGAAACAGTCTTCTACCCTCAGGGATATGAGCGATACCCAGATCCATAACAGCGTGAGAAGGTCGTCCCTCGATTCTCTTCCCCAGGAACACTACACGGCCGGAAGCCGGGCGTAGCAGACCGGATACGGTCTTAAGCAGGGTGGTTTTTCCGGCGCCGTTGGACCCGACCAGCGCCACGATCTCGGATGGTTCAACGCTTACGGATACCCTGAATAAGGCCTGGGCCTTCCCATAAAAGGTATCGATTTCGTTCGTTTCAAGCATCCGCCCGTTCTCCAAAATACACCTCAATCACTGTTTTGTCGGCGGAGACCTCCTTCGGGGTTCCCTCCGCAATCTTTGCACCGTGATGGAGCACCATAATACGCCCGCAAACATTCATAATAGCCTTCATTACATGTTCGATCATGATCACGGTAATCCCGCTCTCCTGAATTCTTTTGACCAGCGCCATGGCCCGGGTGACCTCTGTGGAATTGAGCCCCTCCATCATTTCATCGAGCAGCAGCAGTTCCGGCCGAGTCGCCAGGGCCCGGGCGACTTCAAGTCGCTTCTGGTTGCCCAAAGTGAGATCTTTGGCCGGGATCGCTGTTGCCTCGGTTAATCCGACAAATTCCAATAGTGCCGAGGCTTCCTTTGCCGCATCCGCCGAGGCAATACGGTTCCGCTTCCCAAAAGACGCACCTAACAGGACATTTTCAAAAACCGACATGTTGCCGAAGACCTTGACCGTTTGAAAGGTCCTTGCCACACCCATTCTGCAGATTTGATACGGCTTCAGGCCGGTGATCTCTTTACCCCTGAATTTGATGCTCCCCGATTTGGGTGCGAGGGCGGCCGAAATCAAATTGAAGAGGGTTGTCTTCCCGGCGCCATTGGGACCGATGAGACCAAAAACTTCGCCCTGTTCCACCTCGAAATCGACATTGAATACAGCGGCCAGGCCTCCGAAATACCTGGTCACTTCTCTCCCCTCAAGTATCGGCATGTTTTTTCCCCGAACTTTTTTTCCATATCCTTTGTGCCAGCCCAACGAGACCCTCGGGCATGTATAGAATCGCCACTAGCATGAAAATCCCGAAAATGAGCATGTAATAATAAGGGAAGCGTGTAATGAGGAATTGCTCCAGATACGTAAAAATACCTGCACCGATGATGGGACCGTACAGCGGTTGAATGCCGCCGAAGATGGCCATCAGGACCGGCATAAACGAGATTAGCGGATTGAAGGCGATTGTCGGATCAATATACGTCCATCGTGTCGCCATGACGGCCCCCGCCGCCCCCATGAAAAACGCGCTGACAGCATAGATAATTATTTTCAAGGCAGTTACATGAACGCCGGAGTGAGATGCTGCTTCCTCATTTTCCCCAATGCTCTGCAGGGCCAGTCCATATCTCGAACGTCTGATGAAGAGCGCCGTCAGAAGCAATATGACAAGAATCATCAGCATGATGTAAAAAACCGTGGTGTTCGCCACAGGGGGGACCACTCTCCCGGTCGTACCCGTAATATTGACCTCCCACCACATGATAAAATGGAGAAGGAGCTCCACGAGCCCAAAGGTGAACATTACAAAATAGATGCCTTTCAGTCTGAGGGTCAACGCACCTACCAAAAGGGCGAGGCAGAAACTGATCAGCCCTCCCAGGACGATCACCAAGGGAAGAGGCAGTGTATTTCCTAGTATAGCCGACGTATAAATCCCTGCCCCGAAAAAGGCGGCAGAGGCCAGCGATATATAACCCGTGGGTCCGGAGAACAGGGTCCAGCTCACCGCAATGATCACATACATGAGAACACTGGTGAGCAGAATGACCGTATATATCGACGCGTAGAGAGGTGCGGCAGCCAGCAGGATCAGAATAAGCAACACCAATCCCATGACAAAAACATTCTTAGAACTTGTTTTCCCAATCCCCATTTCTCTATTTTCCCAGGATACCCGTCGGCTTTGCCAAAAGCAAAAGCATGAAGATGACATAGTAGGCGACCAGCGACAGCCCCGGCTCGACATAGGTGACGATGCTTCCCACGAGGCCCAAAATAAGCCCCCCGATAAAGCTCCCGGGGATGCTGCCCAACCCCCCCAGGACCATCACGATGAGGGCGATCATGGTGTATTCGAGACCCATGGTCGGCTGGATCTCGTAGCACATGCTGATCAAGGCGCCGCCCAAACCGGCCATCATGGCCCCGAAACCAAAGCAGAGGGCCAGCACCTGGTTGATTTTGACCCCCATGAGTCCAGCCGTATCCGGATCCTGGGCGGCCGCCCGAATCGCCTTGCCCAACCGGGTGCCGGCCAGGAAAAGATAGAACAGCAGACAGATAACCAGGGCAAATCCAAGGGTGATGAGTCTGTTGGCGGAAAACTTGGCTCCCCAGAAATCCACCGAAGATGTCAGATAGGTGTATCCCTTGATATCCGCCCCCCAGATCAATATGGCGACATTCTGGATGATGAACAGGAGCCCGAAGCAGGCCAACATGGAATTTCCCTCAAACGCCCCCGGCGTGGGAGACGAGATTCTCAGGCGGGTGAACAAGGTCCGGTAAAGGATGTACCCGACCGCGAACAGAATCGGACCGCAAATGGCGAGAGAAACCAAGGGGTTGATCCCGAGGAGGGTAAACGCCGACCAGGTGATAAAGGCCCCGAGCATGATGAACTCGCCGTGGGCAATATTGAGCACGCGAGCCACCCCGTACTGTAGGCTGAGCCCCACGGCGGTCACGGCATAGATCCCCCCCAGCAATAAACCGGCAATCACAACGTTCAGAATGGTTACAATCATGTGGAATGAATTCCTGCGCTTTCGAAATTACAGTAACACTTTCTATCCAAGTGGCCCGGAAGACCTCTTCCCTGAAGGGGGTGGCCCCCCTCGGGAAGAGATTCTGTTTATCCCCTGCAAAATCACTTCTTCGGCCAGGGCGGCTTCGGGTATTCCGGAGGCGCGGTGCGTTTCGGGCCGGGATCAATGACCTCAAACACACCTTTCTGCCACTGACCGATCTCACCGGGATGACATTGCTTTGCCAAATATCGATCCTTATCATACCGGTACGGTCCCAGGGCTGTATCAAACGTCTCTTTGGCCATGATATCCCTGATTTTCTTCTGGTTCAGGGTCCCGGCCTTCTCGATCGCCTGCTGGAAATCCTGCAGGGACGACCAGTAATACAATGCCCCCCAATAGTCGGGTTCATGTTTGTAATACTTGACATATGTTTCAACAAACTTCTTGGCTCCGGGAGAGGTCTTGGCATTCCAGGCGCCCCCGCCCATGACTCCCTCCACGGTCCGCACCCCGAAGTTGTCTCTAAAAAGCGTAGGAGAAAAGGGGAGAACGGTCATGAAGAAGGCCTTAAAATTGATGCCCAGGTCTATGGCCTGGTGGGTAAGCAGCATCCCGCCGGGGGGATAGCAGGCGGCCACAAAGGCGTCCACATTCAGGGCCTTGGCCTCCTTCAATATGGGCGACAAGTCCTTGATCCCGTCGGGATAGCTCTTTTTCATCTTGACTTCGATTCCCTTCTTTTTGAAATACGGAGCCATGGCATCGCCGTATTCGACGCCGTGGAGATCCCCTCGGTAGACCAACGCCACCGATTTCACGCCCACTTCCTCGAAAATGCCGGCAAGGGCAGGCGCCTGGGTCTCGGAAAAATTCAGGACCTGGAAAAAGTAGGGCAGGTTAAGCTCCTTGAGTTTCAACGCACCCCCGGGCCCGCCGATCATGATGTAATGATATTTATTGGCTATCTGTGCAGCAGCATAGAGAAAGGCAGTGCCCCACGGGGGAAAAACAAAGTCCACCTTGTCCTCCAAGATCAGCTTTTCGTAAAGCCTCGTCATGGTGCCCATATCGCTTTTGTCATCATATTCAATAAGCTTCACCGGCAACTTCTTGCCGTACTTCTTCACATATATGCCGCCTTGCTTGTTGACTTCCTCCACCCACAAGTTGTAGATGGGTCCGCCCGATATCTTCGGCCCCCCTGCCAACGGCCCGGAGAGATGAACCGGCTGGCCGATTCGAATATTATCTTTGGCTGCCGCCTCTTTGGGGCCGGCGGTTCCTACCAGGAAAAAAACCATGATCGCAAATACCGACAATCTGATCCATACCCTGTTTTTCATTGTATCCCTCCTTCCAGATTCCTCAAGAGCATTTCACCCATGACTGCCATACAACCGCATTTCATTTATCACCGGCTTAGGAAAACGTTCCGGTGACCTGTCTCTATTTTTGTGTGCCTTACCTCCTTTCCCGATGGCACTACGAATCAAGAATCCTCTACATCACACCGCGTTCGGAGGACATCGGCATAAAAATCTCCGGATGTGTCCGGATAGGGTTTTGTTAGACGCCCCACTTGACACCCGCACTGCTGAGTGCCGCTCCCGACACGTCGACCACAGATGCACCACCGTCAATCAGAATTACGGATCCCGTCATAAAAGAAGAATCATCACTTGCCAGGTAACTGCAAATGCCGCCTATTTCATCGGGAGCCGCGACCCGGTGAAGGGGTACGTTGGATGATATACAGTTGAAAACCCCATCCACATCCGTTGATAGCACCTCTGTAAGAGGACTGAGTGCCTCCTCCAGCATCTCGGTTCTGGTCGCCCCCGGACAGACGGCATTACATCGGACCTTAAATGGTCCATAATCTAAAGCAGCCTGCTTCGTCAGCATATTGAGAGCGGCTTTCGACGTACAGTATGCCGGCATACCCGGCAGGCAAACTACTCCGCCCAAGGAAGAAATATTGATGATCGATCCGCCGCCTCCTTTAATCATATGCGGGATGGATGCCCTCATGGTCAGAAAAGGACCGGTCAGATTCACTTCGATAACCCTCCGCCAGACTTCTTCATCCATATCGGCAATCGTTCCGCCCGGATCGATGCCCGCATTGTTCACCAGCACGTCGAGCCTGCCTTCAAATTTCAGTGCCGTCTCCACCATTCGCTCCACGTCCCCGTAGTTCGAAACATCCCCTGAGCTTGTAGTTACCGTCCCTGAGGGTAATGATTGGGCGATCTTGTCGAGGACCGCCTGGCGCCGGCCGGAGATGCATATCTTCGCTCCGTCCGCAACAAACCGCTTCGCGATTGCAGCGCCTATACCCGTGCCTCCTCCTGTAAGGAGTGCGACTTTCCCTTCCAGTCTCATCTTGTTGCCTCCTTAGCAATGTTTTCTGGTTGTTGGAATTGTCATCAGCATCCAAATCCCAAATCTTCCCGGTGAGCGGGTTTTCCTGGACCGCTTATCGATGATCACAGGGGCTGCGTTTCTGGCGGATAGAAGGTCCTTGACAGTTTTCTGATCAAGGCGCCCGCGGGTGTATTTGCGATGGTCCCATCTTCACCGATGGCAAAGAACTTGCCCGTTTCTTTCATCTGATCCCAGTTATGGAAGAACACGGTGGAGACGGGCAAACCGAATTCGCGCCAACTAAAAATGTACTGGTTGATGTCGAATTTGTAGGTGATGTGAAGTTCAACATCCGACTCCCCCTTCAGAGGTCCGACGATGCAATGCCAGGCATAACGCTTCTGGTTGAGATAGACATGCTCGAAACACTGATTCGGATTATAGATGTAAAGAGCCCTTAGTCCGATCAGATCACGGGTCGGCGCCGGCTTCAGGCCTGTCGGCGGGATGGCCGGATCACCGAGTATCCCAGGCGTGAAATCCTGTACGGCACGGGGTTCATGACCGATATCACCCTCACGCATAATGGTATGGACTGAGAGAACCTGACGTGTCTCAGTGTTAACGAAGAATGTACGGGATTGCCGCGGCTCGTGGGTGAAGGTCATATCAATATAGTACGTCTGAGGCGCAACCTCGATTGCCTCGTACCAATCTGTCTCGCTCTCAGATTCGCTCTGCCATTTCACCTCATTGGCTTGAACAAATTCGAGATCGAAAACCGTACCCGAATCAAGAGTCAGTTTCATTTTCTGATTGACCAAATCCGTCGTCGTTGGAAGACGATGATAGGCCATATCGGCAGCATAGTCCTCATATTTGTAATCGGTTTCACCTTCTTTTTGTGGCATAGCGGACCTCCTTACTGCAATTGACTAATTGGCTATCAAGGTTTGATGGCATGTGAATCCCACAATCAAACAGTCCCGCGATTTAGCAGCCTCAAACTCCCATACAAGCATTCTTGATGGGTTCACTGTTTTTCCGTTCATTGTTTGGTAATTCTTCCACACCCTTCATCAGAAGTTAAAAGTCTGATCGATCTCTTCGTCAGAGATGGAAAAAACCGTATTGTGGGGAGGCAGGGGTTCCTTGTAGAAAAACTCCGGCAACCGATCGTCTTTGCTGGTAAACCCGGCCTTTCGGTTGAATTCCCGCTCCGCCTTCAGCACGCGAAGTCCCAGGGCTGGCACGTCGTCCGGCCCAAGCTGCGTGCCGAATTTAGCATTGATCGCCTTGAGCAGGGCCCCGCCCCCTTCGGGCGTAGTCAAGGCCACATAGGCCATCAAGCACAGGCCCGTGCAGTCCATAGCAGCCGTGCCTATTTGCAAATTTCTGGAGGCCTCTACCTGGCCTTCGGGGTTCAACGGATCCAGCTTTTGTTCCAGATACTCCCCGATCACATTTCCGGCCGTGTGATCCGCTCCCATAGGTGAGGTGGCAAAGGTCACGCCGTTGCCCTGCATGGCCCTCGGGTCATAGGCAGCGATACTCTGGCCCTTCACCACGGGAACCCGGACGTGGTTGAAATGCTTACCTACCGCGGCCGGGCCCTGTCCCAGGATTCGGCCGAATTCCGTACCCAGTGCAATCTCTTCCACCATATCGATGGCGGCCTCTCCATCTCCGAAGGCCCTGTATCCTGCATCCATAGCCACGGCAACAGCTACTCCTGTGCTCATGGTATCCACGCCGATGTCATCGCAGAGGAAGTCGAGACGGGCTATGGTATCCAGATCCACAACACCGGTCATTCCTCCCATTGACCAGATGGTTTCGTATTCGAGAGAGCTGGTTACATATTTGCCCCCTTTATCCACAAACTCGTTGGAGCAGTGTATAATACACTGGGCGCAACCCGTGTGGGTGGTCTTACCACCCCGCTCCTGAATCATCTGTGCCATGGCCTCCCCGCTGATTTTCTCCCACCCTTCCAGCACGCCCTTCGTGGCATTGTAACAGGGAAAGGCCCCCATGGCATTGACCGGGGCCACGAGACCGGCCGTACCCAGTTCAGGCATCACATGACCCGCCATGGGATGCTCTTTGATCACCTTGACGATCACCTTGTTTGCCTCTTTGAAGGCGTCCGGATCGCTCATAGGATCGGCATTGTCTCCACGCTGGTCCACGACAATGGCCTTCAGTCCTTTGGCCCCCATGACCGCGCCCAGGCCTCCCCGGCCCGCAGCCCGGCAGGGGCGTCCATCCACATCGGTAGTCTGAATGGAGGCCGCAGCCAGTTTCTGTTCCCCCGCAGGCCCAATGCAGATTACTGAGTTCTCCTCGCCATAGGTCTCCAACAGTTTCTCCACCATGGCATAGGTTCTCATTCCCTCGTAGGCCTTTCCCGGCACCAAATCGGCCTTCCCATCCCGGTCAATTCTCAGGACGTACAGCTCACCTTCGGGGGCCTGCCCCTCAATAATCAGGGCCGTTATGCCCAATCTTCCAACAGCCGCCCCCACCGTTCCCCCTGCGTTGCTTTCTTTGATCCCCCCGGTGAGCGGGCTTTTCGCCCCGACCGAGATGCGGCTGGTATTGACCAACGGGGTCCCGCTCAGGGAACCGGGGGCAAAAATGAGTTTGTTCTCCGGGCCCAGCGGGTCGCACATGGGAGGGACCTCCCCGTTGACAAAAGTTGATGTAAGACCCCTTCCGCCGAGACCCAGGTAGCCCTCCGGCACCACCTGAACACGAACCGTCTTCTCATTCATATTCACCCTGATGAATTTCATACCTGCCCCCTTTCCATCGAATTCATGACAATATGTAACGAATTCCGGTTCACCCGCCGACCTGTTTCAAGCCCTGCCCTTGCCGGATCTCCATATAACGCCTGCCGCTACAGGCGCAAGACCGGTTTGACTACAAGGCCCTTTTCCATTTCTTCCACCGCCTTGTTGATCTCTTCAAAGGGATAGAAGGTGATCATGCGATCAAAGGGGAACCGGCCTTGCTTATACAGTTCAATCAGTTTGGGAATAAAAAGGTCCGGAACGGCATCGCCTTCGATGATCCCTCGAACCGTGCGGCCGTTCATGATCAGATCCATGTTGAGGGTGACCTCGGTGCCGGGGGCCACAACCCCCACCAACCCGCAGACGCCCAGCAGGGGCAGAACATCCACGGCCTGCCGGAATACCGCGGGGTTCCCCACGCATTCCAGACTGAAATTCGGGCCTCCGCCGGTCAGATCCAGAATCGCCTCCACCGGATTCACCTCGCCGGCGTTGATGGTATGGGTGGCCCCCAGTTCCTCTGCCATCTTGAGGCGCTCCGGGCTCATATCTACGGCAATGATTGTGGTACAGCCGCAAACGACTGCGCCCAGAACCGCGCTCATCCCCACCGGTCCGACCCCGAATATGGCAATGGAGGTTCCGGGACCGGCCTGAAGCGCATTCATGACCGCCCCGGCCCCCGTCTGGATACCGCAACCCATTGGACCCAGGATCTCCAGGGGAATATCCTGAGGCACCTTTACGACGTTACGTTCCTCGGCCAAGGCAAAATTCGCAAAGGAGGACTGACCAAAAAAGGATCCATGGATGACCTGGTCGCCCTTTCGGAGGGTCGTGGTCCCGTCCGGCCGGGCCCCGCTGAAATTGAGCGCCAGGAAATTTTCACAATAGGGATCGTGGCCGGCCCTGCAGGAAGGGCATGATCCGCAGCACATCCAGCTCAAGGCCACATGATCCCCAGGTTTGACCTTGGTGACGCGCGCACCCACCTTCTCTACGACACCGGCCCCTTCGTGCCCCAAAACAGAGGGCAGCGGGACGGGCAAATGCTGGTCTCGTGCGGCCAGATCCGTATGGCATATGCCCGCGCCGACGATACGAACCAAGACCTCATCGTCATTGGGATCAGAGAGTTGCAATGGTTCAATACTGAATTCTCCTGATTGCTCGAATACAACTGCGCCTCTGATATCCATCTTTTCCTCCTTATCCTAAATAAATGTTGATGACTGTGCAAAATGTCCTGAGGACAAGACTTGTTGCGGTTTCATCAATGCTGGATGGCAGGAATACCATAACAGCGACTGCCAAAGCTCTCCAAAGCTCTTACCCGGACAAAGACATGTCGTGAATTCAGGTTGCTGTTTCGTAAAGATGTCAATCGATCGCTTTATTGCCTCTAGAGAACTTTTTTTTGAGCTCTCTTTTCAAGATCTTGCCTTGAGGACTTTTGGGAAGCGAGGGAGTAAACTCCACCGATTTAGGCGCCTTGTACGAAGCGATACGCATCTTGCAAAACGCGACAATTTCATCCTCCGTGGCCTCGGCCCCCGCCTTCAAGACAATCAGTGCATGAACACGTTCCACCCAGTAGGCATCTGGAATGCCGATCACCGCGGCTTCGGCCACGGCGCTATGCGCGTAGAGGGCCTCTTCCACCTCTTTCGGGTAAACGTTTTCACCGCCGGTGACGATCATGTCCTTTTTTCGGTCGGCGATATAAATAAACCCCCTTTCATCATAGTAGCCCAAGTCGCCGGTTCGAAGCCATCCCTCCCTCACGGTTTCCTCTGTATCTTCCGGTTTTCGCCAGTAGCCCGACATAATCCGCTCGCTTCGAACAATGATCTCACCGATCTGACCAGGCAGGAGATCTCTGTCTTTGTCGTCGACAACCCGCATATGGACACCGATACAGGGTTGCCCACAGGACCCTAGCACATCCGCCTTATCTTTTGATTCCATAGCGGCCCGATGGACCGCTTTGTTGAGGACAGTGGTATGGGGACCGGATTCCGTCTGACCGTACCCCTGGTAAAAAATCGGCCCAAAAGCTGCGAGGCCTTTTTTCAAAACCTCCACCGGCATGGGAGATGCCGCATACCAAATCCGCTTCAGAGTCGGGAGGTCGTATTGCTCCAGATCAGGGACATTCAACAGGGATATCAGTTGAGTAGGAACGACCTGCACATCTGTAATCCGCTCCCTGGCAATGGTTAGGAGTGCCTCCACCGGATCGAAGGAAGGCCTTGGCAGGAGGACATTGCACCCGCCTGTCAGGAAAAAGGGCCACATGTGGCTATCTCCTCCGACGTGGAACATGGGGAGGACAAGAAGGTGTCGATCACCGGGTTCCAGCCCAAGATCCAACGCCTTGATCAAGGTGTTTTGCATCTTCTGTCCATGGGTATAGAGGGCACCTCGAGGGGTTCCGGTCGTACCGCTGGTATAGAAGATCACCAAGGGATCCGCTTTGCCCACATCCGAGACGGGTTCTTCGTTTCTCTGGCCCTCTAACAGATGAGCGTACCCCATGATTCTGCCCTGCGGGCCGCCAAAACTGATACATGTCTCCACTCCAGCGATTTTTTGTCGGATCGTACCCACAACGTCAATGAGATCAGGGCCAAGGAAGAGGACAGATGCGGTCGAGTCATTGACAACATGAATCAGTTCATCTTCTTTCAGGCGAGGGTTGAAATGGGCCAAGACAAACCCGCCTTTCATGGCGGCCCCAAACACTTCCGGATATTCCAATCGGTTCCATGAAAGGATTCCGATCACCTCGCCTTTTTTGACGCCGAGGCTCTCAAGGCCATGAATAAGAGAATTTACCCTCTCGTTGAAGCGCCTGAACCCGATTCTCTCGGAACCGCATACAAAGGCTTCACCGTCAGGGTTGAGAAGGGCATTTCGATAGATAAGATCTGCAAACGTTCCAGGTTGGTAGCGGCTCAGTTCTTTTAATATCAATCTATTGTTCATATCGATTTCCCTAATATGGACGTTAGCAGGGACAAAGTCCCTGGATTTCCGTTGATATTGTGAGATCCTGATCTTAAGCGTACTGCAAATAGATGATATAAATATCGGGGGCCGATTAATGGTCTAATATTTAACAATAAAAATATATTGTCAATCAAAATATATTTAAATCCCTGTTGAAATTAAGCGGCTTTTGTATTATACACAAAATTTAAGGAGAGAAACATGCATAACTTTAGGCCGGTAAGACAGCGCAGAATCTCGGATGAGGTGTTTCAGCAACTTAAGAAGAGGATCCTATCCAATGATTTCAAGGCTGGAGACAAACTTCCTGTGGAAAGGGATCTATCAGAGCAATTTCAGGTCAGTCGTGTTGCCGTGAGGGAAGCTCTAAGGGCGCTTGAAAGTGCCGGCTTTGTGACGATTCGCCAGGGTACAAACGGAGGCGCTTATGTGACCGATTTGACATTTGGACAATTGGCCAACGCCTGCGTTGACTTGTTTCTGGCCAACAAGATTTCAATCCATGAACTGCATCGCGTTCGTATACTCATTGAACCGGAGGTGGCACGCCTGGCCACCCTTAATGTGAATACTGAATATGGCGAACGGTTGCAGCGAGCCTATGAGGCTGAACACCCCCCCGGTGCTTCTCTGAGCGAAGATATCACTTCGGCGACCACAATTCATTTCATACTGGCGGAGATGTGCGGCAATCGTTTTTTGGAGGCCCTGGTCAATTCCCTACTCAAACTGACCAAGAAAATCTTGGAAGAGATGAGACCGACCCCTCCCAGCGTCATTCATCCACCCGGCTTGCATGGCCCCATTGTTGAAGCCGTTATATCCGGCGACCCTGAAGCGGCAGCTGAGGCGATGAAACATCATGCCGAAATATTCTACGATAATCTGGCAAGACTGGAAAAGGACTACCGAAACCTTGCAGAGATTTGAAGGCTGATATTGCCCCATCCAATGTATATTAACCGGACTACCCGAAAATTGCCGCCATTGCCAAGGCATGTTTGTTCCCATCTGCGGTTGAAGTGCTAAGACACGACGACGCCCCTCAGTGGACTTCTTCTGGGGGGGCGTTGCCCTTAAACTTGTCACTATAAAAATTTCCTTTTTCAAATCTACAAAATAATTAAAGGGGAAGATGTGAACAGTAAAAAAAAGACACTGATGGAAATAATCGGCAAAGAAAATGTTTTCGATGATTCGGAGACATTGGAGGCTTATTCCCGGGATTATAGTTTTGCTTTACCGATGAAGCCCTGGGTTGTGGTCTATCCTGAAAATGTGAATGTGGTACAGAAAATCGTTCAATGGGCCAATCGGGCCCAGACACCGCTCATCCCCGCAAGTTCCGGTCCACCGCGCTTCCATGGAGATACCGTACCCAGCGCGTCGGGCGCGGTTGTTGTCAACCTCAGCAAGATGAACCGGATCCGCCGCATTGACCGTCGCAACCGAATGGCCCTGATCGAGCCCGGGGTGACTTACAGCCAGCTTCAGCCGGAATTGGCCAAGGAGGGCCTGCGACTCACCAGCCCTTTGCTACCGCGGGCCGGCAAGTCGGTGGTTGCCGGCCTGCTGGAAAGACAACCTACCCTGGTTCCCCGGTACCAATGGGCGATCCTCGATCCTCTGCGGTGCCTGGAGCTGGTCTGGGGGAACGGGCAGGTGTTCACAACCGGCGAAGCAGAATGCCCGGGTTCGTTAGAAGAAGAATGGGCTAAAAAGCTGGCACAGGTGGCAGCGCCAGGGCCGCACCAGACGGATTTTTACAAGCTGGTTTCCGCAGCCCAGGGAAGCATGGGTATCGTGACCTGGGCATCGGTAAAATGCCAGATGCTTCCGAAAATCCGCAAGCTCTTTTTGATCCCGTCCGAAAGACTCGATAACCTCATTGATTTTGCCTACCAACTCCTGAGATTTCGATTCGGTGATGAACTTTTGCTGTTAAACCGTTCGAATCTGGCGTCCATCCTGGAGGCGGATGCCGATCAAATCAGGGTTTTAAAGGAAAAGCTGCCGCCATGGATTCTCCTGGCAGGCGTGGCCGGACTCAGTGTTTTGCCCGAGGAAAGGGTCGCGTTTCAGGAAAAGGACATCACGGAAATGGCCCATCAGAATGGACTACAGCCTTTGCAAGAAATTCCAGGGGCAAAAGCGAATGAGGTTTTGGAGCTGATCCTCAACCCCTCCAGGGATCCCTTCTGGAAGCTCGGCTGCAAAGGGGGATTCCAGGATATCTTCTTTTTAACGACCCTTGATAAGACACCCGGATTTGTTAAGACCATGTGCGCGGTGGCAGAAGGCCATGGGTACCCGGAATCGGAAATCGGTGTCTACATTCAGCCGGTGCACCAAGGCGCCGGCTGCCACTGCGAATTCAGCTTGCCCTTCGACCCCAATGACCCGGCCGAGGCATCCAGGATTCGGGAACTTTTCATCCGGGCCAGTGAAGAGATGCTAAAGCAAGGAGCCTTCTTTTCCCGACCCTATGGTATCTGGGCCGATATGGCTTTTGGCCGGGACACTCAGACGACAACAGTGCTGAAAAAGATAAAAGGCATATTCGACCCCAACCATGTGATGAATCCGGGCAAGCTTTGTTTTAATCCCCCTTCACGATGATACCTTGTCCGCCTCAAGAAGACTGCGGGGAGTTTGATCAAATCGGAGGTAACATACAATGCCATTGGAAGACTACCAGGCTGAGATGGAAAGGTGCAGTCAGTGTTCGTATTGCACGTGGATTCCGCTCGACCGGATAAAAAGCCGGCGATTTGCCAAAGGCTGCCCCAGTGTAGCCTATAGCCATTTTCTGAGTTATTCCGCCCGGGGCCGCTATGCGGTGGCCCTATCTCTTTTACAGGGCAAAAGCACTTATACAGACAGGGTGCTGGATATCGTCTACAAATGTCAGGCCTGTGGTTCGTGTGATGTGTCCTGCAAGATCTGTCGCTACAACCTGGAACCGTTGGCGGCAATCCTTGCATTGCGGGCCAAGCTGGTCCAGGACGGCCAATCACTCCCGGAGCATAGGGTGCTCATGAACCATCTGCACAAAGAGCAAAACATGATGCTGAAGCCCAAAGCCGCACGGGGCCACTGGGCCGAGGGATTGAACATAAAGGACCTCGCAACGGAAACGGCGGAGGTTGTCTTTCATGGCGGTTGCCGCCTCAGTTATGACGCGCAGCTTCAGAAAACGGCCCGTACTGCGGTGAGTCTGCTAAAAGATGCCGGTGTCGATGTCGGCATTCTGGGAAACAAAGAGACCTGCTGCGGTTCGCGTGCCTATACGATGGGCTACCGGAAAGAATTAACGAACTGCGCAGCAAGGCTGATCAAAGCCTGGACCGGAGCCGGTGTGAAGACAGTGGTTACCTCCTGCGCCGATTGCTATCATGGATTCAAGCGCCGCTACCCGGAGGTCGGATCCACGGTTGAGGTCCTGCACACCGTGGAATTTATCGATCGCCTTATCAAAGAGGGCAAGATCAAATTTACCAAAACCATTCCCATGACCGTTACCTATCATGACCCCTGTCATTTGGGAAGGCAGGGGGAGCCCTATGTACCCTGGAAGGGCATCGAGAAAAAAATCAGGAAACAAGTCATCGTTTACGAGCCGCGAAGACCCCGATACAACGGGGCCTGGGGTGTTTATGATCCGCCGCGCGACGTGCTCAAGAGTATCCCGGGTGTGGAGCTGGTGGAGATGGAACGAATCAGAGAGTACGCCTGGTGCTGCGGTGCCGGAGCGGGGGTGAGAGAAGCCTATGCCGACTTCAGCAGCTGGACGGCGACCGAGAGGATCGAAGAGGCCAGCCGGACCGGAGCTGAGGCCATCGTCAGCGCCTGCCCGTGGTGTGAACGGAACTTTATTGATGCCGCCGCTCTCCGTGGCGATGGCATCAAGGTATTTGATGTCGTCGATCTGGTAAATCAGGCAATGTAGCTGCCTGAATCTGCAAAACCAGAATCAGGCTACAAAGGAGATCAGTACATGGCTCTATTGCAAGAGATATACAAGGCATTGGAAGACACAGTGGGGACGCAATACATTTGTGACGATCCGGCCGTATTGGATTCCTACAGCTACCCTTTAACCCAGACCGCCATTCACATGGGTCCTTTTTTCGACATTTACACACCCAGGGGTGAAGCCGTGTTGATGCCTGGCAATGCAAAGGAAGTTCAGGCCATAGTCAGGATATGCAATCAGTACAAGTTAAAATTGAAGGCCTCCAGCACATTTTGGTCGGCCATGGGATATCCGTCCGGGAAAAACACAATCCAGCTGGATATGCGGAGGATGGATCGAATCATCGAGATCGATGAAAAAAACATGTTTGCCGTCATCGAACCGGGTGTCATTGGGGCCACCCTTCAGGCCGAAGCAATGAAACTGGGACTGAACACCCATATCATCGGGGCCGGGTCAAGTTGCTCGCCTCTTGCGAGTGCTACCTCTTACAACGGGGCCGGCCCGGACTGCATGTTTATGGGTTTCGGCGATGAGAATCTGCTTGGCCTGGAGTGGGTCATGCCTGATGGGGAAATTCTTCGAACCGGATCTCTGGGTTCCGTACTGGGCTGGTTTTGCGGTGAAGGGCCCGGACCGGGCGTAAGGGGCATTATCCGTGGCGTTGTCGGGGCCAAAGGGGCCATGGGCGTGTTCACGAAGTGCGCCCTCAAACTCTATCCGTGGCCCGGACCTCCCGAACTTCCGGTTGAAGGAACCGCTCCAGCCTACAAAGCCATGCTGCCGGACAACTTCAGGGCTTACACCCTCGCATTTCCGACCTGGGAGGCGTGGGCGGATTGTTGCTATCAGATTTGGGATGCCGGCATCGGCTATATCGCCCATCGGCAATTTAGTTTATTCGGCCGCGAACTGAAAGCCGCCATGATCAAAATCTTAACCGACCCCACCAAGACCCTGTACGACCTCGAAAAGCTGGTGCAAGACCCGGAAATAAAAAAGCTGAACGAGGAAATGAAGCGCGACTTTCAGATCGTGCTGGCTGGGATGACGCCCCGGGATATCGAATGGCAGGACAAGGCCCTGGACCACATTTTGGCTGAGACCGGCGGGTGGAAGGTTGCGGGCATGAATGAGCCCGAAATACGGCAATGGGCTCTGCTTTATCTGATTCGGTTGGGGCACAAAAATTTGAATCTGGTATACGGCGGCGGCTATGACGGCTGTTTCGGCATGGTGGGACCGCCGGATCTCGGGACGACACATGTTGAAGAGGTAGCGGAGTTCAAATGCGAATGGGAACGCAAGGGGGCGATCGTAGATGCCGGCGGCGACTGCATGATAGGCGGGATCGGTGGCATGGGTGGAGGCGGTGGCACAATGTGGGAAAACTTCGCGCACTTTGATCCGCATGACAAGGAATCCAGCGAAGGAACGTTTGATTTCTTTGAGGCCTGCTCCCGATTCGCCAGGGAAAAAGGCATTCCCCCCGGCATGGAACGTTGGAATGCTCCTTCGAGAGGTGCCGACGGTATAGAAACTCCCACAGAAGACCGTGAGAACATGCTTTCGGCGACGCCCCAACCCTCGGTGTTTCATTACCAGCGCAAAATCAAGGAGGCCCTTGATCCGAATAATCTGGGCGATGCCTATTACATGACGCTGGAAGAACCAAAAAAATAGAATCCGATTGAATTTCGAAATCTCCGGCGAGAGAAATCATGCTTTCAATTACCTAACGACGGAGGGTAGCCAGTAAAATGAGTTGAATGTTACCCGGACACTACTGATATTTCACTTCCTTTCAGCAAGTTAGTTCGGTCCGACATGCTTCTTTCCGTGAACAACGCTGATGTGTTGATATTTAAAATAAATATTTACCTTGCAATTACATTTAAAGATGCTTAACATATGTTATCAATCAAGTCCCGCCGTAAATTGGCGGGAGGGTTTCTTTCTTTGGGGATTATGCGTTTGTTGAATACTATCATCCTCAGTTTGCAACGTTGAAATTTTTCGAAAGGAGGATGATATCATGACAAATGGAACTGTTAAGTGGTTTAATGACAGCAAAGGTTTTGGATTCATCGAACAGGAAAACGGACCGGATGTATTTGTGCATCATAGCGCAATCAATGCAAACGGTTTTAAATCCCTCAGTGAAGGTGCGAGCGTAACCTTTGATATCGAGCAAGGGCCGAAAGGTCCGGCTGCTATCAATGTGACTGCCGTCTAATCTCATTTTTGAGTCAATTAAAGGCATCACCTGTAAAACGGGGGATGCCTTTTTTATTGATCACTTGCATCGAACCACAACTGATGGAATCGCAAAAGGTCCGGTCTCCAGAACCTTTTACTGACGGAATCCGAGAAGTCTGATTTCCGGTAACCGACCAGGGAGGAAACGCTATGGCAAGACCCAATTACCAGTTCAAGAAACGTCAGAAAGAATTGGCCAAGAAAAAGAAGAAAGAGGAAAAAACGAGGCGCAAGCTGGCAAACAAGGGGGTTGAAACCGATGAAATTGAAAAAGACGCGACACCCCCTGCGGAGGACCGGTAAGCTTAGGGACAGACCGGCACCAATTGCCGGAGCTATACAATGGTATTAACTCAACATAAAAAAGGCAGGACCAAAGAGGGGCAGACCGGTTTTCTTGAGGGCCAAAAAGTAGCACTGCTCATCTCCGATCGAACCGAGATGGGATTTATCGCCGTCATCAACGGCACCCGCAAGGGCATCCTGTATAAGAACGAAGTGTTCCAGCCGCTGAAAATCGGTCAGAAGATTGACGGGTTTATCAAGAAAGTGCGTGACGACAAGAGAATAGACCTTTGCCTTCAAAAGCCCGGCTATAAAGCCATCGATGCCTTGTCCCGAAAAATCATGGACGAACTGCAACAACGGGGCGGGTTTATCGCGGTCACCGATAAATCCCGGCCGAAAGTAATCGCCGAACTTTTCGGCGTCAGCAAAAAAACATTCAAGAAGGCCATCGGCAACCTGTACAAAAAAAGGCTGATTACCCTTGGAAAAGACGGCACCCGGCTACGGGAAAAAAATAGAAAACCTGCCCGGGCCACATGAAAATGGTGACAAGCCTACTCTTGACTCTTGCTGCGCTTCACGGGGTAAATTCAGGGATGCCAATAACCTGTTGAACAACTTATAGATTTTCGATTTTCCATTCGGTTCAACCCTCGACTCCAATATCATTCCGTGTCTTCCACCAAACACCGTGGCAAAAAAGCTCGTTCCCCATCGCATATTCTGTTATTGAAATACATAACCATATCCTGCAGAGAGGAATTGAAAATCGCCGTTTCAATACAAAATCAAAAGCCCCACTTTTTTTATGGATGGATAGTTGTCGCCGCCGGATTCCTTTTGAGTTTTTTCGGCATCGGAGCTCGATACTCCTTTGGGGTATTTTTGAGGTCCATCCAGACCGAATTCGGTATTACCCGCGCCTCGGCTTCCGGTATTTTTTCCATCTATATGCTGCTTTGCGTCCTTTTTGCCCTATTGGGGGGGTGGGCCCTTGACAAATACGGCCCGCGGAAAATCGGCATTGTCATGGGCACCTTTACCGGATTGAGCCTTCTTTTAACAAGCCGGGTTTCCGCTCCCTGGCAGCTACTGATCACCTATAGCTTCCTGCTTTCCCTTGGGACCGGTGCCATGTACGGCGTGGTCAACACCACAACATCGAGGTGGTTTATCAAAAAAAGGGGCTTTGTTGTGGGCATCACTTCATCGGGAGGAGGCGTTGGAGCCATTGTTCTTGCACCCTTCGCCACCTATTTAATATCAGGATATAATTGGAGAATAGCTTTTATAGTGATCGGAATTATTTCCTGGATACTTATGGTTTTTGCCTCTTTTTGGTTAATAAAAGACCCCCGCGAGACGGACCTCCTCCCTGACGGTGCCCGTATGGACGCTACAAAAGGCATTGGGACCAAAGGGCTACCCAAAAAAGAGACTTCAGATTTCATTACGACTCAAGCATTGAAAACGCGCCAATTCTGGTTCCTTGTGGTTTCCTGGCTGTTTTTATCTTTAAGCCTTAATATGATTATTATCCATGTGGTTCCCTATGCCCTTGATGCCGGTATTTCTTCAATGGATGCTGCGTATATCCTAAGTATATTAGGGATTGCCAATATTTTCGGGCGGCTCATATTGGGCAGGTTATCCGATGCCATGGGAAGAAAGGCACTTGGAGTGATCTGCGGGCTATTTCATTCCGCATCTCTTCTTTGGCTCATGTATTCGCATCAACTCTGGATGATATACGCCTTTGCTTTTCTCTTCGGCATCCTATGGGGCGGATCCGGCACCATCATCACGTCTCTGGTAGGAGATATTTTCGGCACCCGAAATCTCGGTGCGATCATGGGCATTATCACCTCCGTATGGGCCTTCGGAGCGGCGGTGGGGCCTGCCCTCGGCGGTTTTATTTTTGATGCAACTGGGAGCTACTTCGGTGCATTCGGTGCGGGTGCGGGTGCGCTTCTTATATCAGCCTGCAGCATTGCCTGTTTACGACCCATTTCTAAAACCAGTTAACCTTATAATGCCATTTAGCCGGATGGGTTCGCCTCCCATTATACTGGCAATTTTTTTTAATATTGCATGCTTGACAGCTATTTGCCGATGGCGTAAGCCTGCCGTCGGGGGTCTGCGCCGGCCTTGAGAACGCCGTTGTCGCGGTCGATGAGGATAACCTGGGAAGACCCCATGACCTCCGCATAATCTTCCAGGACCTGGACAACGTGTCCTTTTGCTTTCAGCCCCTCGATGGTTTTTCCCGGGAATCGGCTTTCGATCATCAATGTGCCGTCCGGGTTGGATCGCCAGCGCGGTGCTTCGTTGGCCTGCTGGGGATCGGCGTCGAAGTCGATCATATCCACCGCCAGCTGAATGTTGGCCTGGGGTTGACCGTCGGCCCCGGGTGTTCCCAGAATGATATGTGGTTGGCCATCCTTGAGAATCATGACCGGATGCAGGGTGTGGTAGGGCCGCTTGTTGGGCGCCAGCACATTGGGATGGGCCGCATCCAGGGTAAAACCGCATCCCCGATTGTGCAGGACCATGCCCGTTTCGGGCACCATGACGCACGAACCGAATGGCTGGTAGAGCGATTGAATCAGGGCTACGGCATTACCTTCGGAATCAACCACCGTCAGATAGATCGTGTCGTCGCCGCCTTTTGAAAAACCCCTTGCCGCGTATGCCTCGGCCGCCCGGTCGGGATCTATCCGGCCCACCCGGTCTTTGGCCTGCTCTTTGGACAGCATTTCCGCTACCGGAACCGCATTGAAGGCCGGATCACAGACGTAGGCATCCCGATCGACGAAAGCCAGTTTCTTGACCTCGACCATCAGGTGAACCATCTCTGCAGAGTCTATGGCCATGGCGCCCATGTTCCTGTGCGCCAGCATATTGGCCTGCATCAACAGCGCGATGCCCTGCGAGTTGGGCGGCTGGGTGGCGATGGTGTACCCCCGATAGTCGCAGGTAATCGGTGTCTCCCAATCGACCGTGTACCCCGCCAGATCGGCCTCACTAAAAAAGCCCCCCATGGCGTCAGAGCAGGCCACCAGCGCCTCGCCCAGGGGACCTTTGTAGAAGGCGTCGGGGCCATCGTTGATGAGCGCCCGGTAGGATTCGGCAAGTTTCGGCTGAACCAGCCGCCGGCCCGCCCGGGGAATGTTGCCGCCCGGCAGGAAGGTTTCTCCGGCAGCGCCGGCCGCCAGCAGAACGGCCTTCTTTTCCTTGATGGAATTGATCAGTTCCGGATAGATGGGGAATCCGTTCTCGGCGTAGGGGATAGCCCTGGCCAGCAGCGTGTCCAGGCCCAGAGTGCCATGCCGCTCCAATGCCGCCCGCCAACCGGCGAGGGCCCCCGGCACGGTGCAGCTGTGGATGCCCGCTTCAGGTACCGTCTCATAGCCCAGTGCCAGATATGACGCCAGGGTCGCCCCGGCCGGCGAACGGCCCGAGGCGTTGAGGGCTTCAAAAGCCCCCGTGCCGGCCATGTGAATCAACATGAACAGATCACCGCCGATGCCGCACATGTGGGGCCTGACCGTGGTCATGACCAGGTTGGCGGCGATGGCCGCATCAACGGCATTACCGCCGGATTCCAAAACGCTTGCCCCGGCCTGGGCGGCCAGGGGATGATCAGCGGTGATCATCCAGTTGGTGCCCATCAGAAGTGGGCGATGGGTGGCAAAATGGTGTCGCATGAATGGTCTCTATACTTGGGTTCCGCCCTGACGTAATTTCTCCTCCCAGAATTTCTTTTCTTTTTCACGCCAGTCAGGCCCGTTAAATTTTTTGTCATAAAAATTGCCAAGCCTATCAAACATTCTCTCCCAGGTACTTTTTTT
>Ga0307417_10000146_pt1 | contig 30262 bp, 29 predicted proteins | sample SalMarWE160210MG_2_FD_202514 | JGI IMG/M metagenome (GOLD analysis project Ga0307417, IMG submission 202514) | Salt marsh sediment microbial communities from the Plum Island Ecosystem LTER, Massachusetts, United States - WE1602-10 | ecosystem: Environmental > Aquatic > Marine > Intertidal zone... | reverse complement strand
CCTCGTATCGTCATGAGTAGGACCTTGAGCGTTCGTACGAAATACGCTTTCGTCCGGGAGAGGTTCTTTACCGGAAGAACCCAGATGTCGGTTTTGAGGAAATCGAGCGTGGTGGAGATCTTTTGTTTCATCGTCGCCCTTTCCCGGAACGGATCCGGTTCTCCTCCCCAAAGGGGTTGATGACGGGGCTCCTGATTTCTACGGAAAATATTTTCTCAGATTTTCCGGTTCGGGAGTTTTGAAAATTCCTCCGGCACGACGCTTAAAAAATGAGCATGCTGTTCGGCTGCGAAGAAAAAACCGTTGCTGGCCCGACCGCGTATTTTCATTATATCAATGTTCGTAAATATTCCGCATGGTAGTCCACAGGTTATCCACATACTTTGTGGAAAGGCAGGAGGAGTAATTTATTCCCCCTGCCGTGGCGCGTGGCAATCAGGACTTAGTAGTTCTCCGGCGCAGGGACGAACCAGGCCTGGGGGTGGGCGCACGTAACGCAGCGATCAGGCGCTTCGGTACCCTCGTGAATGCGACCGCATTTGAGGCACTTCCACCGGATCGGTTTCTCCCGTTTGAACAGGGTCCCGTTTTTCAAACGTGCGAGCAAGGTCTGATAACGCTTCTCGTGCTCCACTTCCACCTCGGCGACACGGAAAAAAATCGCCGCGGCCGCCTTGAACCCTTCCTCCTCGGCGATCTTCCCGGAAGTCGGGTAGATATGGGACCACTCGTCGTGCTCCCCGGCGGCAGCCGCCTCCAGGTTGACGGCGGTGTCGCCGATCCGGGTCGGGTAGGCGGCGGTGATTTCGACGTCTCTTCCCTCGAGCAGTTCGAAGTAGCGCTTGGCATGCATTCTCTCGTCGGACGCCGTTTCCAGGAAGATGCTGGCGATCCCTTCGAAACCCTCCTTGGAGGCGATGCCCGCATAGAAGGTGTACCGGTTCCTGGCCTGCGATTCCCCTGCGAATGCCGCAAGCAGATTCTTTTCCGTCCTCGATCCTTTCAGTCCCATGAACTTTCCTCCTGTTTGGGTACTTCCCGGGATGGATTACGATAGTATCACCGGGTCGCAAGCAGGAAAATGAAAAAAGAGCCCGGCCCGTGGTGCGGGCCGGGCGGCCGGTACCGGCATCAGGAGTGCATGCTGAGGATTGCTGCCGCCTCGTCGGATCGCGCCCGGAAAATCTTCTCCGGTTTCACGAGCATGACGGGACGCTTCGTCGTGTAGACGACTTTTTCCGCGACGCTTCCCATGAGGGCCCGGGTCAGTCCCGTGCGCCCGTGCGTACTCATGATGATGAAATCCACATCCTCCCGGTGCGCCAGGCCGAGAATCCCGGCATAGGGAGGTCCTTCCCCGACCTCGACCCGGGTCTTGATTCCTTTACTCTCGAGGCCTGAAGCGATCGATTTCAGATAGGCGTTGGCAGTGTCGATTGTGTCCAGGGTTGCCCGTTCCTCCGTCTCGGGACCTACTTCCGGTGTGCTTGCGAGAGGATTCCGGATGACCTGGAAAAGAATCACCTCGTGGCCGAGGGCCTTGGCGATCTTCTCCGCCTGCTCCACCGCCCGTTCCGCCAGTTTGGATCCGTCAAGCGGTACGAGGATCTTCGGTTTCATCGCGCCACCTCCTTTTTTTTTCAGGGAAGCCGTCGCCAGGTTACCGAAAGGACTTACATCCCATTATATAAAAATATCTGGATTTATTCAAACGGGATCGCTTATGGGAAGCAAAGACAAGCTCCCGGTCCGGGTTCCGGATGGTATGATGACCCCCGGGGCCAACCGGTGTCCGCGGGAAACCCTGCTTTTTCCACAAATGTCGGAATGCTGACAGGAACCGCTCCATGTCCCACAGTGTCCTCGTGATCGAAGACGACCGGGATATCGCCCGCCTGCTGGAACTTCACCTCCGGGATGAGGGATATGCAGTGACCGTCGTTCACGACGGGAAAACCGGGCTTCAGAAGGCCCTCGCAAAGCCGTACGACATCATCATCCTGGATCTCATTCTTCCGGGGATGGACGGGCTGGAGGTATGTCGTCATATACGAACGGGACCGGACTACGCCCCCGTTCTGATGCTCACTGCCCGGTCCACGGATGTGGACCGGATCCTGGGACTGGAGATGGGGGCGGACGACTATCTTACGAAACCTTTCAACGTACGCGAGCTCCTGGCACGGGTGAAAGCCCTTTTGCGAAGAGTGGAGGCGTTGCGGGGGAAAGACCCTTCAGCGCCGAAAAAGATGATCCGGGCGGGAGACTTGACCATCGACCCGGAGAAACGAAAGGTGACAGTTGAGGGTAAGCCCGTCCACCTGACCGCGCGGGAATTCGAACTCTTGCTGGAATTCGCCCGACATCCCGGGCGGGCCTACACCCGGGGCCAGCTGCTGGACAAGGTGTGGGGATACAGTTACCAGGGGTATGAACACACCGTCAACTCCCATATCAATCGTCTGCGGGAAAAGATCGAGACGAATCCGGCCAAGCCCCGGTACATCCTTACGATCTGGGGGGTCGGCTACCAGTTCGCCGAACCAGAGGTTCGGAAAAAGGGGTAGCGGGTGTTCAGGACGCTTTACGGAAAACTCTCCGCCGTCCTGCTGCTGCTTTTTTTAGGCATCGGGACCCTGTTCGTTCTGTTGACCCTTTTTACCACCCGGGTCCATCTCCAGGAAATGACCCAGAAACTGAACCGGTCCCTTGCCCGGCACATCGCCTCGGAGACACCCCTGATGCGGAGCGGCCGCGTCCAGGAAGGACCGATCCGGGAGATCTTCCACATGCTGATGGCCGTCCATCCCGGGATCGAGGTGTACCTGCTCGACAAAGAAGGCAAAATCCTCGCCTACTCCGCCCCTCCCGGCAAGGTGAAACGGGAACGGGTATCCCTGAAACCTCTGGAGTCGTTTCTTGCCGGGACCGAGGCGTTGCCCATTCTGGGTGACGACCCGCGCAGTCCCGGAGGAAAGAAGGTCTTCTCCGTCGCTCCCGTCTCTCCGGAGGGGCCGGCGGAAGGGTATCTCTACGTCATTCTGGGCGGTGAGGAGTACGACACGGTCTCCCGCATGCTCCAGGGAAGCTACATCCTGCAACTGAGCACCTGGGCGGCCGCGGGCGGGGTACTGTTCGCTCTCCTGACCGGCCTGCTCCTTTTCTACCGGCTTACCCACAGGCACAGAAGGTTGGCGAAGGCTGTGGAGGACTTCCAGCGGAGCGGGTTTTCGGACAAGCCCGAGATTCTAGAGCGGTTCGAAGCGGGCAAAGGGGACGAGATCGAGCGGCTGGGAGCCGCCTTCGCGCAGATGGCGGACCGGATCGCCCAGCAAATCCGGGACCTGAGGCAGGCCGACAGTCTGCGGCGGGAGCTTGTGACCCACGTCTCCCACGACCTGCGCACGCCGCTCACCTCTCTCCAGGGGTATCTCGAAACCCTTTCCATGAAAAAAGGCGAGCTATCCTACCGGGAACAGGAGGAATATCTCCGGATCGCCCTGAGCCATTGCCGGCGTCTCTCCACACTGGTCTCGGAACTCTTCGAGCTGTCCACGCTGGACTCTCCCGATGTCGCGATTCGGAAGGAACGGTTTTCGCTGGGGGATCTTGCCCAGGACATCGTGGCGAAGTTCCGGCTCCCCGCGGACGAGAAAAAGATCCGGCTCGAGATGCGGATCGAGGAAGGGATTCCTTTCGCCCTCGGCGATATCGGTCTCATCGACCGGGTCCTGGAGAATCTGATCGGGAATGCCCTGCGGCATACCCCCGAGGGCGGAGAAATCACCATCGAGGCGAAACGGGCGGAGACCGGCGTGACCGTCCTTGTTTCGGATACGGGTTGCGGAATCCCGCCGGAACGGCTTGCCCGTCTGTTCGACCCGATCCCCGGAAAATACGGGGAGCCCGGGAAGAACGGGGAAGGCGCGGGCCTGGGCCTGGTCATCGCCCGCAGGATTCTCGAGCTTCACGGATCCGACCTGCACGTCGAAAGCGTGGTCGACACCGGGTCGACTTTCGAATTCACCCTGCCGGAGGCGTTTCTTTCCCCTAATTTCTCGTGATCAAAACGTGACTCTTCCGTTACGGCCACGTGATGTCAACTCGTCAGGATGAAAGGTAACGCGGTCAAAACCGGAAGGGACGGCCGCGGGAAACCCGGGAGGGGAGGGGGAGCATGAACACGAATCTCACACGCGGCCAGGTCATCACACCCCATGAACCCCCGAACCGGCGGCGCCTGCAGATGACGGGGGCCAGTGGCCTGGTCCCCGGCGCAAGGGAAGGATACGCAACCATTGACGGGACAGGAGGCGGATGCACGATGGAAATGTTTATGACACATAGGATGGGAAGGAAGGAGTTCCTGCGGTTCTCCTTCCTCCTGGCGGGAGCTGCGTTGACCGATTTCACGATTCTGCGGGACAGGGCAGTCGCCGCGGAGGTCTCCCCGGCAAGCGGGAACAAGGGAACGGGGGAGGCGGGAATGATCAAAGTCTATTCCGCTGCCAAAGGGGAATATGTCATGACGGAAAAAGTGATCAAGACGGAAGCCGAGTGGAGGAAGATACTTACCCCCGAGCAGTTCGCGATAACCCGGAAAAAGGGTACGGAGAGGGCGTTTACCGGGAAGTATCTGAACAACCACGAAAAGGGGATCTACCGCTGCGTGAGCTGCGAAAACGACCTCTTCCGGTCGGAGACCAAGTACGATTCCAAAACGGGGTGGCCCAGCTTCTACGAACCGATCGCAAAGGAAAATGTGCGCACAAAGACCGACATCAGCTGGTTCGTGAAAAGAACCGAGGTGCTGTGCAGCAGGTGCGATGCCCACCTGGGACACGTGTTCGATGACGGTCCGAAACCGACCGGGCTTCGATACTGCATAAACTCGGTCGCCCTGGATTTCGCCAAGGCGGAGTAGTGGGGGGTTGTAACTGGCGGCCGGAGCCGATTGGGCCGCCAGGAAACCGCATTTTCAGGAAGGAGCGGGAACATGGGAATGCTTAGCGTAACCGGGATCACCACGGTGTTGGCCCTCGCGGCGGTTACTGCCGTGGCCGCCGGGAACGATTCGATGACGAAACCGAAGGAAGCGGTTTCCGGGAAACAGGAGGTGGCGACCTTCGCCGGCGGTTGCTTCTGGTGCATGGAAGCGCCGTTCGACAAACTCCCGGGAGTCATCTCGGTCACCGCCGGCTATACCGGCGGAAAAGTGAAAAATCCGACGTACGAACAGGTCTCCGCAGGCGGAACCGGCCACGCCGAATCGGTGCAGATCGTCTTCGACCCGTCAAAGATCGGGTACGGGAAGCTGCTCGATATCTACTGGCGCAATACCGACCCGACCGTGAACGACCGGCAGTTTTGCGACAAGGGAACCCAGTACCGTCCTGCCATCTTCTACCATGGGGAAGAGCAGCGACGGATTGCGGAAAAGTCGAAGGAGGAGCTGGAAAAGACCAAACCCTTCAAGGAACCGATTCTCACCGAGATCACCCCGGCGGGCGAGTTCTACCCCGCCGAGGAGTACCACCAGCACTACTACAGGAAAAACCCGATCCGGTACAAGTACTACCGATACGGGTGCGGCCGCGACCGGCGGCTCGAGGAGCTGTGGGGAAAAGAAGCCGGTGGGCATTGATCGGAGCAACCCTCAGGAGGTAATGGCGATGTTTTCCTCACGGAAGCTTTCCCTGGTTCTTTCTTTCGCCGTGGCCCTTTGTTTCCTGGTCCTGTCGGCGCCCGGGGAGTCCGGCGGTCCGAAGACGCAGGACGGGGGATATCCTGTGGTCACGTTTTACGTGGCCTGATACGACGTCGGGAAAGCGGCCCTGGAAGGGCTGCACGGGGTACAAAGCGTAAGGAACGGGTTCCGCGGCATGAGGGAGGTCAACACGGTATCCTTCGACCCCGCGGAGACCACCGTGGAAGAGATGGTGGAAGCGCTGACACGGGCGGGGACCTACCGGGGAACGGCGCAATGACGCGGAGGATGCCCCGGCTTCCCCGGTTCCGTACCGGAAATTGCCGGGGGCTCCTCCGTTGGAAAGAACCGGGGGGCTACGCGAGGGTGTCGACCAGCCCCTTCACCGCCGCCACCGACTTGTCCATCATCGCCTGCTCCTCGGCGTTGAGCTTGAATTCGATGATCTTCTCCACACCGTTGGCGCCCAAAACCGCGGGTACGCCGACGAAGTAGCCCTTCACGCCGAACTCTCCGTTGAGGTGAACGCAGGAGGCGAGAACCCGCTTCTGGTCCTTGAGGATGGACTCGACCATGGCGATCGTGGAGGATGCGGGGGAGTAGAAGGCGGAGCCGGTCTTGAGAAGGGCGACTACCTCGCCGCCGGCCTTGCGGGTGCGGTTCACCATGGCTTCCATCACTTCCTTCGCCTTGGCCGCACTTCCGTACTTTCTCTCCAGAAGCTCCATGACGGGAATCCCGTTCACGTTTGCGTAGCGAACCAGGGGAACCATGTCGTCGCCGTGCCCGCCCAGGGTCAGCGCGGTCACGTCCCGGACGGATACGCCCAGTTCCCAGGCGATAAAGGTGGCGAACCGGGCCGAATCGAGAACTCCCGCCTGGCCGATGAGGCGGTTGTAGGGGAAACCGGTGATCTTCTGGCAGAGGGTCACCATCGCATCCAGCGGGTTGGAGATAACGATGACGAAAGAAGCGGGGGCGTGCGTCTTGATCCCCTCGGCGACCTGTCTCATGATCTTGGAATTGACCTCGATCAGGTCGTCCCGGCTCATTCCCGGTTTCCGCGGAAGACCCGCCGTGACGATGACGACATCGGCGCCGCTGATATCCTCGTAGCTGTTGGTCCCCTTCAGGGTGACATCGAACCCGTCCACCGGGGAGGCCTCGGCAATGTCGAGACACTTCCCCTGGGGCATCCCCTCGACGATGTCGAACAGCACGACGTCACCGAGTTCGCGCAAGGCGCAAAGCTGCGCGAGCACTCCACCGATCTGACCGCCGCCGATGATCGCAATCTTCTTTTTGGACATGGGGGCCTCCTTCGGGATGAGAGGTACGATCATGCTGAATATGCCTCAAAATATACCATGGGGGCAGGGTTGTACAGGGGGTCGGTTGCCCTTCAGCGGGGAGGGGGCGGCTCGGGTTCCACGCCCCTTCCGGCGAACCGGGCGGCGATCTCGCGGAACTCGTCCCGGACCTGCAGGAATGCGTCCAGCACGTCGGGGTCGAAGTGCGTCTCCCGCTCCCCGCTCATGACGCGCACCGCTTCTTCGTGGGAGCGCGCCGTCTGGTATCCGCGCTGGTAGATCATGGCGTCGTAGACATCGGCCACCGCCATGAGGCGCCCCGGGATGGGGATCTCCTCTTCCTTCAGGCCGTGCGGGTATCCCGTTCCGTCCCACCTCTCGTGGTGGTTGAGAGCGATCTCGTCCGCAATCCGGAGAAACGATTCCTCCCCCAGCAGGGTTTGCGCCAGCCGGATCGTCTCCGATCCGTAGATGGTATGCCGCTTCATTTCCTCGTATTCCTCCGGGGTCAGCGGTCCCGGCTTGAGAAGAATCTGGTCCCGCACCCCCACCTTTCCGATGTCGTGGAGCGGGGCGAGGCGGAAGAGGAGGTCGACGGTGGTCTCTTCCAGGTAATGGCGGAAGCGGGGATGAATTTGCAGACGCCTGGCAAGGACCAGCATGTAGTGCCGGGTGCGCTGGATGTGCCCCCCGGTCTCATGATGGCGTGTCTCGGCCAGGGCGGCCAGGCTCTGGATGATGGCGTCCTGCGTGAGGGCCAGTTTCCGGGTTCGTTCCCGGACCTCCCTGTCCGCCCGCAGGAAGCGCAGCGAGGTGACCAGCATGAAGACGAGCCCCAGGGTGCCCACCGGGATGACGGGAGGAAGGAAAATCTGTCGGTGTGCCAGGAGCCAGTAGGAGCCGAGACAGATGGCTGCGGCGGAAGGGATGATCGCTGCAAGACCCCAGATGGCGCGTTCTCTTGCCAGGAGCACCGTCAGCAGAAAGCCGGGGACGAGAACAAGGAGGAGTTGGAGACCCCGCGCCCATCGGGGGGTCGCGATCGGGTCTCCCGCCAAAAGGTTGTCGATGATCGTGGCGTGGATCTCGACCCCCGGCTGGGCGGCTTCCAGCGGCGTGGTGCGGATCTCCTTGAGGCCGGCGGCGGTGGTCCCGACGATGGCCATTTTTCCTTTCAGCGCAGCCGGGTCCGCCGTATCGTCCAGGATGGCCGCAGCGGAGATGTGGGGGAAAAGATGACGTCCCCCGCGGTAGTTCACCAGAAGGTTGCCGCGACGGTCGAGGGGGATGGTCCTCCCGTTCCACCACAGCGCCTCGACGCCCTCCGGCCCGGTCTCCAAAACGGCGTCGCCGCCGCGGGCCCGCAAGGCAACTGCAAAGGCGAGGCTTGGGTAGAGGAGCCCCTGGTGGCGGATCACTAGTGGAACGCGCCGCAACACACCGTCGGGGTCCGGAACGATATTGAAAAATCCCGAGGCGCCCGCCGCGCGCGCCAGGACAGGGAGGTTGCAGACGACGCCCGGGGCGTCGAAAAGGCCCGCGACGTCGTCCGTCCCGCCGCTCGAGCGCACCGCCGCCCGCAGCGGGTGCAGGACGCACGATCCCCCGCGCGACTCGTCGAAATCGAACTGGTAGCCGAGAACGAAGGGCCCTCCGGCAAGGGTCTCCGCCAGGGCCCGGTCGGTGTCGAGTGCCTCCGGGGAGATACCCGAAAGACCGATGTCCACCCCCAGGTCGCGCCGGACCTCCTCGGAGAGGAATCGAAGAGACGTCCGGTCGGGCTCGGCGAATACCATGTCGAGTCCCACCGCCGCCGCGCCGCGCTCCGCGATCTTTCCCAGGAGGCGGGCCACCCGGTAGCGGGGCCACGGCCACTGCCCCAGGCTTTCGAGGGTTGCCTCGTCGAGATCCACTACGACCACGGAGCTGTTTACCGGCCGATGGGGAGCGGAACGCAGGAAGGAGTCGTACACCTTCCCTTCCAGGAAGAGGACGAGGGAGGGAGGCCAGATGCACAAGGCCCCCGCGAGAAAAGTGAGAAGAAACCCGGGGACGAGAAATGGGAGGATGGGCGGCCTGCGCGGGCGTCGCACCTTAGCGCACCGTCACCTCCACGCGGCGGTTCCGCGGTTCGGAGACCTGGTCGCCGGTGGGGATGAGAGGGTTGTCTTTTCCATGAGAGGTTATGTCGATGATGGCGGGGTCCGTCCCCTCCTTGATGAGAAGGGCGGCCACCGCCTCCGCCCTCTCCAGGGAGAGACGGTAGTTGTATTCCTTGGATCCCAACGTGTCGGTATGCCCCACCACGCTGATGTCCACGGGCTTTCGTTCCCGGATGGTCCGCACGACCTTTTTCAGGTCGTCATGCGATTGCCGGGTGAGTTCCGCGGTGTCGTGCTTGAAATACAGGATGAACTGCAAGGGAGGTTGCGGGAGAGCTTCGAGAGCGGGACCGACCAGGGAGCGAACTTCCTCCGCGGACATGACGGTGGGCTCGCCCGGGGCGGCCCCGGATGCGACGCTTACGGTCTGCCGGGGCTTGGAGAGGATTTTTTCGCCTCCTGCGCCCGACACGATGATAGCGCCGGTTTTCCCCTGATCGTCGGGTAGGAGAACGATGACATCCCTGCGGGACGACGCGCACGAGGAAAGAAGCAGCAGGAAGGCGAGGCAGGCCGCAAGGGTGCGAGGCATCCCCTTGGGATCCGATCCTGGGTAGCGGCTACGCATCCCGCCTCATTCCGGGCCTGGCCTGCCGACCACCTTGACCGCAAACCGGGTCCCCCGGATGCCGATGGAGGCCATCGGCGTCTCGAAACGGGCCGACCCGGGGGCCAGCTTGCCGATGAGACCCGAAAGGTACGCCATGGTCCCCCGGCTGATGCGTGCAAGCAGACCGAATTTCCCCTCGTAGGGAGAGAAGAGGAAGGTCTCGATGACGATGCGGCTTTCCGGACCGATGGAGAGGGTGGAATTGTCCCGAAGGATCACGCCCATCGACCCGTCGGAACCGGTAGTCAGGGTGTCGCCGGCGAGGAGCTTCGTCCCCGGGGTTGCCGGCAGGTCCTGGCCCCCGCGGTTGACGGCGGCAGCTCCCGCGGAGGATCGCACCGTGCCTATGGTGCCAAGGGCGGCGGCGGCAACTCCCTGCGCCAGGACGGACATCGCAGCCAGAAGGATAACAACGCTCCGTGCGGCCCTCATGGCCTCCCTTCTCCGGGCCGTCAAGGTCCCGATACTCCTTACTTTTTATGCCTTTCCTCCCGACGTATGTCAAGGGTTCGGGTGGGGGAGGCGCGCGGGAATGTTTTCGCGCAGCGTCTGCCTTTGGTTATGACGACCTGTTTCCAGGTCCGGCGTTTCGCACTTCCGCCGGCACCATGTCCGCGAACTGCGCGAAGTTCGCCTCGAACATCCCCGCCAGTTTTTTCGCCTGCGCGTCGTAGGCCGACTTCTCCCGCCACGTGGTGCGGGGATCGAGCATTTCCGCCGGGACATCGGGGCACGACGTGGGAACGTGCAGCCCGAAGAAAGGGTCATCCCTCGTTTCGACGCTGTCCAGCCTGCCGGAGAGGGCGGCACGCAGCATGGCCCGGGTCAGGGGGAGCGAAATCCTGTGCCCGGTGCCGTACGGCCCGCCGGTCCAGCCGGTGTTGACAAGCCACACGCGGGATTTGTGCCGGGTGATTTTCTCTCCCAGGAGCCCGGCATAGACGGAGGGGTGGAGAGCCATGAAAGGCCCTCCGAAACAGGCGCTGAACGTCGCCTCCGGCTCGGTGAGGCCCCGCTCGGTGCCCGCCACCTTGGCCGTGTAGCCCGAGAGAAAATGGTACATGGCCTGGGCGGGGTCCAGGGAGGCGATGGGGGGAAGGACGCCGAAGGCGTCCGCCGTGAGCATGACGATGTGCCGGGGGTGCCCCACGGATCCCTGCGTCGCCGAACGGGGGATGGAGGACAGAGGGTAGGATGCGCGCGTGTTCTCCGTCAGCGATCCATCGTCCAGATCGATCTGCCTGTTGGCCGTGCTCATGGCGACGTTTTCCAGGATGGTTCCGAACATCCGGGTCGTTTGGTAGATCTCGGGCTCCGCTTCCAGGGAAAGCTTGATGACCTTCGCGTAGCACCCCCCCTCGAAATTGAACACCCCGTTGTCGCTCCATCCGTGCTCGTCGTCCCCCACGAGCGTCCGGCCCGGGTCGGCGGACAGGGTCGTTTTCCCGGTTCCCGACAGCCCGAACAGGACGGCAACGTCGTTTTCGTCCTTCCCGAAATTGGCGGCGCAATGCATCGGCAGGACGCCCTTTTCCGGGAGGAGATAATTCATCACCGTGAACAGGGATTTCTTGATCTCCCCCGCGTACAACGATCCCCCGATGAGAACCTCCCGCCGCCCGAAATGGATGAGGATGAAGACCTCGGAACGCGTGCCGTCCATCTCGGGGCTCGAATGGAACCCGGGTGCGTCGATCACCGTGAACTCCGGCACGTGCCGGGCGCGCATCTCCGGATCCGGGTCGGTGAGGAACATGTTGCGCACAAAAAGGTTGTGCCAGGCCATCTCTGTAATGACCCGGACCGGGAGCCTGTGCTCGTCGTCGGCGCCGATGAAGCAATCCTGTGCGAAGATCTCCTTCCCTTCCAAATAGGAGAGAAGCCGGTCGCGAAGCAGTTCGTACTTCTCCGTGTCGAAAGGGCGGTTGCCCTTTCCCCACCAGATCTGTTTTTCGGTCGAAGGTTCCCGCGCGAAGAACCGGTCATTGGGGGAACGTCCCGTGTACTCCCCCGTCCGCACCACCAGGGGACCCTTTATCGCCAGATGACCCTCCCGGCGTTGAAGGGCATGTTCAATGAGAGCGCAAGGGGGAAGGTTCCACCACACGACCTCCGGGTTGAGGATCCCGTGCTGCACGAGGTTCTTTCCCTCCGGTCCGAACCCATGGGTTTTCATCTTTCTTCCTCCTTCGGGTAACGGGTAACAGGGGGTTCCGGCTAAAATGGGACAGAGGACGATCCGGGAGGTTTCGTAAGGGCCGGGGGCTGCTTTACGGTCGCCTTCAACGTTTCTTACCCAGGGGTGCCACTCGATTCACGGGCAGAACGAGCCGGTCCAGTCCCATATCCTCCTCTTCCCGGTACATGACCGTGGCTCCGGTCCGCGCCACGCCGATGATCCCGAATTCCTCGAACATCCGTAAGGCGTTGTCGACGTTCTCCTGCTTTCCCGTGATTTCCACGATCATATGGGCGGGGGCCACGTAAATCACCTTGCCGCCGAAGATCTGGGTGGTCGACGTGACGTGGACGCGGTCCTGGGGCGACGCCTTCACCTTCAACAGGACCAGTTCCCTGTTGATCACGTCCGCGTAGGTCACGTCCTCGGTCTTGGGGATTTCCGTGATCTTGTCGATCTGCTGGACGATCTGTTCGATCTTGTTCCCTTCGCCGTGGGAAAACGAGATCGTCATCCGGCTCACCGCGTCGACGTGCGTGTGGCCGACGGTGATCGTCTCGACGTTGTACCGCTTCTTCCGGATGAGGGAGAGCAGCTTGTACAGTACGCCCGGCTGGTTGTGGGCGAACGCCAGGATGGTGTGCGATTTCTTCGGCCTCATCGGGTGACCCTCATGTCGGAAAACCGGGAGCCCGCCGGGATCATGGGCAGGATCATCTCGTCCATGTCCGTCACGACCTCGATCAGGTAGGCTCCCTTGTGCCTCATTGCGCGCCGCAGGGCCGGCTCGAGCGCTTTCCCATCGTTGACCCTCTCCCCGGCGATCCCGTATGCCGCGGCGAGTTTGATGAAGTCGGGGTTCTTCACCGGGGTTCCGACGAAGCGGCTTCCGTGGAACAGGTCCTGCCATTGTCGGACCATCCCCAGAAAATTGTTGTTCAGCAGCAGGATCTTGATGTCGATATGCTGCTCCATGATGGTGCCCAGCTCCTGGATGTTCATCTGGAAGGAGCCGTCGCCGACGACCACCCACACGCGCTCGCCGGGACGGGCGAATTTCACGCCCATCGCCGCCGGGACCGAAAACCCCATCGACCCCAGCCCCCCGGAGTTGAACCAGGTGTTGAACCGTTCAAACCGGTAATACCGTGCCGTGAACATCTGGTGCTGCCCGACGTCAGCGACCACGTTGTCCTTCCCCCCGGTCAGCTCCGAAAGCTTCCGGAGCACGCTGCCCATCAGAAGCAACTTCATGTTTCCCTTCCCATTTCCCCTGGATACCGGGTCGATCTTCTCCCATTCCTTTCGGTTTTTTACCGCGAATGCGTACCAGTCCCTGTACGGCTTTGGCTCCACGATTTTCGTCATCTCCACGACGGCGGGCTTGAGATCGCTGTAGATGGCAACCGTCGCGCGGACGTTCTTGTTGATTTCGGACGGGTCCTGCTCGACGTGGATCACATCCGCATGCTGCGCGTACTCGTCGAGCTTCCCCGTCACTCGGTCGTCGAACCGCATTCCCAGCGCGATGATCAGGTCGGCGTGCTCGATCGCCCTGTTGGCTTCCACGGTCCCGTGCATCCCCATCATCCCGAGATATTGCGGATGATCGGTGGAGAGGGCACTTATCCCGTGCAGGGTGCAGGAAAACGGCATGCGGGAACGCTCGAGGAACCGCCGCACCTCGCCTTGTGCCCTCGACTGGATGACGCCGTGTCCGACGAAGACGATCGGCCGCTTTGCGACCGCCATCAGTTTCTGCACGCGGTCGAGCTGGTTCTTCCGGATCCCCGGCGGCTCCGGCACCGGGTAGCGGATCGTCGTGTCGAATCCGTCGTCCGGGATCACGGCGTTCGCGACATCCTTGGGGAAATCGATATTTACCGGCCCTTTCCGACCCGTGTTGGCGAGGTAGAACGCCTCCTTCACCACCCTGGGGATTTCGTACGGGTCGTCCAGGATGTACGACTGTTTCGTTACCGGAACAAGCATGCCGATGATGTCGCTTTCCTGGAACGCGTCGGTGCCGATCACGGAGGTCGCCACCTGCCCAGTGAGGGCGACGATCGGGACGGAGTCCATGTGGGCGTCCGCGATCCCGGTCATCAGGTTGGTGGCGCCCGGTCCGGAAGTGGCGATGCACACTCCGGGCTTTCCCGTAGCCCGTGCCATTCCCTGGGCGGCGAACGCCGCCGCCTGTTCATGGCGGACCATGACGTGCTTCAGCTGGGGGAACTGCGGGAACGCATCGTACACCGGCATGATCGCCCCGCCGGTATACCCGAATAGGTAGGTCACTCCCTCTTCCACGAGGGACCGGCACATCAGTTCCGCGCCCCTGATCGTTTTCTTGCGTCTGGCCATAGGGTTCTTCTCCGTTTTCCTTGAAAATCTAGCTTGTCACCGCGCCAAGCGACGCGCTGCCCACGAGCCTTGCGTATTTTCCCATGACGCCGCGCCCGTATTTCGGCTCCGGGGCCTTCCACCGGGAAAGGCGCGCGGCGATTTCCGCATCGCCCGCTTCGAGGGAAATCGAACGGTCCTTCGGGTTGATGGTGATCCGGTCGCCTTCCCTGACGATTCCGATCGGGCCTCCTACCTGCGCCTCGGGTGCGATGTGTCCGACCATGATCCCGTGCGTGCCGCCCGAGAAGCGGCCGTCGGTGATCAGCGCGACGTCTTTCCCCAGTCCGGCGCCCATGAGGGCGGCGGAAGGGGAGAGCATCTCCCGCATCCCCGGCCCGCCCTTCGGGCCTTCGTACCGGATTACGATCACGTCGCCTTTCCGGATCGTGCCGGAGAGGATCGCGTCCAGCGCTTCCTCTTCGCGCTCGAATACCCGTGCCGGTCCCGTGTGATGATCCAGTTCCTTCCCGCTGAGCTTGAGGACCGCCCCTTCCGGAGCGAGGTTCCCTCGGACGACCATGATGTGCCGCCCGGGCGGAGCATAGGGGCGCTCCGGCGGGAAACAGATGTCCTGGCCGCCGGGGACCGTCGGCGCGCCTGCCAGGTTTTCCGCGACCGTCTTTCCCGTGACGGTCAGGCACTCTCCGTGGAGGAGCCCCGCGTCGAGCAGCGTCTTCATCACCATCGGGATGCCGCCGATCCGGTCCAGGTCCGCCATGACGTATTTCCCGAAGGGCTTGAAATTCCCCAGCAACGGAACGTTTCGCCCGATCCGCTGGAAATCGTCCAGCGCGAGCCGCACCTGGGCCTCGTGGGCCAACGCCAGGACGTGGAGGATGCCGTTCGTCGAGCCACCCAGCGCCATCATCACGACGATGGCGTTTTCGAACGCCTCTTTCGTCGCGATGTCGCGCGACCGGATTCCCCGATCCAGAAGACCCTCCAACGCCCGGACGGAATCGATGCAATCCTTGCGCTTCTCCGGCGAGATCCGGTTCTCCCGGTCCACCGCAGCGTGCGAGGCGGACCCCGGGACGCTCATTCCCATCGCCTCGATTACCGAGGCCATCGTGTTGGCCGTGTACATCCCGCCGCACGAACCGGCGCCGGGGCAGGAGTGGCATTCCACTTCGTGCAATTGCTCGTCCGTGATCTTTCCCGCTCCGTGGGCCCCCACAGCCTCGAAGGTGCTCACGATCGTCAGGTCCTCCCCCTGCAAGATCCCTGGAAGGATCGTTCCCCCGTACAGGGTCAACCCGATGCTGTTATTGCGAAGGATGGGCATGAGCGCGCCCGGGATGCTCTTGTCGCACCCGGAAAGCGTGAGAATCCCGTCCGCGGCGTACCCTTCGTGCATGGTCTCGATGCAGTCGGCGATGAGGTCCCGGGACATCAGGGAGTATTTCATCCCCTCCATCCCCATCGTCTCCCCGTCGCTGATGACGGGCGTGCCGAAGAGGAACGGCTTGCCCCCGGATTCGCCGATCTCACGGAAAAGGATGTCGCCAAGATCGCGGATATGGTCGTTGCAGGGGGTGGCGTTCGTGAAAGGGCAGGCCACCGTGACGATCGGCTTGACGAAATCCTCGTCCGTGAAATTGACGGCGCGGAGCATGGCGCGCGCCGCCGCCCTCTTGGCCCAATCCGCCCCTCCCGGTGTTCCGGTGAGCAGGTTGCTGCGGTGTTTTCGTGTCCGGTGCATCGTGGGTGCTCCTGATCCCAAAAAGTGGTGAACCGATGGATTCCCCCTGAATGGGAAGTAGATGCTCGCAGCGGGGGAGGAGATTCTTTCCGTTTACGAATAGTTAGGCTTTCTCCCGGCAAGCGGGGATTATCGCCCGGGGAAGAATCGCGCTTCCGTGATGCCGCATCGAATATGCCATGGCGTCCATCATCCGCAAGATATGGGACCGGCACGTCGTGACGGAGCGGAAGGGGGGGCTTTGCCTCCTCTACGTAGACCGTCATCTGGTTCACGAGGTCACGAGCCCTCAGGCCTTCGAAGCCCTGCGGCTGACCGGTCGGAACGTCCGCCGACCCCTTTCGCTTCTGGCGGTTCCGGACCACAACGTTCCTACCTCTCCGGACCGTCTGGAGCGGATCGAGGACCCGGACAGCCGGATACAGCTCGAGACGCTGCGGGAGAACGCGAGGGAAGCGGGCATTACCCTGTTCGACATGGACGACATCCGCCAGGGAATTGTCCACGTCACCGGTCCGGAAAACGGACTGATCCTGCCCGGCGTCACGGCCGTGTGCGGCGATTCCCACACCTCCACCCTCGGCGCATTCGGGGCGGTCGCGTTCGGGATCGGAACCTCGGAGGTGGAACACGCTCTCGCCACCCAGACGCTCTGGCAGACAAGACCCCGGGAGATGCGGATCACTGCCACGGGAGCCTTGGGGGCAGGCGTCTCCGCGAAAGACCTGATCCTGGCGATCATTGCGAAAATCGGTGCGGGAGGAGGAACGGGATACGCCATCGAGTACGCAGGGGAAGCGGTCCGCGGGTTGTCGATGGAAGGGCGGATGACGATCTGCAACATGACGATCGAGGCGGGGGGACGGTTCGGGATGGTGGCCCCCGACGAGACGACATTTGCCTATCTCAAGGGACGGCCAGCCGCCCCCGGCTCCAGCCTGTGGGACACCGCGGTGACGGACTGGAAGACGTTGTTCTCCGACGACGACGGATCGTTCGACCATGAAGAGTCGATCGACGCAGCGCGGATCGTTCCGCAGGTAACCTGGGGCACGAGCCCGGAAGATTCCCTGCCCGTGACCGGCGTTGTCCCGGACCCGGCCGGGCATCCGGACCCGCGGGTCCGCGAGCGGATGGTGCGTGCGCTCCGGTACATGGATCTTCGCCCCGGAACGCGGCTAACCGACATCCCGATCGACAAGGTCTTCATCGGGTCCTGCACGAATGCGCGGATCGAGGACCTGCGGACCGCGGCAACAGTGGCAAAGGGGAGGAAAGTGGCGAACGGAGTGACGGCGATGGTCGTGCCGGGCTCCGGGATGGTAAAGCAGCAGGCGGAAGCGGAGGGGCTCGACCGGATCTTCCTCGACGCGGGATTCCAGTGGCGGCTTCCGGGGTGCTCCATGTGCCTCGGGATGAATCCCGACCGCCTTCAGCCCGGGGAGCGGTGCGCGTCGACGTCGAACCGGAACTTCGAGGGGCGGCAGGGGCCGGGAGGCAGGACCCATCTCATGAGCCCGATGATGGCGGTCGCGGCGGCTGTCGCCGGGAAGATCAGCGACGTAAGGGAGGTCCTTTAGGGGATGATCGAGAAATTCGTTTCCCTCAAGGCGGTGGGAGTTCCGTTGGACCGGGGCAACGTGGACACCGACGCGATCATTCCCGCAAGGTTCCTCAAGACGATCAAGCGCACGGGGCTTGGCGAAGGCCTTTTTTATGCCTGGCGCTTCGACGAACGGGGCGAGGAGGTCCCGGAATTCGTTCTCAACAATACTCCGTACCGGGGAGGAAAGATCCTGGTGACGGGAGAGAACTTCGGCTGCGGCTCTTCCCGGGAACATGCCGTCTGGTCGCTGATGGACTACGGGATCCGCGTCGTCATCGCCCCCTCGTTCGGCGACATATTCTATAGCAATGGATTGAAAAACGGGCTGCTGCCCGTCCGCATCGGTCCCGCCGAGGTACGGGAGTTGCTATCCCAGGTGCAGGAAGCCCCTGGAAGCACGATTTCGGTAGACCTGGCCGCACAGACCGTGACCGGCCCGGACGGCAAGGTATATCCGTTCGACATCGGGTCGTTCCCGAAGGAGTGTCTCCTCAAAGGGCTCGACGAGATCGCCCTGACGCTCGAGCACGAAGGAGAGATAGAACGATACGAGCGTGGCGGGAAGACGAAGACCCCCTGGCTGTTCCTGGACATCTGACAGGTTTGCCGGACCAGACGCGCAGTACGGCACGGGAACCATGCGGGTAGAAAGGAAGACGGCAGGGTACTACAATACGGTCGTTGCATCGTACGGATTGAAGGCGGGGGCGAGGAAGTTCGGGCATGCGCTGATCTTCAGGAAGCAATCCGCTTACGATTATTTAAACAGGAGCGAGGGCTGGGAACGGCGTGGGGGGAGAGGTGGAGATCGAGTGCATGGAGGGGGGAAACGCAATGATTGTCATCGAGGGGTGCGGCAGGGCCGTTGCTGGAGCGCGACAATCGGAGAAGAAACGGGGGAAATGACTCTGACTGCATCGGGCGACCGGTTCGGGTTCATCATCTTCGGCGGGTTCCCGTCGCCCTGATCCGTCTTTGCGGGTGGATTCGACCAGAGAAGGAGGAGAGCCCATTGAGCCCCGATCTCCGCAGGAAAACAGTCGCCTTATTTCTGGGGATCTGCCTTTTCACATGGAGCGGATGCGCCAGCTCCAGGATGGCGAGGTTTTACACCCTCAGCCCGTTGATCACTCCAGACGCACCGTCGAAGACGTTTCCGGTGGACCGGGGAATCGTCGTGGCGGTGGGACCGGTTACCGTTCCGGATTATCTCAACCGTCCGCAAATCCTTACCCGATCGGGTCCTAGCGAGCACAGGCTTGCCGAATTCGAGCGGTGGGCGGGCTCCCTCGATGAAGACATTTCCCGGGTGCTCGCGGAGAACCTGTCGGCTCTTCTATCCCAGGACAACGTGACCGTCCTTCGGCGGGGGCGGGGCGCCTACCCCTCCCCGGCAAAATACAGGGTAGGCGTCGATGTGACGCGGTTCGAGGGAACCGTCGGGAAATCGGTCATTCTTGCGGCGAGATGGTTTGTATCCGGTGAAGAGGACAAGAAGATCCTTTCCGCGCGCGAGTCGATCGTAAAGGAACCTGTGGCGGGACAGGACTACGACGCCCTGGTGGGAGCGATGAGCCGCGCGCTTGTGACGCTCAGCAGGGAAATCGCTGCCGCGATCCCCGTGCAATGATCACAGGGTATGTTTCCCCTTGTCCCGGCAATCCCCTGGACCGCCGCGGGGCTCACCCGATGCCCGTCAGAGCGAAAAGGATATCCCCCCCAGCAGCAAGACCTGGCCGAGTATGTCCCCCTGCACCCGCACGGCGCAAGTCGCTCCTCCGGACGAGACGCAGAAGATATCCGTGTTATCCGGGAGAATCGTCAGAAACCCTCTTCCTTCGAGGCGCAATCCCACCCTCTTCGAGATCGGGATTTTCACCCCGCCCCCCAGGGAGAGGGAGAAGTCAATTTCCGAGTCCAGCCCGGACCCGTCCGGGGAAAAGTAGGTGAGACCTAACCCCCCGCTGATGAAGGGGCGCACCCTCTCTCCCGGAAACCGGTAGGTCCCGCCGATGTGGAGATAATGGATGGTAAGGTCGAAGAGGGGTTCTCCCGCGAAAAGCCCCTCCCCTTGCAGCACCGTCTTCTGGAAACTGTAGAAAAGCTCGTAATCGGTCTCGTGGGTGGCCTTGACACCAAGAATGAGCCCGAAGCACTCCCCCTCGTCAACATCTAGGTCGAGGCCGGTCGTGTTGTCCGTAAACCCTCCGCCGAACCGGAATCCGGCGAAGGGGGTAAGCTCCACGCCCCAATCCGCCCGAACGGGCACGGAGAGAAGGACGAGAAGCGCCACGAAGGGAACGACCAGGCGAAACGGTGGACAGACGGGGTTCACGATTGAGGTCATGCGGGCTTCCCGTAAGTTGCAAAAAACAGGTCCATGAGCATGGTCATCCGTGTTTCTTGGTACCCAAAAGATTAATCCAACTCCGGAATCAGAAAGAGTGAACTTGAACCTGCCCCCCTACGGTGGACACTTTTCAAGTTGGAATCTCCGATTATTGGAAACTGTGGGGACGGTGCTCGTTATCACCGTTCCGCCCTGATCATAGTACAGAAATCTCGCCTCTCTATCGGAATACTGGAATTTCCTTGTACACGGATCCGTCACGAAGGTTTGATCGTAGAGGCCGAGCCCACCACGGTCATTCATTGGGGCTGGTCATCGGACCTCTCCTCCTTGTGGTGACCCTGTTCCCGATCACATTCAGAAGAAGGGAAACTGATCCCTACCCGTCCATGTTCTTCTCACCGGGCAGGAAGGTCCGGATCAGTTCCACGGGGAGCAGAAACGTCCTCTCGACGATTCCCAGCAGAATCTTCCCGACCGCCTCGGGTTCGAGGAGGGAAACCTTCGGATCCGCGGTGGTCCCGGAGACCTTTGCCGGGACCTCGACCAGGGTCCCGCCGAGGATTCGGCCAGGCAGGGGGATTTTTGCGATCACGGAGTTTACGGTCTTGAAAGGGGCCATGAGCGCCTGGAAATCGATCTCCCGTTTGGCGAGGTCGACCCGGCCCTGGCCGACCACGTCCACGGTGGTGCCGTTGGCATCCCCCTGGAAAAACATGCCAGGCGTGGACCTCGTCATTCTTTGTCGTCCTTTCCACGAATCAGCGATTCGGGATGGCGTTGCAGGTACTCCGTGAGGACCCGGATGGAGCGCGCCGCCTCACTCAGTTCGTCAAGCGCTTTGCGCAGATCCCGGTTCGTGCCGGAATCCGCCCCATAGCCTTTTTCGATTTCCCCCAGGCTTGTCCGGACCTTTTCCAGGGTCCTGGTGAGTTCAGGCAGCGTATTTTCGTTGATCTGCCCGAACATGGCCTCGGTCTTGCGCAGGTTGTTGTTCGCGGATTCCAGGACGGTTTTCACGTCGCGGCCGATCTCGTCGGTCGGGATCTTTTCGAGGCGATCGATGATGTTTTGCACGCTGGCCACCAGCTGCTGCAAGGGCTGCGGGATCGTGGGCACCACCGGGTAGGCCTCGTCATAGCGGACCTTCTCCGGGGGCGCTTTGCGATGAAACGCGAGATCGATGAACTTCTGACCTGTGAGCAGATTTCCGGTCTTGAGCTGCGCACGCATGCCCCGCGCGACGAGCTCGTCGACCATGCTCTTCCCTTCGGGAAGTTTTCCATGGATCTGCTCGATCCGCTCCGGCTCGATCTCGACCAGTACGGGGATCTGGAAGCGTTTCTTTTTCCAGTCGAACTGCAGGGAGAAGTCCACCACCTGGCCGACCTTGATCCCCTTGAAACTCACCGGGGCTCCGCTTGCCAGTCCCCAGACGTCATCCTCGAAGTAAAGCAGGAAATATCGCTTCGTCGAATATTCTTTCTCCTTGGTGCTTTCCCGATCCGGGTAGAGCCTGAATGCGAAATTCTCGGGGGCCTGCTTGCTCGCTTTCAGGCCGACGGGAGTTTCGAAGGCGATCCCACCGAGCATGACGGAGACCAGGGATTCCGTGTTGACGTGCAAGCCAGAGGCATTGAGAGCGACGTCGACTCCGGAGGCGTTGAAAAACCGCGTCTCCCGGGTCACTTTTTTGTGAAACGGGGCCTGGATGAAAACCTGGATCTTCAGGTTGTCCCGTTCGACATCCAACGCATAGCTCACCACCTTGCCGACCTTCACTTTCCGGTAATACACCGGGCTCCCGACATCGAGAGAGCCCAGATCTTTCGCGAGCAGGGTGAAATGCCGGCCCGGCAGATCTGCGGTCAGCACGGGGGGGACTTCCAGCCCCTTGAAGCGCCTTTGCGGTTTTCCTTCTTCCCGAGGATCGATCCCGATGTAGACCCCGGAAAAAAGCGTTCCCAGGCCGGATACCTCTCCCGCCGCAACCCGTGCCCGCACCACCCAGAAACGGGTCTGGTCGGTCAAATAGGTCTCCGCCTCCTTATGCATTTCTGCCGTCAACTCCACGTTGGAAAGATCCTTGCTGAGCGCAATTTTCGTGACCTTTCCGATATCGACATCCTTGTACTTGATCTTGGTCTTTCCGGCCTCGAGACCTTCCGCATTCTCGAATGTGATGGTGATGGTCGGTCCCTTTTCCGAAAAGGCCTTGTAGGCCAGCCAGCCGCCGATGAGGAGGGCCACCAGTGGAATGACCCAGACGACGGAAAAACTGCGCTTGGTACGGACCTCCGCCACGGGGGTTTCTCCCAGCGCAGGAATCGGTCGAGGGGTCTCTTCACTCATGGTTTCTCTCCAGGGCGTCCCAGATCAGTCGCGGGTCGAAACTTTCCGCGGCGATCAAGGTGATTACTACGACAGAGGCAAAATACACAGCTGCCGGTCCTGCGTCTATGTTGGCAAAGATGCCGAGTTTGACCAGCGCCACCAGGATGGTCACCACAAAGACATCGAGCATGGACCAGCGCCCGACTGCCTCGGTGATCCGGTAGAGCTGGGTTCGGTCGCGCGGCCGCCATGAGGATTTGCGCTGCACGGAGATCAGCAGATAGGCCAGTATGATCAGCTTCAACAGGGGGAGAAAGATGCTTGCGACAAAGATCACCAGGCCAATTCCCGGGGCACCGTGAGACAGGAAGTAGATCACGCCGCTCATGATGGTGTCGGACTGCGTTTGGCCCAGCGACGAAGTGATCGTCATCGGCAGCAGGTTTGCCGGGATGTAAAGAATAGATGCAGCCAACATCAAGGCCCAGGTTCTCGAGATGCTGTTGGGCTTGCGCAGATGCAACTCGGCGTCGCAGCGCGGGCAGAATGATTTCTGCCCGCCAGACGGCGGCCGCCACCGGCTGAGGAGATGGCAATCGTAACAACTGACAAGGCCAAGCTGTTTCGCAGACACCATGCCGTCCTTCACGGTTTCTTCTCCAGACGTTCCCACACCAGGTGCGGGTCGAGGGCGGAAAACGCCGCGGCAATCACGAAAATCAGTATCCCGAACGCGATCACGGAAAGTCCCGGCACGATGGTTGCCATTTTCCCGAGCTTCACCAGGGCGACCAGGATACCGAGCAGGAAAATCTCCATCATCCCCCACGGTTGCGTGTTCAGATATAAGCGGAAGAACCAGGCCGAATAACGGGCCACACGGTTTTGTTTCATCGGGATCAGAATATAAAGCAAGCAAAGCATCTGACCCAGCGGCACCAGCACACAGGTAAGCAACACAAGTGTGGCCAGTCCCGGCATCCCCTGCCGGTAAAGATTGATAATCCCCGTGAACAATGCGGTATTCTGCACGAAGCCTGCGTCTATCAACGTCAGGAAGGGGAAACTGCAGGCCACGACAAACAGGACGATTCCGGCCAGGGTCAGGGCAAGAGCCCGATCGATACTGTCGGGCTTGTGACGGAACAGGACGGCACCGCAGCGGATGCACCGGGCGGCGGCCCCCGCCGGGATCGGCGGGATCCTGTGCACCAGGTCGCATTCGTGACAGGCGATGAGGTTCATCCCATATCCCGAAACATACGGTTAGGAGTCGACATTTATCCCTATCGTTTCCGAAATCGTGGTCGCTCCGAGCCCCTGAATGGAGACAGATTATCGATGTCATTATCTATAATACGGATTGAAGCACTTCTTGGCAGCCCCAAAAGTGGTAATGTAGGGGGGGGAAGAAGAGTGGCAATGTCCGGAGGTCTTCGAATTACCGACAGTCCGGAAAGTATTTCATCGAAAGTGCCTCCCGCTGCACTTGTCATTTCATGTATGCAAGCGCCACCGTGGTCCGAAATAACCCATACAGGATGAACACGAGATGACCGAAGGAGCGAAACAGGGGAGTGGGGCCCGTTTCCTGTTCATGATGGCGGCGCTCGTCATCGTCATTGCGGGAATACGGGTGGCGCAGCCGATCCTGGTACCGTTTCTCCTGTCCTTGTTTATTGCGATCATCAGCGGATTACCGTTGTCCTGGCTCCATGGAAAAGGCGTTCCCAGATCGCTTGCCTTGTTGATCGTGGTCATGACCGTCATCGCCATCGGGTTGATCCTGGCTGTACTGGTGGGAAATTCCATCAACGACTTTTACCTGTCGTTGCCGGTCTACCAGGCGCGACTGAAGGAACAAACGACCGCCCTGCTGGCATGGCTTGCCGGGTTGGGCGTCGATGTGCCTCGAGGAGGCTTTCAGGAGGCGTTAGACCCCGGAGCGGCCATGAAGCTGGTTGCACGCCTGCTCACCGGGTTGGGCGGAGCGCTCACCAATGCATTCCTGATCCTGATCACTGTGATGTTCATCCTGCTCGAGGCGTCGGGTTTCTCCGCGAAGCTGCGGGCCACGGTGGTCGACCCGGATCGATCTTCCCAAACGATCGACAGATTTCTCTCCACCATCCAACGCTACATGGCGATCAAGACGGTGATCAGCGTGGGCACGGGGATCGCGATAACGATCTGGCTGGCGATCCTTGGCGTCAACAACCCATTGTTGTGGGGTCTTTTGGCATTTCTGCTCAACTATATTCCCACCATCGGGTCGATCCTGGCCTCTGTGCCGGCGGTTCTTCTCGCGTCGCTCCAGCTTGGCGCGGGAACGGCCCTCGTGGTGGCACTGGGATACGTGGTGGTGAACATCGCCATAGGCACCGTGATCGAACCGCGTTTCATGGGGCGCGGCCTCGGGCTGTCTACGCTTGTCGTGTTCCTTTCCCTGGTGTTCTGGGGATGGGTACTGGGACCGGTCGGCATGCTGCTGTCCGTTCCATTGACCATGACCTTCAAGATTGGCCTGGACAGCAGCGAAGATACTCGGTGGATCGCCGTTTTGCTGGGACCGGAAGCCCCGGTCGATGTCGGTTCGGAAGCGAAGCGGTAGATCGAACGTTACGAGCGCGAGGGGGAGACGAAGCCCTCCCGGCTGTCCCTGGATACCCGGCTGGGGCATAACTAAAGGTAAATTAACTCGTATTCGCCCCCGAAGTCGGGAATGAACTCGTTCCGTCGTTCCTCCAGTGTGATCTTGAATGTACCCACTCCTTTCATCGGTCAACCGAAACGGGACGGTTTGAGAGTTTTTTCACAGAACTATGACATTCATAAGAAATTGGAGGGACGGAACTGCATCAAAGTCGTGTATGCCAACAAACTCTTTCCGGAACCGCTTTCTTTTCCGGATGTATGGCCAACAGGCAAGTTCCTGAGTATGATAGGCGATAGTTTCTTTTCCACGGAAATTCGCCAACGAAATCGATCGAAGGGGGTAGGGCATGAAAACGTCCGAGGCGGTCGCCATCATCCATCGGGGGATCTTCCGCGAGAAGGATGCCATCCGGGCCTACATCAAGTTCGCGAAGGCGGTAAGGGATCCCAAGGCGAAGAATGTGCTCATCAACCTGGCCGACGACGAGGTGGGGCACCTGACCAAACTCGAAAGGCACCTGATGAACATGCTCAAGAATCAGCCGTGGGTTCTTCCCAAAGCCGAGGAGATCGACGCGGTAGCCGCCGTGTTCACCTCGAGCGCCTATCCGGACAAGGATATCCGCGAAGAAGACCTGGTGGATGTGGACGAGATCAGAATACTCAATCTCGCCGTCGACCGGGAGATCATCGCGAACCGGTATTACCTCGACCTGGCCGCCAGGTCGGAGTCCCCCGAGGCGAAAGAGATGTTTCTCGCACTGGCCAAGGAAGAGGAACTGCACATGAAGATCCTGAAGGCCGAGATCGACTCCATCGGCCAGAACGGCTTCTGGTTCGACATACAGGAATTCACGATGGAAGAATAGCAGGGGGGAAGACATCGGGATGAACGCCAGGCCGGTCAAAGAGGTCATCGAGCCGCAATTCGTAAGAGAGGGGGCAGGGGTCCGGCTTCGCCGGAGCATCGCGACCCGGCAGCTCGACTATCTCGATCCTTTTCTTCTCTTTGATCACTTCGGATCCGACGACCCCGGTGATTATTTGCCGGGTTTCCCCATGCACCCCCACCGGGGGATCGAGACGGTGACCTACATGCTGGACGGGGTCGTTAACCACAAGGACAGCCTGGGAAATACCGGCACGCTCGGGGCCGGGGACGTCCAGTGGATGACATCGGGCAGCGGGATCCTCCACGAGGAAATGCCCCGGCCGAAGAACGGGAAGATGTACGGGTTCCAGCTGTGGGTAAATCTTCCGGCAAAGCACAAGATGACAAGGCCCCGGTACCAGGACGTGCTCTCGGTCCGCATCCCTCAGGTCGCCCGCGAGGGGGGTGTCCGTATCCGGGTGATCGCGGGAGAGGTGGACGGAGTCCGGGGAGCGGTCACGGAAATCCACGCCGATCCCGGCTACCTGGATGTTTCGATCCCTGCCGGCCGGTCCTTCGGGCAGCCCGTTTCCCGGGGGCACGCGGCCTGTGCGTACGTTTTCGAGGGAATGGGGATTTTCGGAGCCGACGTCAATGGGGGAGGGGTCAAGGTTTCCACACCGAACCTGGTAGTTTTCGGGGACGGGGATTCCGTGTTTGTCCGCACGGATCGCCACCCCGTCCGGTTCCTGCTTCTCTCGGGTAAGCCCCTCGGCGAACCGATCGCACGATACGGCCCGTTCGTTATGAATACGAAGGAGGAAATCGAGCAGGCGCTGTCGGATCTGCGCAACGGAACATTTGTCAAATAGGACAAGCGTTATTCCTCTACGGTGAGTTCTTCCCGGAACGACCATCGAAGATCCGGCGAAGCCAGGGGGTATCCCTTACAGGAGAACGGGTATGCGCTACAAGCTTCTCGGACGGACCGGATTGCGGGTGTCGGAGTTATGCCTTGGCGTGATGACCTTCGGCGAGGAGTGGGGCTGGGGGGCATCCAGGGAGGAGAGTCGCAGGATATTCGAGGTTTACGCAGAGGCGGGGGGCAACTTCATCGATACCGCCAACTACTATACTGCCGGCACGAGCGAGCGGTTCGTGGGCGAATTCATCGCCTCGGAGAGAGGACGATTCGTCCTCGCCACGAAATACACCCTGAACATGAGACCGGACGACCCGAACGCCGGGGGGAACCACCGGAAGAACATGACCCGGTCTCTCGAGGAAAGCCTTTCGCGTCTCAAGACGGACTATGTCGACCTGTACTGGGTCCACGCCTGGGACCCTATGACCCCCGTGGAGGAGACGATGCGGGCTCTCGACGACATGGTCCGGGCGGGGAAGATCCTCTATGTGGGCATCTCCGACGCCCCCGCCTGGGTCGTCTCCCGGGCGAACACCCTCGCGGACCTCATGGGGTGGACCGCATTCGCCGGTCTGCAGATTCCTTACAGCCTCATCGAGCGGACGCCCGAGCGGGAACTCCTCCCTATGGCCCGGGCCCTGGACCTCGCGGTCACGCCCTGGGGGACGCTCGGAGGCGGGGTTCTGACCGGGAAGTACAAGGCCGGGAAGCCCCGCCCGAAAGACGCCCGGTACGGCTCCCAGGAGGAATGGGGAAATATCTACGTCACGGAACGGAATTTACGCATCGCGGAAGAAGTCGATCGGGTAGCGAAGGAGATCGGGAGATCGCCTTCGCAGGTTGCCATCGCCTGGGTTAGGCATCGCCCGCAGGGGGTGTTCATCCCCATTCTGGGGGCTTCGAAGACCGCACAGATAATAGACAACCTCGGATCCCTCGACGTCGTCCTTTCCGCGGAGCAGTTCGGCCGGCTCGACGAGGTAAGCCGCATCGATCTGGGCTTCCCCCTCGCGTTTCTTGACCAGGTGCGGCAGATCGTCTACGGCAACACCTTCCCGCTCATCGACGACCACAGGCAGGGGGAATAACGGAACCGAAGAAAAACGAAAGAGGGGAGGGGCGCCAACGCCCCTCCCCCCTGTTGCTGCGTCCGGACTGGGTTCCTATCCGATCAGGGCCTTCAGGTATTCCCGGTTGAGCCGCGCGATGAACTTCACGTGGATGTCCTTCGGGCAGGCGGCCTGGCATTCGTAGTGGTTCGTGCAGTTTCCGAACCCACATTCCTGCATCGACTTGATCATCGACAGAACTCTTTCCTTTGCTTCCACCTTCCCCTGGGGCAGGGCGGCCATCTGGGATACCTTGGCCCCCGCGAAGAGCATGGCGGCTCCATTCGGGCAAGCCGCCACGCAGGCGCCGCATCCGATGCATTCGGCGGCGTCCATCGAATATTCGGCGTCCGGCTTGGGAACGGGGATGGCGTTCGCGTCGGGCGCTCCTCCGGTGTGGGTCGAGATGTAGCCTCCGGCCTGGATGATCGTGTCGAGCGCCCCCCGGTCCACCATCAGGTCCTTGAGAATGGGGAACGCGCGGGCCCGCCACGGCTCGATGTAGATGGTATCCCCGTCCTTGAACTTTCGCATGTGGAGCTGGCAGACGGTGGTCCGCTCCTGGCCGCCGTGTGCCAGGCCGTTGATGACCTGCGAGCAGACCCCGCAGATTCCTTCCCGGCAGTCGTGGTCGAAAACAATCGGCTCCTTCCCCTCCCGGATGAGGTCCTCGTTCACGACGTCGAGCATCTCGAGAAAGGAGTGGTGTTCGGTGATGTTGCGGGCCGTGAGGGTCTCGAACCGTCCGGGTTCGCCCGGTCCGCTCTGTCGCCAGACGATCAGCTTGAGGGTCATCGTCATGTGTTCGTCGTGTTGGCTCATTATTTGTAACTCCTTACCGCGAGGTGGACTTCCTTGAATTCCAGCGGCTCCTTGTGGAGTTCGGGTTTGCTGTCGACCCCCTGGAACTCCCACGCGGCCGAATAGCAGAAGTTCTTATCGTCGCGCTTGGCCTCTCCGTCCTCGTACTGGTACTCCACCCGGAAGTGGCCTCCGCACGACTCGTTGCGGTGGAGGGCGTCGCGGCAGAGCAGCTCGGCGAACTCCAGAAAATCCGCCGTGCGGCCCGCGTTCTCCAGCTGCTGGTTGATATCCGAGCCGTTGCCGGTCACCCGCAGGTTTTTCCGGAATTCCTCCCGGATCTCCGGGATCTTCATGATGGTCTCGGTAAGTCCCTCCTTGCTGCGGGCCATCCCGACGTTGTCCCACATGAGCGTGCCCAGCTCGCGCATGAACTCCGTGACCGTCCTGCGTCCGTTGATGGACAAGAACTTCTTAGTGGAGTTCTTGACCTCCTCGATCGACTTTTTGCACTCGGCGTGGTCCGCCGCAACCTTTCCGGGCCTGGTTTGCGCGAGGTAATTCGCCACGGTGTAAGGAATGATGAAATATCCGTCGGCCAGCCCCTGCATGAGCGCGCTGGCGCCGAGGCGGTTCGCCCCGTGGACGGAGAAATTGGCCTCGCCCAGGACAAAGAGGCCGGGAACGTTGCTCATCAGGTTGTAGTCGACCCACAGGCCGCCCATGGCGTAGTGGGGCGCCGGGTAGATGCGCATCGGCACCTTGTACCCGTTCTCGTCGGTGATCCGCTCGTACATCTCGAAGAGGTTTCCGTACCGCTCGCGGATCGTCTCCTCCCCGAGACGCGCGATGGAGTCCCGGAAGTCGAGGCAGACGCCGCGGCCGCCCGGACCTACTCCTCGGCCGTCGTCGCATTGTTCCTTCGCCGCACGGGAGGCGATGTCGCGTGGAGCCAGGTTCCCGAAACTCGGATACTTCCGTTCGAGGTAGTAGTCGCGATCCTCCTCGGGGATCTCATTGGGAGGCCGCTTGTCACCCTTTTCCTTGGGTACCCAGATCCGGCCGTCGTTCCGGAGGGACTCCGACATGAGCGTCAGCTTCGACTGGTAGTCGCCCGCCTGCGGAATGCAGGTGGGGTGGATCTGCGTGTAGCACGGATTGGCGAAAAATGCTCCCTTCTTGTAGGCTTTCCAGATGGCGGTGACGCTACATCCCATGGCGTTCGTGGAAAGGTAGAAGACGTTCACGTAGCCCCCCGTGCACAAGAGGACCGCATCGCCCACGTGGCAGCGGATTTCTCCGGTGACGAGATCGCGTACCGTGATCCCCTTCGCCTCCCCGTCCACCAACACGAGATCGAGCATCTCGGTACGTGGGAACATCGTAACCATTCCCGCCTTGACCTGACGCGCCAGGGCCGAATAGGCGCCCAGGAGAAGCTGTTGTCCGGTCTGCCCCCGCGCGAAGAAGGTCCGGGAGACCTGGGCGCCGCCGAAGGAGCGGTTGTCCAGGTAGCCGGCGTAATCCCGGGCGAA
>Ga0307417_10000145_pt1 | contig 30670 bp, 30 predicted proteins | sample SalMarWE160210MG_2_FD_202514 | JGI IMG/M metagenome (GOLD analysis project Ga0307417, IMG submission 202514) | Salt marsh sediment microbial communities from the Plum Island Ecosystem LTER, Massachusetts, United States - WE1602-10 | ecosystem: Environmental > Aquatic > Marine > Intertidal zone... | reverse complement strand
AACGGAGTGACAACGATGTCGCTCAAGCAGTCCAGGATCAGCTCCGTACGACCATCCTGTATCGACGTAGCACCCGTGTCGGGTCCTGCGGACTGCACCCAGGTTGCCCCGTCGGTGCTCGTCCACACCGGGAACCTGCCTGCGCCACCGTCGTTGGTCGCGCAGCCGGTCACGACAATCATGTCGCCCAGCGAGACGGCGCCGGTGATCGTCGCGTCGCCGAACACCGAGGGATTGGCGACGATATTCTGCCAGTCGGACAGGATCGGGATCGAGATGTACGCCGTCGTCGTCGGTGCTGCGACGGGAACGGTAGTGGTCGTCGTGGGCTGGCCGGCCCCAAATCCCACACTCCAGAGAGCGTCGTTGATGGCTTTCGCGGCATCGACGAGATCGGCCTCGGTCACTTCCCCTGGTGCCTCGACCGGAACCCACGAATCGGCCGTGTTCCAGGCAGGCCCGTCCTCATGCTCGAGGCTGCCGTCCTCCAGAATGACGAACCCCAGATACCGATCGTTCCCAAACGCGACCTCGAGGCTCGATCCGGCAATCCTCGTGCCAGGGCCGGTGTGGAACCAGGTGTTGTGGTCCCACGTCGAGGAACCGGAGTCCAGAACTTGGCTATCCCCAGTGCTGAGCTGCGTCTCGACCGTGACAACGTTTCCGCCTGGCACTTCCACAACGATTCGTTCCCACTGGTTGACGTCGGCCGGCGCTACTACATCCAGCACTGCAATCGTCCCCAAGACCGAGTCGACCGCCCCCAAGATCGCGTCCCGGCGAGGGAGGATCAGCGCCCCCGTCACGGTCGTCGTCGGCTGGGTTGTTGACGTTGTCCCCGGCGCGATCGGAATAGTGGTGGGGGCGACGGAACTGCCCCGATTGAGCAGTGCGGCGGCGCCGACCACTGCGACGACCATCGTCGCGGCGAGGGCCGCGCTGAGCCAGCGGCTCGGGTGACGCTCTCGCAGCGGGGGAATCGTTGCCCCTGCGAGCGAGGAGTTCGTGCGCTTCGCGGCATCCTTGAGCCTGTCGTCGATGTTCATCGGTCGTCCTCCTGGCCGAGTGTCCCGGCCAGCGTTCGTTTCGCTCGCTCGAGGTGGGTCTTGACTGTTTCCTCGCTGCACCCGAGGATCTCGGCGACCGCGCGTCGGGGAAGATCGTTGAGGTAGGTGAGCGCAACGACCTGGGCTTGGCGCCGTGGCAGCTTGCGCACCTCATCCCAGACTTCGAGCCCCTCAACGGCCGGTACCGCAGGATCCGGGCGGCCAACTCGCAACAGTGCTTTCGCTTCGGCCATGGAACGCCTGAACGTCGACACCGACCTGTTCGCAACGACCTTGCGCACCCATGCACCAGGGTTGTCCAGGCCACCAACCCGCCCCCACTCCCGGTACGTCACCGTGAACGCATCCTGAGCGATCTCCTCCCCGGCCGATCTGCTGCCGCTCAACACGACGGCGAGCCCCAACACCGACCGGTACTCGCGGCGGTAGAACGCCTCGAACGCGTTGATGTCGGTGGCCGGTCTACTCATCCCCTCGCGTGCCATTGCCTGTATCACTACCAGTAACTCGCCTGAGCTACCAGTCTTGGGGGACCTGTTTCTCAACGACTGCCGACCCGTGAGCGACCTGAACGTTTCCGATAACTCCCGGAGGTGGCTCTGTCCCGACCCACGCCTCAATGACGTGTCGACTGTCGCCCGCGTTCGAGATCCGTGAGCGGCAGCACACCGGCCCCTGGATGCTCAGGGGAGCATCACCTGTCCACAGGGCTGCGCCCTCTATCCTGGCATTGGAAGGGGTGTTCTATGCGCAGGTTGATTGCGTTCTTGACCGTTGCAGTCCTGACCGCCTCCTGTGGTACGGCCATCGAATCGTCTGCCGGCACAACGTCGGCCTCGACGACCTCGATCGCAACCACGACAACCACGGTGGTCACGGTGACCACGACGACCCAGCCCGACACGTCCGCGCCGTGGGACAACGCGCCGATCACGGACGTTCCCCAAGTGCTCATCGATCAGTGGGGGGCAGCCGAGAACAAGACTTCGTGCTCGGCGCTGTACCCGGATGGGACAATCGATGCCACGGCATCGATCCGCAAGGCGAGTTTCTCAGGCGGCTGGGGAATCGCCTGGGATCTCCCGAACGGGCCCGGTCGCGAGTCCTGGGGGGACTACTGCACGGATTGTGGTCGCGGTGCCTTCGGCATCGCCGGTACCGGAATCCGTGCCCAAGGGGATGAACCTGTGATGTTCCCCAGCCGGCTCTCGTGGGATGACGGCAGCATCGCCGGGTACGGCACCGAAGGGTTGGTGGCGCCGGAGACGGGTGCTCCCCTTGTGATGTACCTCCTCGTGCCCGAGGAAGGCTGTGTCTACGACGTTTGGTCGTTCCTCGGCGAGGAGCACCTCCTGCACTTCACGAGCCAGTTGCGCAAGGTCGTAGGGCTCACGGGTGAGCCGACGCTCTGGCTGTCGCAGCTTCCTCCACGGGAAACCAAGCAGCTCGGTGCCGCGCCCTGGGATGAGGCACGACTTGCCGCCTCAGACGTCCCCGATGTGGAAGTCACTGAGTGGAAAACCGACGCCGGGGCACCCAAGGGCTGCCCCATGCTCGCGTTCGCCGATCTCGGCGCAGCCGACGGTGCTGAGCCGCGACAAGCCACCAGCGAGGGCGAGATGCTGGTCGCCTGGGATCTGTCGTCGGGTCCAGGTCATGACGCGTTCGGTTATCTCTGCGCGGACTGCGGGCGCGGCGTCATCGGCCTCGGGACGTTCCCCGCAGGAACGGGTGCAGATCTGCCGGTCGCGTTCGAGTGGGACGACGGCAGTGTCGCGAGGGTGCGGTCGGGTGCGACCAGCTATGGAACCGAAGCCCTCCTGAGCGTGGACGGCTTCGATTGCACATACTGGGTGTGGTCCCACCTCGGAGACGACCACCTCGAGTATCTGCTGACACAGCTCCACCGCGTGAAGGGGATGCCGTAGGGGCGTGCGCCGCTGCGCGCAACGCCGGCTCAGCCGGCAGCCAGACGGACGCGCCACTCGTGATCGAGCAACCATGCCTTCGTTCCCAGCCCGCCGGCGTAACCAGTGAGCCGGCCGTTGGCGCCGACCACCCGGTGACACGGCACCACGATCGGGATCGGGTTCCTTCCGTTGGCCGCGCCGACGGCTCGCGACTTGTTCGGGTCGCCGAGTCTTCGCGCCTGTTCCCCGTACGTGATCGTCTCGCCGAAGGGAACTCCGCGCAGCACCAGCCATGCTTCCTGTTGGAATGGCGTGCCCCAGGGAGCGAGCGGCATGTCGAACTCGGTGCGTTCACCGCGGAAGTACTCGTCGAGTTGCTGGACGGCCTGGTCGAGGACCGCGCTGCCCCCCGCACCGACCTCCTCGGTCGGACCGAGCGCGCCGCTGCCAGGGTTGTGGGCGTCCGGGTCGCGACGTGCGGACTCCGTGTCGAACCAGATCGCGACGATCCCGTCGCCACCGGCGACGATCGTGAGCATGCCGATCGGTGAGTCCATGGTTCGATGACGGAGCGGTGTCGGGATCATGTCGGTTCCTTTCGAGAGAGCGATGCCCAGAGGTGGTGAACTGCGTAGGACCGCCACGGACGCCACGTGTCGGCGACGCCGGCGTCGAGATCGAGCGCGGCGAGGGCGTGGCGGACCCCGAGATCGGTACCGAGGAATACGTCGGGGTCGCCGAGCCCGCGCATCAGGACGTACTGTGCCGTCCAGGGACCGATGCCAGGCACGGCCATGAGTTGTTCGACGACGTGTTCGCGGTCGATGCCGGGATCGAGTTCGAGCGTGCCACCGGCGATACGTTTCGCAACCCGACGGATCGTGTCTGCTCGCCTGGTAGGCATCGGGAACGCTTCGGTGGGTGCACCGGCGAGGCGTTCCATCGATGGGAACACGTGCGTGAGGCTGCCGATCGGCGTGGGGAGCCGCTCGCCGAGTGCGGCGCTGATGCGGCCGAGTACGGTGCGCGCGCCGGCGACGGAGATCTGCTGGCCGGCGACCGCGCGGACGACGGTCTCGCCGGCGCCGACAGAGCCCGGGGAACGCAGACCTGGCTCTGCTGCAACGAGTGTCGCCATCGTTGGGTCGTGAGACACTACCTCGTCGATCGCGACGGGGTCGGCGTCGAGGTCGAGGAGGCGGCGGACACGTCGGACGGCCGGTGCGAGGTCTCGCCAGTCGGACAGACGGAACGTGGCGTTGACGTAGGTCTCCGCTTCGATCGTGACATCGACGGTGCCATGACCGTGTGGGAGGCCGAGCGTACGGGCGAAGCCGGTTGCCGTTGTGGCCTCCACCCCGGGGACGGCTCGGTCCCCGAGGAACCTGAGGAGTGGCACAGCAGCCAAGGGTGGTCGCAGTGGAAGACGTACTGCGACTGTGCCGGTTTCACGCGCCGCGCCTCCCGAGCCGGCTCGAGTGCGTAGATCGGTGGGAGACACCGCGTACACGTCTCGAACGGTGTCGTTGAATTGACGGATGCTGCCGAACCCGGCTGCGAACGCAATGTCGCTCATCGAGAGATCGCTGGTTTCGATGAGCACCCTGGCAGTCTGTGCGCGTTGCGCGCGAGCAAGTGCAATCGGTCCGGCGCCGAGTTCCTCCGTGAGTATCCGGTTGAGATGCCGTTCGCTGTAGTGGAGCCGGGCGGCGAGCCCTGCGACACCTTCACGGTCGACGACCCCATCGGCAATGAGTCGCATCGCCCTACCAACGAGATCGCCGCGTACGTCCCACTCGGGCGAGCCCGGTGTCGCATCTGGGCGGCAGCGCTTGCACGCCCGGTAGCCGTGCTGTTGGGCAGCGGCCGCGGTCCGGAAGAACTCGCAGTTCGACCGCTTCGGTGTGATCGCAGGACAGCTCGGACGGCAGTAGATGCCGGTCGTGCGAACCGCAGTGAAGAACCATCCATCAAAACGAGCATCGCGGCTCTGCGCGGCCCGATAGCAGCGGTCGTGGTCGAGCACGAAGCGGTCATCCATGCCGACCATCATGCCCGACCAGATCTGTCCAAGCTAGCGGCAATCAGACATCACGACTCGACGTCCGATTCCCGCTGGTCCAGGTGTGGCTTCCGATTCTCATAGGTTCCATGTATCGATACCCTTCGCGCATGATTCTCGCCACACCGACCGGATCCCTGTCCGGCACTCTCCAGGTTCCCCCCGACGAACCCTCGTCCGCCATCGCCCTCATCATCTCCGGGTCGGGCCCAACCGACCGAGACGGCAACTCGTCCGCACTGCCGGGCCACAACGACAGCTTGAAACTGCTGGCCGGAGCGCTGGCGGCGCACGGCATCGCTTCCCTGCGGTACGACAAGCGCGGTGTCGGCAAGAGCACAGCAGCCGGCACGGACGAGTCAGCGATGACGTTCGACCTTCTTGTCGACGATGCCTCACTATGGCTGAAGACGCTCGCCGACGATGAGCGCTTCGACAGAACGATCGTGATCGGTCACAGTGAGGGTTCGCTCATCGGGATGGTCACGGCGTCTCGCGTCGGAGCGAACGCATTCGTGTCGCTCGAGGGCGCCGGGCGTCCCGCGGCCAATGTGCTTCGCTCGCAGCTCGCTGCTCAGCTTCCTTCGAACCTCCTGGCGGAGGTGAACCAGGTTCTCTCGGAGCTGGAGACCGGAAGAACCGTCCCGGAGCTTCCTCCCGGAATCAACGCCGTCCCTGCCGTGGGTCAGGCGCTGTTCCGTCAGAGCGTCCAGCCATACCTCGCGAGTTGGTTTCAGTACGACCCAGCAAGGGTGATCGCCGAGTTCACGGGCCCCAGCCTCGTCGTGCAAGGCACGACCGACCTTCAGGTGCCGGTTTCGGACGGCGAAGCGCTTGCCGCAGCTGCAGGAGACGGCACGCTTGCGGTGATCGAAGGAATGAACCACGTCCTCAAGATCGCTCCGGCGGACCCTCAAGCAAACATCGCCACCTATGGCGATCCAACACTGCCACTCGCGCCGGACCTGGTCACGGCCTTGGGTTCTTTCCTCGAAGAGCATGCCTCGTAGGCCGAACTGTCATAGCCAACCGATCCCTCGGCAGGCTTCGAGGTCTGCCTAGCCTTGCGGGATGACGAGAACCCTGCGCCGGTCGCGACGCATCGTCGCGGTGCTGATCGTTCTGGCCGGTCTGATCGTCCTCGTGATCGGTGGGTCGGTGGGATGGGTTCACCTTGCGGCCGGCGGCAGGGCGTTCGGCGCACCAAGCGTCCCGGAGGAGCCGGTGGCGATCGTGTTCGGCGCCGGACTCTCCCCTGACGGCTCACCTTCGGCGTTCCTCGGCTATCGCCTCGATGTCGCCGCCGATCTCTACGACCGAGGCAAAGTCGCCGTCATCCTCGTCTCGGGTGACAACCGCACCGTCGATCACGACGAACCGAACGCTATGCGCGACTACCTCATCGAGCTGGGCGTGCCTTCGGACCGGATCGTCCGCGACTACGCGGGGCGCGGCACGTATGACACGTGCGTGCGAGCAAGGGAGATCTTCTCCGTCCCGTCGGCCGTGCTCGTCACCCAGGAATACCACTTGTCCCGAGCGCTTGCCGTGTGCAACGCCGTCGGTTTGGAGTCCGTCGGTGTCGCCGACGTCCAGGCCGGCGAGCTCTTTCCTGATCTGGTGCGGGAGTACTCGATCCGGGAGATCGGAGCGAACATCAAGGCGGTTTGGGACGTCCTGACCAAACGCGAGCCGGTCCACGGAGAGAAGGAAACCTCAGTGACTGACGCGCTAGCCGCCGCCGGTTGGAGTGGATGAGCCGGGTCAGGTCACTCAACCGGCCTCTCCCTACGGACTCACCTGTGGACGCGCACTAGCTGATACTCGAACAACGAGTGGATCACCCGACGGGTCCATGATCCGAAGCAGGGTGAGATCGACTTCTCGTTCGACGGTGACCGTGACCGTGGCAGGAGTCACTTCGACCCGCCACCGCAGGTCGGCTGCGTCGGGTTCGACGAGGATCACGCGCTCGGCCAGCGCCCGGGCCCTCGTCGGATCGAGCGCGAGGTCACCCGCCCGCCACGCCAGCTCATCGATCCCCGACGCGCCCGCCACCGCAGCGGCATCGGCGACCGCAGCCACCGCCTTCCTTGCGACCACCCCTCGCCACAGATCGATCGACAGGCCTCCCAGCGCCATGACCAGCAACACGAGACCCAACACCCAGATCGTGATCGACCCGCGCTCTTGCCTCATGGAAGACTCCGATACAGATCCACCTGCTCCGTGTGGTGCACACTCCACACCACCGTTCCCAAGCCACCTATTCCGGGGATCTCGACCGCCGGCATCCTGACTTCCACGGTCGCCGTCACCAGTCCGCCGCGTCCCGTATCACCGTCGACACTGACGGTCACGTCGGCGGGATCGACTCCGTAGTTGCGTGCCACCAGGTCGGCGCTTGCGGACACGTCCACAGCGGTCGCGGCGATCGCCGTCGTGCGCGCCGCGTTCCTCGCAATCTCCCGAGCCATGATCTGACGCTCAACCCATGGAGCAAAGCTCAACACGAGCACCACTGCGGGTATCAGCAGCAACCCCACAGCGGCCGCGAACTCCACCGGCACTGACGCCCGATCGCTCATGGAGCTACCTCCTTCACACTGCTTGCCGAAATCTGAAACGACCAGTCCGGTATACCAACCACCCACGACGCGAATGTCACGTCCGCAGACGCGAGCACTACCACCCCGTCGTCCTGGCACCACGTGAGCACACCGTCGCCCATCGAGCCACCAAGGAGGTTGCGGAGCATCGACTCGGCCGCCTGCTGGCAATCGGAAGCATCCGCAGCCAACCGCGCTCCCGCGCGAGCACCCTCGGCCAACGCCCCGCGCACGACGCCCTTGCCGTACTGAAACACGATCAAGTTGGCGAGCACAACGAACAGGAACAGTGCAAGTCCCGCCGTCGCAACGAACTGCGGCGTCGAGAAACCTGACTCCCGCCGGCTCAGCCGAGGAGTTGGGTTCTGATCCACGCGACGATGTCGAGACCGAGCGCCTGCAACGCAGCCCAGATCGCGATCAGCGCGAGGATCGCGAGTGCTGCATTGCCGAGCAGCTCGGCCGTGTTCAGGCCTCGCTCGTCCTTGTGCACCATCCAGATCCACATACGGATCATCTCCTTTCCCTATAGGCCACCAAATACGATCCTCGGAAGGGGAGCAGCGACGAAGAGCAACATGATCGGAGCGAGAATCGCGATCGTCGGGATGAGCATCGCTGCCCTCCGTTTCGTTGCCATCCGTCTGATCGCTTCTCTGCGCGCCTCTCGAACGTCCTCGCTCAACGCGAGCAGCGCCCCGGCGAGGTCCGCCCCCCGCTCTTCCGCAGACGACAGCAGCCAGTAGGTTCTGGCCACGTGCGATTCGGGAGTTGATCGAGCTGCAGCCGCAAGTGCCTCTGATGCCGGCACCCCGCTCCGGTGAAGGCGCAGCACCTCGTCGAGTTCCGATGCCATCGCCCCGACCCCGCGGTCCACTACATACCGAACGGCCTGCACAACGCCACCGCCTACTCGAACCCGCATCGCAAGCAGTTGGTTGACCGTGTACACCTCGATCCGCAGTCGGGTCCTGCGGCTCTCGATTGCCCGATCCAGTCGTCCACGCCAGCGAGTCGCACCCACGACTCCACCTAGACCCGCCACCGCGAGTGCACTCCCCACGCTCATCCCGAGAACAACGGCCACCGCAAACCCAAGACCGATCCACACGACCGTCGACGACAGCTGGCGCAGTCGGTAGACCGACAATCGTCGCTCCTCCGGGACGTCGGGGAACAGATTGGATTGCCGCAGCTTGAGGCGCATCTCGTTTTCACCGGCTTCACCCACCAGACTGCCTAGGCGAGTCGACAACCTGTCGAGGAACACACTCAACGGTCCTCCGGGCGCCGGGGCAAGCTCCGGTATCCCACCCAGACTCACGATGCTCGCCACGCTGTATGGCCGGACCCTCGGTCCCAGGCGTCGCGAAGGCTTCACGAGAAGCGAGGCCGCGGCAGCAGCAGCGACGCCGGCACACAGGACAGCTGCAATGATCACTCGGCGCCTCCCGCAAACACTCGTGGTTCCTCAGGCTCTCGTCCGAGTCGTGCCACAAGGAGCATGCCGATCGCACTCAGTGCGGCCCCGATCACAACCACCAGCACTCCCGCTGCACTCCGGTAGAAGTCCCGAAACGCTCCTTCGCGCACCGTCAAGGCAACCAGTACCAACCACGGCAGCACGAACACCGCTCGAGCGTTGATCTTCTGCTCAAGTGCCTGGGTACGGATCTCCTCCAGTGCCCACAGATCCCGCGTCGCGGCCTCAGCGAGATCCTCGAGAATCTGCGGGACGATCGCCCCTCCACGCTCGTGAGCGAGCACCAGAATCTCGATGACTCGATCCGATGCTGGATCAGCCAGATCAGCTTTGACGATCTCCAACGCGGGCACCACTCCCACCGTGCGAGCCATCAGTGGAAACCCTGCAAACGCTCTCTGAAGGGGCGCCGGCCCGCGCTCTGCAAGGCGGTCCAAAGCGCGGGCCAGCGACATCCCCGATGCGACCGACGCGATCAGATCTCGCAAGCCGTCGGGCCACGCCTCCGCGACCTCATCCAACCTGCGGGCCCTGCTCCGAGCGAACGCCAGCACTGGAAGCGACGCCGTCGCGACTGAGGGAAAGAGGGAGATCACGAGGCTCTTCGTGACCGCGACGAACACCCCGACCGACACGAAGGTGACAACGAGCACCATGCCGATGAAGAAGGCCGGCGACATCTCGGTCCCGGCCTGAACGAGCCACGCCTTCAGCCCGATACCACTTCCCGACGCGCGTCGGGCCCGAACGAACCGAACCCCGCCGATCGACGCAACGGCCATCATCACGAACACCCCCGACGAAAGCGCTGCAAGGAGCATCACAGCGGCGACACCCTTCCTTCGAGCAGCGACCTCAAGGTCATCCCCCCCGGCAGGACACGCCGGATTCGTCTCGTGACATCATCAGGCGGGAATACCCCCGTCCACTCGAGCGGACTGCTCAGTTCGTCCCTCACGAATAGGGGCTCCGTCGTGAAGTCGTTTCCCAGGCTCGGAACCACAGACAGAATCTCTACAACCCGCCGCCTCAACCCCTTCCCCTCGCGGGAAGTACCGTCACGGTCGAGGTGCACGACGAAGTCGATCGATGACGCGAAGACGTTCCTTACCACCCCTTCGGTCACGTTCTCACCGGCCATCAACGCTGCGTTCACGAGTGCCGAGAGCGCCTCTCGTGCCGAATTCGCGTGGATGGTGCACGAAAACCCACACCCTGCATTCACCGCCCTCGTCAACTCGAACGCCTCCGACCCCCGCACTTCGCCAACGACGATGCGATCGGGCCGCATTGCGAGAACGGTCTTGACGAGGTCTCGCAAAGAGATCGCCCCTGTTCCATCGAGGGAAGGGGGTCTCGCCTCGTAGTACGAGCCGTGGACGATCGGTACGTGGAGCTCGCGCACCTCTTCACAACACCGGAGACACGTGCCCGCGGCAACCGCCGCCATAAGTGCGGCCAACAGCGATGTCTTCCCCGCGCCGGGTGGTCCGGACACAACAACGGAGCTGTCCGTCCTGGCGATGGTCCAGAGAAGACCTGCTGCCGGCAGTGTGAGCGAACCCAGCTCTACGAGCGATCCCAGCGTCTCTCGACGCAGGGCATAGCGCCGGATCGTCACCGAGAGTCGGTCCGACACCGGAGGCATCACGGCGGTCAGCCGAGCTGAGTCATCGAGTACACGTGCCTGCACGATCGGGTTTGCAGCGTCGAGGTGCCTATCGGTGTCAGCGAGGAGTCGATCAACGACACGGCGATTCTCCTCCTCGGTCGTTGGGCTCCCTAGCGCGTGGAGAGCGCCATCGCGGATGAACGACACCCGATCGCCTTCGATGAAGACTTCCTCGACCCCCGGATCGGAGAGAACGTTGGTGAGGGCTCCGAATCCGGCAACTGCGTGGAAGACACGCTCGATCATCTCGCCAGGGTCCGCGAGATGCCTCCCTGCCCCGCGATCCGCCTGCCGTCGGTACGCGTCGACCGCTTCGGTGACTGCCAGGCGCGTCTCGTCGAGATTGACGCCGACATCGAGCTTCCTGCGTTCGATGAGCTGGATTGCAGAGGCTCGGATCTCCTCGTAGGCGCTCATCCTGCAACTCCGTTGGCGAGGCTGACCACACCGCGCGAGAACGGGCCTCGAGATACGAGGCCACCTTCCCACGCTGCCCGACGCACCCTTCGATCCTCCGGAAGGAACCCGATCTGTGAAGGCACGAACGCGCGCTGTATCTCGCGGGCAACTTCACTTCGCACGAACCCACCCGCGGGGACCCTGTTGAGTACCAGCACGAGACGGGCAGACCTGTTGATTGCCCTCACTTCCGCTGCCCAGTCCAAGAGCCGCGACACACCGTTTGGTGTGGCAACCCCCACCCCAAGCACCGTGTGGGCACCAGCAACGAGTCTCCTGGCGAGGCGGAAGCGACCGTCGCCAGGAAGTCGCTCGATGCCTGAGCTGATGTCCGCCACGACTGCATCCGCCTGTTTCGCCAGATCGTCGACCGCCGACGACACATCCACTGTGCGAAGCTCCGCCCAGTCCCGAGGGTTCGGGATCCCGCACACCACATCGAAGCCTGCTGTGCCGTCGACTTCGAGTTCCTCGCCTCTCCTCGATTGGTCCACCAACGTTCTGAGATTCGGAACGACGGGAAGCCCCAAGCGTTGCGCGATTGATGGGGCGACGTCATCGGCGTCAACCAACGCGATCCGGCTGCCTCCTCTGTGGAGCGCAGCAGCCAGACCAATTGCGACTTCGGTTGACCCCGTACCGCCGAACGGTCCCCCCACGACAAGGATCCGCCCCGCCTCCGGCGCGGATCCTCCCTCCGCCCGCATCCCTGCCGGCCGCAGTGACTGCATCTGACCGATTCGGCGCACGAACTCCTCAGGTTCCGAGGCGGCCTCGATCACCCCGTCGACGCCAAGGTCGAGGAGCCCCAGTCTGCCCTCTGGGAAATCGGTTCCGTCGTACACTCCAAGGACCTTCGCCGAGTGTGAGTGGACCTCCTCTACGAGACGCTTGCTCAAAAACGACGTCGTGTCGTCGACGACCAGCACCTCAAATCCGTCGATCGCCACCTCTTCCGGCCTCAGAACGCGAGCCTTGACGTGGAGACCTCCGTGATCCGCCGCGTAGCGATGCAGTCGCGCCGCCCAGTCTCTTGGCGACAGTACGAGAAGGACGACAGGATCGGTAGTCATGGCTCGCTCGGATAGACCATCACATCAGGCGAATCGGCTCCGGTCGAGCGGATGATCTCGAGTGATCCTTCCGACATGGCTGCAGCCACGGACAGCACCTGGTCGGCATCGAGTGCCAGCGTCACCGAGTAACTCGATCCGAGTGCTCCCGACTCGTCAGACACAGACAGCACTTCCGCCCCGACGAGCACATACCGCGCGGTGCCCGACCCGGACGCCACCACATCGACGCGGTCGCCCCGCTTGAGGAGTCCCCCCACGGCGTGTTCCCTGTCGATTGGGATGCTCATCGCCCGCTTGCCATCAGTCTTCGTCGTCAGGTCGGTCTTCGATAGAAGCGTCCCTGCCGGAATCGTCCGAACAACCACCGCGCCCCGATCAAGGTCGGTCGCCGACACCAATGCTCGTTGCACCGACTCCTCTGCATGCACGGGTGTGAACGTCACATCAGCAACATCGAGACGTGACCCCGCTACGAGGTCGACATTGGCGACCGCGACGTCCACAGTGTGCTGTTGCGAGCGAAGGAACGCGAAATTCAGAACAACGGCGACCATGCCGGCAAGCAGCATGACCCAATGCCCCGTCGAAAGCCGCCCCAGCGGCCCTCGCCTCCCTGTCACGTCCCGTGGCCTCCCTGTGACTTGGCCATCCTATCGTCGCGGTAGTGTTGATTGCCACTGGTTGGAAGGACGCAGTGGAAGAGTCCGACATCACCCGCGATCTGGAGAACGAACTTCGCCTCGACGCAGAGGAAGCCGAACGCGACGCAGCGAAGCTCGCCGCGCGTGCGCGTCACCTCGGAGCGGTTGCGTTCGACTCGATGGCGAGAGGCGATCTGGTGACGATCACCGCCTTCGGTCATTCTGTATCTGGCACCATCCGCCACGCCGCCGGCGACCTCGCGTCGATCGAGGCAACCGACGGTTCCACGGATGTCAATCTGGGAGGGCCGATCGCCATCCAGATCGCTCGCCGGGCCTACTCGCCGGGCCATGGACGAACAACGGGGGCATCGTCGTTCACCGCGCGGCTGACCGAGTACGAGCTGACGGGCGAACAGGTCGAAATCGTTGCACCGCTCATCGGGCTCGTCGCGTCCGGTCAGATCACGGCGGTGGCGCAGGACCACGTGGCGTTCGTCACACTCGACGAGCACAGTCTCTATGTCCCACTCGAGCAGATCGCGTTCGCCATCCGACGTGGTACAAGCACATTGCATCATGGGTGACGTTAGTTAAGCATACTATGCGGCCTATTACGAGTAGGCTGTTGGAAGATCGGAATCCGGAGACGAGTTCCGCCCCTCGCAGCGAACGCAACGCTCGAGCCGGTGCGCTTCGGTGATGGGTGGGAAGGCCCCTACCCCTCCTCGTCGACCATCTCGCTGACCGGGTGCTGTCTGAGAAAGTCGATGATCTCGTCACGGAAGAAGCGGAACGTGCGGCCCCCTGGCAGTCGGTAGGCGGGGATGCGTCCCTCACGGGCGTACTTGCGCACCATCTGGATGTTCATGCCCAGCAACTCGGCGACATGCACCGTGTCGAGGATCTCCGGATACTGCTCGCCCATGCCGCTCCTTGGTGGTTGACGATAGTCTACAGCCCGAAACGCCTCGATGTCAGGGAGCAGTAGGCTACGGATCATGGACGAGCAACTACCCGATCCCGAAGTCGTCGAATCCACTGTCGCACAACCGACCAAGCTGATTCGCATTGCCTCGATGACCAGGGCGACACTGGACGAAGTCCGCCAAGCACCACTCGACGAAGCCGGCAAGAAACGCCTCCTCGCCGTCTACAACGCCACCCTCACCGAACTCAAAGAGGCCCTCTCAGACGACCTGCGAGAGGAACTCGACGAGGTTTTCCTTCCGCTCACGTCCCAGGTGCCTTCCGAATCGGAGCTGCGCATCGCCCAGGCCCAACTCGTCGGGTGGCTCGAAGGGCTGTTCCACGGGATCCAGGCGAGCCTCTGGACCCAGCAGATGGCCGCCCAGCACCAGCTCGAGGAGGTCCGCGCCCGCAAGGCGCTCGAACCGCCGGAGCAGCCTCCCGGCCAGTACCTCTAGCCGACGCCTCCCTGGAGTGACTAGTCCGTTTGGCACCTAGGTCTGTAGTCACTTCTTCCTCAAGACAATCACCCCTCACGCCGATGTCTACTCCAATGGACCAGAGGCCACAAGAACGCCTAGCGCGTCTGCTCACACGCCTGCGGGATCTTGCCTACCTCGCCGGCGCGTCAGTCCTCGTGATCATCTGGTTCATGGAGCCGTCCCTCAAAGTGGGGTTGCTGGTCGTGGGCGCCTTCCTCGGCGTCTGTCTGAACATCTTCTGGCTCAGGGGAGCGGACCCGGTATGGAGACTCGCATACGACGTCCTGGGTACGGGGATCGTTTGGTGGTTCTTCGGATCGACCCCCGCCGTGTACCTCATCCTCGCCGCCATCACCGTCATCGCCCCTATCCTGTTGTCCCGGCGGAAGGCGATCGCGCTGCTCGGCGAGATATTCCTGACGACCGTCGTGATCGCAACTGCGAGCGTCCTCTCGAGCAACCAAGCGCTTCCCTACTTCCATCAAACCGGACTCACCTGGGTGGACCGATTCGTCGACTTCGGTCTCCCCCTGGTCGTGATCCTGTTCGTGGGGATCCTCGTGCTGAGCATCGCGGGTCATGTCAATCGGGACCTGGCTGCCAATGAGAAGCGCCTGCGCCTGTCGCTCGACAACGCTGCGACCGGCATGATCTTCTTCGGTCTCGACGGCATGATCACCCAAGCCAATCAGGCGTTCTGCGAAGAGGTCGGCTACACGCAGGACCAGCTCCTGATGATGACGTGGCGCGACCTGATCAAGATCGACGACCAAGCTGCTGCACAGCACCGACTGGACGAAGCTCTCACAGACGGACCAACCCACTGGAGAGCGGAGGACAGGATCGTTCGTACCGACGGATCTGAGTTCTGGGCCGGAGTGGTCGTCACGCTGATTCACGACGAGAACGGCACCCCCAACTCCTATTTCGCCCAGATCACCGACATCTCGGACCAGAAGGCTGCCGAGCAGGCCCTCTCCTCGTCGGAACGCAGGTACCGGGGTCTGTTCGAAGGTATCCCCGTCGCCCTCTACCGGACGAGCCCAGACGGCAGAATCCTCGACGCCAACCAGGCGCTCGTCGACCTGCTCGGCTTCCCCGACAGGGAAACCATGCTCCAGATGGACGTCCACGATGCCTACGTCGATGCGTCCGACCGCAACGAGCTGGCAACCCGGCTCGAGGCCGAAGGGCAGGTCCTCGGTATCGAAGAGCAGCTCCGCACCAACGATGGGCGTACGATATGGGTGAGGGACAGCTCACGGATCGTACGCGACGAGGGCGGCGGCATCGCCTTCTACGAAGGCGCACTCGTCGACACCACGTTTCGACACGAAGCAGAGAGCGCCTTGCGAGAGTCGGAGGCACGGTTCAGGGCGATCTTCGAGCACGCACCCATCGGTGTCATCGCCGTCAACACGAACGACGCGATCGTCGCGGCGAACTCCGAACTCGCCAGGATGGTCGGCCGTCCGATCGACCAGCTTCGCGGTACCGACATCTCCGACCTCACCCACCCGGACGATCGCGCGGTCGACAGCGACATGAGGGACGAACTCATCTCGGGCGACGTCCCCTCCTACCGTCTCACCAAGCGGTACCTGCACGCCGACGGTCACGTGATCTGGATCGAACTCGCCGTGACCCTGGTTCGCGATGAGAACGACGAACCAGAACTCCTGATCGGTCTCATTCGGGACATCACGGAGCAACGCAGGGCCCAGACCGACCGCGACCACATGATCAGGATCCTGGAGGCGACGTCGGATCTCGTTGCCATCCTCGACTTCCGGGGGCAGGTCACCTACGCCAACAAAGCTGCCCGCGACTGGTATGGACCTGACGCGGACACACAGACACTCGACATCACCAAGATGATCGATGGCACCCGCGGCCCGGGAGTCGGCGAGATCTTCGAGGAACTCCTCGAATCCGACGTGTGGAGAGGTGAGATCAACCTACGGTCACATTCCGGCGAGACGATTCCAGGCTCCGCAGTCGTCGTCGCGCACCGTGACAGCAGCGGGATGATCACGCACTTCTCCGCCACGTTCAGAGACCTCGTGGAGCGAGAGGAGACGCAACAACGCCTCGAGCATCTCATCAGGTCGAAAGACGAGTTCGTCGCATCGGTCTCCCATGAGCTGCGAACTCCCCTCACAGCAGTCGTCGGTCTCGCACAGGAACTCCGGAAGTCATGGGAGATGTTTGCTACCGACGAGATCAGCGAGTTCATCGGATTGATCGCCGATCAGGCAACCGAGGTCGCCGACATCGTCGAGGACCTCCTGGTTGCTGCACGAGCCGACATCGGCAAGGTCACCGTGCGACCCGAGGCGGTCGACGTCAAGGACCAGATCGACGGGGTCATCGCGGCGCTCGGGTCTCAGGACCGCACCCGCATCACCGTGGACATCTCTTCAACGGACGTGTGGGCGGACCCGACACGGCTCCGCCAGATCATCCGCAACCTGCTGACGAACGCCATCCGATACGGCGGTAGGGATGTGTGGCTCGCGACCAGTGTCATCGACGGTCAGATGAAGCTGCGTATCGCGGACGACGGGCCTGGCATCAGCCCCGGACTCGAAGAGAAGATCTTCGAACCGTACACTCGTGCCCATGAGCCCGGCTCGCAACCGAACTCGGTCGGCCTCGGCCTGACGGTATCGAGGCATCTTGCACGACTCATGGGAGGCGATCTCGCCTATGAGCGAGAACCCATGAGTGCCTTTGTGCTGACTCTTCCCACTGCCGAGGCAATCGCCGGAGCGGGAGTCGCGTAGGCCTACTTGTCGACGGGGACCAGCATCGCGCCGGACAGCGTGCTCACATGCCCGTCGTCCCAACGGACCTCGACGATCCCGTCGCGAACCGCGGTGACGACACCGGCACGAGCGACCTGTCCGACCTTCTTGGTCAGCTCCCGAACGTGCATACCCTTGTGAACGCTCACAACTCCTCCTACGTCCAGTCTATTGAACGTCGCTTCTCTCATGAGCGAGCAGATCAATGAGCTGCTGCTTCGCTTCGGCCGTACCGAACACGGTCACCACGTCCCCGGCTTCCAGGCGGGTGCTTCCCCGAGGCACATAGACGACCGTACGTCGCCGCACCGAGACCAGCGTGCAATCCTGGGGCCATGGGACGTCCTTCAGGAGGCTCCCACTGAGCCGCGGCGGCACCTGCACCTCGAAGAACGACACCCCCGGTTCCGCTTTGCGACGCAAGCGATCCCTCGCCATCTGCACACCGGTCACGGCACCGAGCGCGATGTGATACGCCTTGACGACGTCACCCCGTCTGAACATGCCGACCAGGTGCGTCGGGTCGTCCTCGGAGACAACCGGCAGCCGCGACACGCCGAGCGCCGCCATCCGCTCGAGCGCCTCGCTCACCGGGAACCTGTCCGTGACGGTCACCGGCTTTGCGGTCATCGCGTCCGCGACTGATCCTGTTTCGACACGAAGGATGTCCGACATGCTCAACACGCCCACCAGCTTGCCATATTCCAGCACTGCCGCCCCATGGTGACCGTGCAGGTTGAGCATCTCCCTGGCGTCCCGGAGCGACATGTTTGGCCTGAGCGGCTCCTGGCGGGACATCACGTCGCCCACCTTGACCGTGTCGAGCACATCGACTTCGGAAGACCGAACCAGCCGAATTCCTTTGCGAATCAGCGGCATCGTGTACACGCTCTCCGGGCTCAAGACGTCGGCGATCAGTGTCGCAAGCGAAACGGCGAGCATCAGAGGTAGGACCAGCTTGTAATCCTGGGTGATCTCGAAGACGATCAAGATGGAGGTCAGGGGCGCGCGAGCCACGGCGGCGAACATGGCTGCCATTCCCACGACGGCGAACGGACCAGGTGCAAACGCCGACTGTGTCCAGATGGATGCGAGCAGCTCGGCGAGCCCGGCCCCGAACGCGGCACCGATGAACAGGCTAGGCATGAACGCACCACCCGACCCGCCGGACTCGATCGTCAGCGATGTCACGACCATCTTGAGGACCACGAGCAGCATCAGCAGCCACCAGATCTCCGTTCCGGAGTACCTGATCTTCACGATTCCGGCCACGAAGTCCTGCCCGGTACTCAGGACGCTGGGTTCGGCGACTCCGACCGCAGCAATCATCAACCCAACTGCGACGGGGCGGGTCCATCCAGGCAGACGACTCGCGAGTCGCTCCGTCATGCCGAGCATCCGCAGAAACCCCCAAGCCAGCACCGCAGACGCAATCCCCACCGCTGCATAGACCAACAGCTCCTGCCACTCCCTGCCCTCCATCAGCCCGTAGGACGGTGCGGTCAGGATCTGCTCTCCTCCCGTGAGCGTCTTGGTCGTTACCGCTGCAGCCACGGACGCGACCACCACTGCGGACAGGTGACGAATCGACAACGTCCGCAGGATGACCTCCATCGCGAACAACATGCCTGCGATTGGCGCATTGAAACTCGCACCAATCGCGGCCCCGGCACCGGCGGCCACAAGACTCCGCACCTGATCCTCACCCAAGTTGGTGTGCCGTGCGATCGAAGATCCGATCGTGGCGCCGATCTGGACGATTGGTCCCTCACGGCCACCGGAGCCCCCGGTTCCGAGTGTGAGAGCAGTCGCGATGAACTTGAAGAACGACGCGCGGGTCGGGAGGTAGCCCGAACGGATCGCCAGGCCTTCGATCGTTGCCGGCACCCCGTCGCCTTCCACCTCGGGCGCCCATCGGGTCGCAACGGCCCACGCGATCAAGATGCCGACGGGTAGCACCACCAGAGGCGCCCATCGTCCCATCGGGATCGACGCGACGCCATCCCGCAGGAACTGAACCAGGAAGATCAGCAGTGAGGCACCGGCGCCGACGAGCAACCCGACGATGACCGCCAGCCCGAGAAACCGGGCGGTCTCCCACTGCTCATGCGCGCGGCGCGACTTGAGTCGATCCAACAGGCTGGTCATCAGTGTGCGAAGCCTAGGCGTATCTAGCTCAGTGGACGGAACCTCGCCTGGAAGAAACGCAGCTCCGGCGGTTCGTAGGTGAACTCGAGACCATGCAGCGTTTCACGGTTCTCGTAGACGCTCACAACGGACTCTGCGACGACGTCCATGTGCGCCTGGGTGTACACCCTGCGGGGAATCGCCAGGCGCACGAGTTCCAGCTTCGGATAGTGGTGTTTGCCCGTCTCTGCGTCACGTCCTGCCGAAACGATGCCTCGCTCCATGCCCCGGACACCCGAGTCCAGATAGAGCGCCGCCGTGAGTGCCTGCGCCGGAAACTGATCCTGCGGGACCTGGGGCAGAATCGTCATCGCGTCGAGGAAGATGCCGTGCCCGCCGATCGGTTCGACGATCGGGATGCCGGCCTTCTCGAGTTGATGGCCGAGGTACTCGACCTGACCCACCCGGGCCTGCACGTGGTCGTCGGTTGCGACCATCTCTTCGATGCCTCTGGCCAGCGCCTCCATGTCACGTCCGGACATGCCACCGTAGGTGTGGAGTCCCTCGAATGCGACGAGCAATGCTCGGGCGCGGCGGGCAAGCTCCGGGTCTCGCACCGCCAAGAATCCGCCGATATTGACGAGATTGTCCTTCTTGGACGAGACGGTCGCTCCATCCGAGTAGGAGCAGATCTCGAGGACGATCTCCTTGATCGACTTGTCGAAATAGCCGGACTCGCGCTGCTGGATGAAGTAGGCGTTTTCGAGCGCACGGGTTGCGTCGAGCATCACGAGGATCCCTTGACTCTGGCAGTACTCGTACACCGCACGCATGTTCGCTATCGAGACCGGCTGGCCGCCGGCCATGTTCACGTTCGTCTCCAACGAGATGTACGGCACCCGGTCGGCCCCGTACTGGTCGACGACCTTGCGGAGCTTGTCGAGATCCACGTTGCCCTTGAACGGAAAGCGGCTCGCCGGTTGGTGGGCCTCGTCGACGATCACATCGACGAACATCCCGCCCGCATACTCCTGATGGAACCGTGTCGTCGTGAAGTACATGTTCCCGGGAATCACATCTCCGGGTTTGATGAGGATCTGGCTGAGGATGTGTTCGGCACCCCGCCCCTGATGGGTCGGAATCAGCTCCGGGTATCCGTAGACGTCCTGGACGGCATCGACGAGGTGATAGAAGCTCCTCGACCCTGCGTAGGACTCATCTCCAAGCATGAGCCCCGCCCACTGGTAGTCCGACATGGCCGACGTTCCCGAGTCGGTCAACAAGTCGATGTACACGTCCTCCGAGCGGAGCAGGAATGTGTTGTAGCCGGCGTCACGAATCGCCGCCTCGCGTTCCTCTCTGGTGGTCATCCTGATCGGCTCCACCATCTTGATCTTGTACGGCTCGGCCCAACTCTTCACGACACTCCTCTCGACTGTGCCAGTCTTGCACATCCGGCAGGCGCCCTGTCCTGCCGTCGCCGCTCACCAACCCACGATTCGTCATCGCAACAACCGACACTGCCACGTAGGTGCCTTGATGGCACGAAGACCGTTTTGTCCCTTAGACTGGCCCCGTGCAAGGTCCGGGATCGCACCAGCCGGCTCGAACCGAGACCACGCTCCGTGAGAGCGGGGTATGCACACACACCCAGCCGGCATGTCCAGAGGAGACAGCATGACTGCGTCTGCGCGCGTCGAGGACCTCAACCCCAGTCACATTGCTCGACAGCAGTTCGAGCACGTGATCCCTTACATCAAGGATCTGGCCGAGTCACCCGGTCTCGCCGAGTGGCTGTTCGAGCCAGAACAGACCGTGAAGGTAACACTCCCTATCCGTCGTGACAGCGGCGAGATCGAGGTGTTCTATGGGTACCGGGTCCTGAACTCAGCAGTGCGAGGCCCCGGCAAGGGAGGGATCCGGTTCCATCCTCAGGTGAACGAGGACGAGGTCCGCGCCCTCGCGGCATGGATGACCCTCAAGTGCGCTCTCGTCGACATCCCATTCGGAGGCGCAAAGGGTGGTGTCCAGGTCGATCCACGGAAGATCTCGACACGGGAGAAGGCGTCGATCACACGGCGGTTCATCGCCGCCCTCGGCTCCAACATCGGCCCCTACACGGACATTCCCGCACCGGACGTCTACACGGACGGACAGACCATGGCGTGGATCTTCGACACCTACTCGATGATGCATCCAGGACAGAACAACCGTCCTGTCGTCACCGGCAAGCCTTTGGACCTTGGCGGATCTCTCGGCCGAGCTACCGCAACGGCCCAAGGAGCACTCTTCGTGACCGAGCGGTTCGTCGAGCTGGGCCAGGTGGCAGAGCTGTCGACCCTGAAAGGAGCGACTGTCGCGATTCAAGGCTTCGGAAACGCCGGACGAAACGCTGCGGTGCTGTTTGAGCAGGCCGGCGCAACGATCGTCGCCGTCAGCGACTCACAGGGCGGCGTATTCGATCCCAACGGTATCGAAGTTGCCCGCGTCGAGGCACACAAGGACGCAACGGGCAGTGTTGTCGGCCTCGACGGCACCAAGCAGCTCGGACACCTCGAGGTGCTGGAGGTGCCATGTGACGTCTTGATCCCGGCTGCGCTGGAGAACCAGATCACCGCCGAGAATGCCGGCCGCATCGATGCGCGAGTCATCGCGGAGGCCGCCAATGGCCCGACGACACCGGCGGCCGATCGCATCCTGCTGGAGAAGGGCATCCCGGTGCTTCCGGACATCCTGGCGAATGCCGGAGGTGTCGTCGTCTCGTACTACGAATGGGTCCAGAACATCGAAGACCAGCAGTGGGACGCCGAAGAGGTGCACGGAAAGCTTCGCAAGAAGATGTACCGGGCGACCGACCAGGTCGTATCCACCTTGGTGGATGCCGCCGAACATCTCGATGAGACGAGAGAGACATGGGCAGCTACTCATCCTGAGGATATGGTTCCAGAACCGAACCTGCGGACCGCCGCCTACATCGTGGCAGCGGGGCGCTGCGCAACGGCCGCCAGCGAGCGTGGCATCTGGCCGTGAAACGAACGGAGAGTCGAGTCAAGGGGCCCCTCGGGGCCCCTTCTCATTGGTCTCTCAGCCGGTACTGACCACGTAGTCGCCGGCGTCGTCCTCCCAGTGGAAGTCGATGACTCCTCGCGTGCGGGCCGCCTTGCAGAACTGGAGGAACCCGCTGAACCCGTACCGTTTTTCCGAGAAGTCCGGCTCGACCTTGCGGAGTTGGTTCTTCAGCCCGGACAGGAGGAGCGGTCCACTGCCGCCCTCGGCGTCGGTCACGACCTTGCGAAGGAGCGCGAACGCCCCCTCCTCGCCCTTGCCCTCCTCGGCAAAGCCAACCACCGGATCGCCTCTCGCCGGGCCCTCCCCCAACTCGATCGCGTTGCGAGACTCGAGGTGGCGAAGCAGCTCACCGAACCCGCGGAATCCGTAGTCCGACTCGGAGAACGTGGGGTCCTTGCGCAGAATCGCCCGTTTGAGACTCGACGCAACGACTGCTCCACCGTACGTGCTCTGGAGTCCGGAGAGCGTCTGGGTGACAAGCGGGATGAGATCTTCGAGGGATCCGTTCTCCTGCGGCTCTTCCGGCTCGGCTGCCGTCTCCTTCGGCCGTGGTGCCTTCCTGGGCGCCTCAACGCCCTTCAGCCGTTCGTAGAACAGGAACTCGTCGCAGGCAGGTGGCAGAAGTGCCGACGTCGACTCCTTGACGCCGACACCGATCACCTGCTTGTCGAGCGAGCGCAGCTTGTGAACGAGGGGCGTGAAATCGCTGTCCCCTGTACCTATGACAAACGTCGTCAAATACCCTCGTTCGAAGGCGAGTTCGACGGCATCGACAGCCATCTTGATGTCGGCGGCGTTCTTGCGGACCGCGCCCATCCGTTGAGGGATCTCGATGAGTTCGACGTTGTGACGTACGAGCATCCTGCTGTCCTCCGCGAAGGAGGTCCAGTCTGCGTAGGCCTTGCGGACCACGACCCGGCCCCGTTCGGCGAGCGCGTCGGCGATCGGCTTCAGATCGAATTGGAGACCGCGATCCCTGGCACCGAGGGCGAGGTTCTCGTAGTCGAGGAACAGTGCGATGCGTTCTTCTTCTGCTGCCACCCTGCCAGAGTAGTCCTCAGGCGGGCTTCGCCCACCGTCTTCGGTCTCCAGAGCGGACAGCAAACAGCAGACAGCTATCCGGCGACATGCGGCTCGAGTCGCTCCCGGCCGCGCTCCGGCCGTGAGGCGTGAGCTGCCCGAGCCGAAGATCACTAGCCTGGACGGATGGACGAATCCGCAGCAGCCTTCTTCGATCTGGACCGAACCCTCATCTCAGGGTCATCCGTATTCGCCTTCGGTATGGCGGCGTGGCGCCACGGCATGGTGACCACCAACGAGTTGCTGTCCGACGGCGTCAACGCGGTCTTGTTCCGTTTCGGTGGCTCCTCCGACGAAAAGGCAAACGCCGTTCGTGACAGGATCCTCGAAGCCATCGAGGGTCAGCCCGTTTCACAACTCGAGGAACTGGGTGACGAGGTCATCGAGCAACTCCTCGACGCGGTCCGACGCGAATCGCAGGCACTCATCAATCTGCACCACGATGCGGGCCGGGACACCTACATCGTGTCGGCGTCGCCGGTCGAGATCGTCCACTCGTTCGCCGAAGCGGTAGGTCTCACCGGTGGGATCGGCACAGTGTCCGAGATCATCGATGGCACCTATACGGGAAGGCTGTCCGAGCCGTTCTGCTACGGGAAGGGCAAGGCGATCGCGATAGAGAGGCTGGCATCGGACCGGGGCTACGACTTGCGCCTCTGCTACGCCTACTCGGACTCGATCTCGGACCTCCCGATGCTGGAACTCGTCGGCCATCCCGTCGCGGTGAACCCGGACCGCGCCCTCGAGTCGATTGCCTTCCGGCGCGGTTGGCCGATCATCGAGTTCTCGAAAACGGCCAAACGGGTGATCGGCACGACCACCGCCGTCGCCGGCGCCGCAGGCGTTGCCACCGCCACCTACTTCCTTGGTCTCAGCCACGGGCGGCGGCCCGGCTAGAACCCCATCACCGAGAACCCTGACAATGGCAAGATGTGCGGTTGCGATTCCTGGGTTCGAGAATCAGTCAGCGCTACCGACCACGTGGTCGCGAACTCGGAGCAGCCAGGTCGTCAACCCCACAGAGACCACAACGAGCACTCCCACTTTCAAGAACGCACTACCGACGCTCGGCGAGACGTTCCCGAGGCTGTCCGTCAACTCGCGTGGCAGGGTGTCGAGGGTGGCTGCGTACGCCTGGAGGCCGATTCGCCACAGCGATGACGCCGCGAGGCTGGTCACCGCCGAGGCCAGGACTGCCTCCCAGAAGAACACATACAGCAAGCCGATCAACGTGGACCGCTTGAACAGAAACCCCACGGGCATGAACACGGCACCGTAGCCAAGGGCAATGACGACCAGGCCGATCGCCGGCCCTGCTCCGATGCTCCAATCTCCGCTCACGAGGCCACCGGCGACCCACAGCGCTCCCACACCCACGGCACCGATCGTCAGTGTCGCCCCCACCGCCCCGGCAAGGGCAGCGCTCACGAGGAGGGAACGGGCGACGGGCTTGAGGCTGAGATAGGGAAGGGTGTGGTCCCTCCGCTCGTCACCGAGAGCGCTCGACGAGTTCACGATCCCGATGACCGGCAACACCACCGCCATGAGCACCCCGACCGCCATGCCATGGAAGACCTCTGTCGAATCTGCGGCGCGGCGGCCTACGAGTCCTACGATCGCGGCGGGTACCGCTGTCAGCAGTATCAGCCCGATCACCCGTTTCCGGTTCATCAGTTTGCGGAGTGTGTAGACGGTTATCGCGGCGAACGATCTCATCGGCCACCCACCAAGTACCGGAACGTGCTTTCCAGCGACTCGTCCCTCGGCTCGACCGACACGAGCCGAACGCCAGTGTCGACGGCGAGCGAGGCGATCTCCTTTCCGAAGCCGTCCGAGTCGAGCACGTCGACATCCAGTGCATCGTCCTGGACATCCACGCCTCCGACGTAGCCTCGCTCGATGAGTGCCCCTGCAAGGACGCGCGGCCGGTCGCACTCGACCCGCAGCTTCCGCGGAATATCAGACATCGCATTGCGTAGCGCAGCGATCGTCCCAACGCCGGCAAGACGCCCATCCACCATGGCGACCACCCGGTCGGCCATCCGCTCGACCTCGCCGAGCACGTGGGACGAGACGATGACGGTCTTGCCCTGTTCACCGAGTTCCACGAAGAGCCTGATGAGGCGGGCGCGCTGTACCGGGTCGGTCCCGTTGAGCGGCTCATCGAGAAATATGATGTCCGGATCGTGAACCAGCGCGCTCGCTACCTTCGCCCGTTGACGCATGCCTTTCGAGAACGTCGAGAGGTTCCTGCTTGCCACATCACTCAGGCCAACTACATCGAGCGCTCGAAGCGCCGCACCCATCGGGTCCGTGAGTCGTTGGAGTGTCGCGTTGAAGCGCACGAACTCTTTGGCGCTGAGGAAGCCGGGCACGTGCTCGTCTTCCGGCACGAGCGCGACTTTCGCGTAGACATCGGGGTGGGTTCGCGGGTTCGTACCGAGGATCGTGACCGTTCCTGCGGAAGGTCTGACCAAACCAGTGAGCATGCGAAGGAGGGTCGTCTTGCCCGCACCATTCGGACCGAGCAGTCCGGTGACCCCGGGACCGAAGCCACAACTGACCTCCGACACCGCGACCTTCTGTCCGAACCATCGAGACAGATCTCGGGCCTCAACGGTGAGGTCGCTCGGAGTGACGACATCGTTCACGATGCTCTCCGGAATCGCAGCCAGACGGCTGCGCTCACGACGGCGAAAATGACGCCGATCACAACGAGCGACATCCACGGTTCCATACCGGCAGAGGTGGCGGCGTAGTCGCCGGTCGAAATGCCGAACACCCAGTCTCGGACGATTCGTGGCTGCTCTTGAAGTGCCAGCAGGGACACGTACTTCGCCCCGGGGAAGCTCGCCAGCCGGACCACGGCTGCGACGATCGGATTGAGCATGATCATGATCCCCAGAAAGACCGCAGACGCGAAACCGGTCCTGCTCATGAGTGCGGAGATTCCAAACGCGACCGAGGCGTATCCGACGAAGAAGACGAGGGCGACCAGCACGATCTTCCAGAGGATGTCCAGATTCGCCCCCAGATAGGAGAAGAAGCCCTCAGGTGCGAGTGCGGCGAACGAGATGTGCAGAGCGAATTCGGGAACCAGAAAGAATCCCATGATGAGACATCCGAGTGCCGAGTACTTGGCGCCCAGATAGTCGATCGGACGAAGCGGCCGGGAGAAATAGATGGACAGCACGCCCTCGCGTCGATCCGGAATCAGCAACTGAGGTGCGGCAAGCGCGATGAACAGCAGTGAAATCGTTGACGCCGTATCGAAGTACTGCCCGTAGCTCGGGAGTTGGTCGGCGAGCAGTTGCTCGACACCGAATCGCTGCACCGCCCAATGCAGTCCGACGACAACCGCCATCGAGATCAACGAGATGGCGATCAGCAACCAAGGAAGGACCTTCGTCTTTGCTTTGCGGCGCAGCCCGAGTTCGCGGCGAACCCCTTCGCGTACGACCGCCCAGAACGCGCCCCAACGCCCCTTGCGGGGTCCGTCGTAGCCCCGGTAGCCGCGGTCGAAGATGACGGCGTCGCTCATGCTTCACTCCTCCGCCGCGCATCCTCGATGAACGCGTCTTCCAGGGTCCGTGCCCGCTGTCCCATGCGGCGCAGCCCTACCCCGGTTGCTGCGAGGCCGTCCCGAACGAGGATGAACGGATCGGTGCCTCCGGTGACGTGCAATACCCGTCCTGTGATCTGCACCTTCGCACCGTGGTCGGTCAGCCATCCGGCCAGACCGGCCGGGTCGTCGGAGACTTCGACGGTGAGTGCGTCCTCGTGGCCGATGCTGCCGATCGGAGCGCTGCGGACCAATCTGCCCCCATCGAGCATCACGACCCACTCACACGTTCGCTCGATGTCCTCGAGGATGTGCGAGGAGAAGACGACGCTGATGCCGAAGTCGGAGAGGCGCTCGATGAGGTGCAGCATCTGTTCCCTCCCTTCGGGGTCGAGCCCGGAGGCGGGTTCGTCGAGAAAGGCGAGCTCCGGATCGTGCACGATCGCCTGAGCGAGCTTCACTCGTTGAAGCATGCCTGTCGAAAAGTCACCGAGATATCGGAACCGCTCCTCGTGGAGACCGACCAGGTAGAGGATCTCAGACGATCGCCTTCGGGCGTCACCTGTGGGGATCCCTGCCAGTTCTGCGGCGAACGCCACGAAGTCGGCGGCCGTCTGTGCCGCAGGCAGACAGGCGCCTTCCGGCATGTACCCGACTCTCGAGCGAACCTCGACGAGGTGCGAGGCGACGTCGTATCCGAGAACGCTCGCCGCCCCGCTGGTCGGAGTAAGCATCCCCATGAGTACCCGAATCAGCGTGGTCTTGCCGGCTCCGTTGGCGCCTACGAGCCCAATCGCGCCGGTGGGGATCGATAGATCCAAATGATCGAGCGCGACGACGTCCCCGTAGCGGTGCGTGAGGTCCGATGCTCGTATCAGCTCAACCATCTTGTACAAGCTAGCGGACGCCAACCAGAACCCTGCCTACGACCCCCAACCCTCGAGATTGGCCTTCCGCTGCAAGTACTCGTTCTGATCGATCTCGCCGTTGGCGTAGTGCTCTTCGAGGATTGCAAGCGCCGACCACCTGAGAGATGTCGTTGATGCCCCGGCGTGACGACGAGTCGTGAGCCAAAGAATCAGCCACACGATCAGCGCGACGCCGAACACCATCGACAGTGCGATGACGACACTCCATTCGGCAAGGCCGAAGCTGACAAGGCCGAACTGCATTCCAGCCTCCTGTTGTCCCTGTGCTGCCAGATCCTAGTGGCAGGACGCTGTGAAGCACAGGGCTCGTGGGAACCGGAACGCCGGGTGTTCACTGACCCTGAAGGTCGGTCTTCCTCTGGAGGTAGTCGTCGCGGTCGATCTCACCCTTGGCGTAGCGCTCCTCGAGGATGGCAAGCGCCGATGACTGCTGTGGCAGTGAGACCGGAGACGATGGTGCGGTATCCCTGCGCCGGCTGGTGAGCGAAACGATCACCCATACGATGAGGGCGACGGCGAGAGCGATCAACAGAGCCCCAAGCAGGGCCCCACCGAGCCCCCAGTAGCCGAATCTCTCCATTTGGTATGGATGCATGCGTGTCTCCTTGTCTTCGTTCTTCCCTTTCTAGCGAGTCCAGATGAGAAAACACTGAGAGTGACCGATGGAACCGGTGAGAGGAGGCCCTCAGGTGGTTCGAGCGATTGGTACCGAGGTCGACGGCCGGCGGCCCTTCACCGTCCCCAAACCGCATGGCGACGGCTTCGTGCTTGGATCATCGTCGGCGCGACGGTGAGGTTCCCGACACCCAGCCTCGTGGAGGCGAGGAGGTCTTCGACGTCCCACTCGTTTGCCTGCCTGTCGAAGCAATGAGCTGGATCGCTTCGGTGGTTTCAGCTTCGATCAGCGGTGACCGGTTCTCGCAGTACCGACGTTGTAGCGAGCATGTTCCTCGTGAGGAGTGGTGTGATGGTTCGGGCGTCTGCTGGTCGAGCGAACAGGTAGCCCTGGCCTGTATGGCATCCGAGCTGGCGAAGCCACTGCAACTCTTCGTACGTTTCGATGCCCTCGGCCACTGTCTCCATACCGAGAGTGTTGCCGATTTGCACGACGAGGCGAGCAAGAGGGGACTGCTGCTGGAGCGCCGCACCATGCACGAAGGACCGGTCGATCTTGACGATGTCGAAAGGGAGCTGGTCGAGGTAGGCGAGTGACGAGTATCCGGTTCCGAAGTCATCCAGAGCAATCCGGACTCCGAGTTCTTTGAGCCGGTCGAGAACCTGGGTGTAGGGCTGCAGCATGACGTTCTCTGTGATCTCGATGACGAGGTATCGGGCGTCGAGTCCTGATTCGGTGAGAGCGTGGTGCACTTCGTCAACGATGTCTGGTTCTTCCAACTCCCGGGGCGACAAGTTGACCGAGATGGTTGGCCTGGTTCCGGTCATGTCATGCCACCGGCGCATCTGGCCGCAGGCTTCATGTAGCACCCAACGTCCAAGCGCGACGATCTGTCCGGTGTCCTCAGCTGCGGGGATGAACATGTCGGGAAAGATGAGTCCGCGTTGCGGGTGGTTCCACCGCACCAGTGCTTCCACGCCGGTAGCGTCGCCGGTATCGATGTCCACGATGGGTTGGTAGTGCAAGACGAGTTCGTCGCGGCCAATGGCCCCTGCAAACTCTGATCGCAGCATCGAGGCTTCCATCAACCGCTCCTGGATGCCTTCTTCGAAGACCTGGTAGGAGCCCTTGCGTCTGCTCTTGGCCGCGTACATGGCCTGATCGGCCCGATGGATCAGCTCTTCAGGACTCAGACTTGCCTCCACGAGGGCGATTCCCAGACTCGCCTGGGCGATGACGTTCTGACCGGCGACAACAAGCGGCTCGGTGAGAGACTCGGCAATGCGCGCAGCGACGATGGTCGCATCGCCTGGTGTTGAGAGACCGTCCAGGAGGATGGCGAACTCGTCGCCGCCAAGTCGAGAGACGATGTCTTCGGGACGACAGCAGGCTTCGAGACGGCGGGCAACACCGATGAGGACCTGGTCGCCGGCCACGTGACCGAGCGTGTCGTTGATCGCCTTGAAGTCGTCCAAGTCGAGTACCAAGACAGCGGACTGTCTGTCGCGTGAGTTGGCAGTTTCGAGGACATCGCTGAGCCGTTCCCACAGGAGGGCCCGGTTGGCCAGTCCAGTGAGGATGTCGTGCAAGGTCCGGTCCCGCAAGTCGTCTTTGAGTTTCGTGACTTTGGTGAGGGAATCTTCGAGGCGTCCATTCTCCAGGGAGACAGTGACCTGGCTCGCCAGCGTCTCGAGCATGCGAAGATCCTGGGTCGTGAAGGTCCGCAGGTCGCCCATCGGTTCGCTCACCACCAACACACCGTTGACCTCCCCCGGTCCGTGTACCGGTACGGCCATCTGATGCGCAGAGTGTCGGGTGTGCCGGTCAGACTCACACGCGAGGAGCAGTGACTGGCCTGAATTCAACACGTCACTCCATGCCGCATTGCCGGTGTCGGGCTCGATGCGGTCGATGATCTGCTCGTCCGGTCCGGCGGCGGCGAAGAGACCTTCGAAGCTCACACCTGCAGGAAAGACGCGGACCTCCGCGTGTCCAGCGTCAAACATCGACCGAGCGTGCATCACAGCCGCGAGCATCGCGTCCTCGACGC